>Ga0209755_10000877_pt1 | contig 51444 bp, 42 predicted proteins | sample TergutCo191P1_FD_187301 | JGI IMG/M metagenome (GOLD analysis project Ga0209755, IMG submission 187301) | Cornitermes sp. P1 segment gut microbial communities from Petit-Saut dam, French Guiana - Co191P1 (SPAdes) (version 2) | ecosystem: Host-associated > Arthropoda: Insects > Digestive system...
CCTGCTTTTTTTACGCTGAAAAATTAAAACCCGGTATGTTTGCCCGTGTTACGGTTTTACTTGGACCTCCTAAAAAATCTTTGTATATTCCTGAATCTTCGGTATTTAACGCCGGTAATAATGAAGGAAATGTTTTTGTGATCAAAGGAAGCGCAGTAAGCGAAAGGAAAGTCTTTCTTGGATCTGTATACGGCGAGGACAGGGAAATAACCGGAGGACTGAACGAAGGTGAAATTGTTGTGCTGAGACCTGATTATGATTTAAAGGAGGGAACAAGTGTTACGGTTATTAACTAAATTTTTTATTTTGTTATGTGTCATTTTAAATGTTTCATGCGGTTTTATTGATCTGCGCCTGATAGGTTTTGGAGTTGAACCTGCGGTAACAGATGCCGTTTTGCCGCATTCGGACAGCCCCGTGATTATTCATTTTAACACAGAAATGAATAAAAATGACACAGAAGGAATTTTGCAGATAAGTTCTGATAACGGAACCGTAAGGGGAGATAAATTCTGGAAAGGAAACGCTCTTTACTTTGTTCCTGTATCAGGATGGACAGCCGGTATTCGATATACATTAAGCCTTAATGGAACTGTGCGTTCAACGGACGGAAGAGATCTGCGGATAGAAAAATATGTTTCGTTTTACGCGATTAATAAAAACAGTCCGCCGTTTTTAGAATCATTTAGTCCCCAAAACGGCGAATCCAAAAGTATTAATAATGTTGTTTTTGAATTTTGTTTTTCGCGGATGATGGACAGGCTTTCAGTTGAGTCCGCGCTGTCGCTCGATGGTATTGGCAGTAAAATATTTGAATGGTCAGCTAACGATCAAATTTTAAAAGTAACTCCTGATAAACCGCTTAATCCGTGGATTGTATACAATTGGAATCTTAAAGATTCGGCAAAAAGCATTGACGGAGTTCCTCTTTTAAAATCTTATCAAGGCCATTTTAAAACAGATTTAGATAATCTGCTTCCGAAGGTAATAAGTATCATGCCTGTTCTATATGAGAATGGATTATGGTATCCGACAGGCGATTTTATTGAAACAGGTTTAGGAATAGGTCATGGAATCGCTGTTGAGTTTAACAAAAAAATGGGAGAAAGCGCTCTTCGCTCGATTCGCTTTGAGCCGCCGCTTGCCGGAAGAACGGAATTTTTATCCCAGACCAGTATTGTCTATATTTTTTCTAAAACACCCGATCCATCAAATTATATGCTGATAATTTCCGGCGATACAAAGGATAATGAAGGACTAAAAATCGGTTCTGATTATAAAATAAATTTTACTCCCGATATTCCTGTTTTAAAGATTATTTCTTTTTCCGCTGACGGGAATGTTAACGACATTGGCTCTTTTAATAAAAATGTACCGCAGAGCAGGGCGGTAATACCTGTTTATATTGATCCTGCCGCGGGTCTTTTAAGCATATCTATTCGTTTTTCGCAGATGTTCAATTTTGATGAGCAGAAAAATACTGTGCAAAGGATAACGCTTAGTCCGTTTTTTCCAAGAACTCTCGCGCCTGTCGGTCTTCAGTTTGTCAGCTGGATTTCCGAAGATCGCTTATTTATACGGTGGGAAGGACTTACCTGCGGCAGTGAAAGCGTTCCAAATTATTATTTATTAACAATTCCCGGCGGCAGAGGAGGAATTAAAGCGGATAAAGATGTTTATATGGAAGAGGATATATCTTTTTATCTTGCTGCTGTTCCTGCCCATACAGCGAAGGAAGTTAAATGAAATATTTGATTAGTTTGGTTATTTTTTTCTGTATAGTCTTTTTTAGCGCGTGTGATTTGCTAAGGTTTTCCAAATTCGAGGTTATATCATGGACACCGGGCGGAGGATACCATCAGAATCCTGAAAAGATTATCGTTTCACTTTCTTTTTCCGGTGATCCCGACAGGGCAAGCGTTGAGCGTAATTTTTCCCTAATGGGAGACGGAAACCGCATAAGGGGAAATTTTATCTGGGCAGGAAAAAAATTGATCTTCTCTCCTCTTTCAGCGTTAGACGAAAACAAGAACTATTCAATTAATCTTTCTGCGGATGCTCATGACAAAGACGGTCTTTCCATGGATGAGGCGTTTTACGCCGCTTTTTCAACAAGACCCGGCAATGAACGCCCTGTTCTTGTTTCATATTTTCCCGCTATGTATCAGGAAATAAGCGATCCAAGAGCGGAAATAATATTAAATTTTTCTATTCCTTTAAATTTAAAAACTTTATATGAAAATATTTCTTTTAATCCTTCGATGACTGGAATCTGGCGTTTGGAAGACGAGGCAAAAACCGCGGTCTTTACTCCCGCCGAACCGTGGATTAAAACCAGCCGTTACGAAATTAACATATCTTCATTGTTGACAGATAACAAGGGAATGGAGTTAGGCGGCGATTTTAAAAGCGTGTTTTCTGCTAAAACTGATTATGAGAGTCCATATCTTCTTTGCGCCTTGTTGATTTCAAAAGATGGAAAAATTTCTGAATTAAAAACCGGCGGCGGTTATATCGGCGCTGAAAATACGTTAATTGAAAATTCCGGATTGGAGAAAGATGATAAAATCATTTTTGTTTTCTCTGAACCGGTAGACAGCGCCACTGTAAAAAATTCTATAAATATTGACAGCGGTCCTAATCTTATTATGGAAACGCTTTCCGGGTTTCATACAGAAATAATTTTCAGACTGGAAAAAATTATTTATGAAAGCAGATTTTCATTGAAAATTAAACAGGGCATTAAGGATAATTCTGATAACGAAAGCGTCATTGAATATGTATATAATTTTTACGCTGACGGAAAACATTCTAAGCCCCCTGAACTGATAGGCCTTAGAATGCCGATGTCTCCCGGAAACGCAGAAGATCCAAAATTAGCGTATTTTGGAATAGATTCCCTATTTAATATCATCCATATAAAAAATGAAAATTATCCGACAGGCGAAAGCATAAGCACATGGATAGAGCTTTATTTCGCCGCTGCTGACGGCGCGCTTATCGATTTATTTTCTGTGATGGAGCTTTTTCGCGTAGAAACGAGCAACAATGTAATAACATTCTCTCCGCGTTATGTGAAATCTAATAATTTTTCAATAGCCAAACCTCATGAAGGACTTGAAAATCTGCAAAGAGTTGAAATATCCGGTTACCTGATAAATTCGACATACTTTGGAATAATTAATTTTATTATTAACGCCGGATTAAGAGATAACATTGGCAACAAAAACGAAAATTCATTCAGGATTTCACTTGTAAAGTAGGGCGTAAATGAAGGAACTAATTTTATTTTTTATTAGGCGGCCTGTAACTGTCATAATGATTATTGCAGCCCAGATAATCGCCGCAGTCTTTTCGCTTTTTTCGCTGCCAATCAACAGGCTTCCTGATATTTCTGTTCCGTGCGTTACAGTTGAAACATTGTATCCGGGAATGGCAGCTAACGAAATAAGAAGCTTTGTAACAATTCCGCTGGAAGACGGTTTGTCGCCTGTTAAGGGACTTGAAAAAATGAGGAGCGTGTCAAGAGACGGCAGATCTCTTATATGCATGGATTTTCGCTGGGGAATTGATCCGATGGCGGCTTCTGTTCTTGTCCGTGAAGCGATTGACGCTGTTTATCCGGGACTGCCCGAAGGCGTTAAAAGGCCTTCGGTGATATCCGGCGGAAGCGGGAAAGAAGCGCACGCGGTAATAGCTGTAAGTTCACCTAACGGAAACGGCGAGTTCGCGCATAAGATCGCAGAGTACGAATTACAGGCGCGTCTTAGAAGAATTGACGGAGTTGGGTCGGTTGTTATTGCAGGCGGTGAAAAAAGGGAAGAAAGAATCGAACTTGATGTTCATCGTCTTGCTGCTCTTGGATTATCGCCTTCTGATTTTTCCGCTATGCTTTCTCAGGAAACGTCAAATATTCCGGCAGGGAACGCACGTCAGGGAAATATGGAACTTGTTGTCACAGGTTCAGGAAAACCGGATTCTGTTTCCGCGTTATCAAAAATAAATCTTCCTGCCGCGGGAGGGATTTTAAAAGTAGAAGACGCGGGGAAAATATTTTTATCTCCTTCACGAAAAGACAGTATATTTATTTACAATGGAAAAGAAGCCGCGGGACTTGAAGTATACAGAAGACATGGCTCTGATCCATTAAAGCTTTCAAGAGAAATCAAAAAAGCGATTAATGAAGCGGCTTTAATGTTTTTGCGTGATGTGCAAATAGAAATTGTCAAAGACGCTTCGGATTCTCTGTTAAGTGACATCAACGGATTGCTAATATCAGCCGCTCTTGCGGCTGCCGCGGTAATCGCGGTGCTTTTGCTTTTTATCAGAAATTTAAAAAATAGCCTTCTAACAGCGCTTTCTATTCCTGTTTCTATCGCGACGGGAATATGCGGGCTTTTTATTTGCGGAAAATCAATAAACAGCATGAGTCTGTGCGGGCTTGTTATGGGAATCAGTTTAGTGTCTGATATAAGCGTAATTGTTTTAGATTTATTGAATCGAAGCTTTAAAAAAAGCGATTCAATGCTGGTGCTTTCGCCGGAGGAAACCGCGGACAAAGTGTTTTCAATCTCCGGTTCAAGCGCCGCTTCTACGCTTACAACAGCGCTTGTTTTTGTACCTATATTGATGCTGCCCGGTCCGCTTGGCGGATTGTTTGGCGATATCGCAATCGCATTAATAACATCGGTTGCCGCAGGATGGTTTTTCGCTCAATTTTGTCTGCCTTCTTTATATCTTTTAATATTCAATTCGCGTAAAAAATATTTTAGTAAAAAATCATTTTTATTTTTAAATATTTTTATTAAAAAATATTTAGCTGTTCTTTTAGGTTTTGTCCGTGGAACAAAGAAAGATCAAAAAGCGCCGCGCAGGCTGCCGCCGCTCCTGCTTTTTTACGCCGCTGTCGCGTTAAGCGCAATAGGTTTTTTAACGCTATTTCTTAGGCCTGTTGTTTTTATTAATCCTGATGAAGCGGAAGAAATTTGGGTGTCAGTTGTTTTTCCTCCTGGGACATTGCTTGAGTCAATTTCCGGGTTTTCAGCGGATACTTCTAAAATTATTATGGCTTTACCCTCAGTAAAAGCTGTTTATGGAAAAGCCGGAGCGGAAGATTATGATGTCGACAGCAGATCTGATATTGATTACAGAAAGGAAGAACTTATTCTTCGCTGTATACCGGAAAAAGGAAAAAAGCCTGAAAATGTGTTAGCTGAAATCAATACGGCTCTGTATAAATATTTAGATATGCCTTTTTCAGTGTATTTTCCGAAAGACAAGCTGGAAGTAATTCTTGGGTTATCATCTGAACGCACATTTGTAATTAACGGAAAGGACAGGGATGAACTGCAGGATCGTCTTGAACTCATCAAAAACGCGTTTAATTCTGTGTCTGCGGGAGTAAGTTTCAGACCGCATGGAGTTAAACCCGAACTGCGCCTTTATTTAAACAGGGAAGCGGCAGCGTATCTTTCTGTTTCCGCTTTGCAGATAGCGCAGACGCTTTATATTTTAAGCGAAGGTATAGTCGTAACAAACATAGAAATTGATGGGAAACCGCTTGATGTGCGCGTAACGGGTGCGCAAAATAATTCAATTATGAAAGACGCAGTCAGTTTGCTTGAGGAAACTCCGTTAAAAACGGGACAAGGAAGAACTGTCTACCTTGGTTCGCTTGGAAAAATCGAAAGAAAAGAAACGCAGGCGGCTTTAGCGCGCCTTGATCGATCCGATGTTTATTACGCGGATATCATCTCTGAAAATAATTATTCAGCTAACGCAAAGAAAATCAACGCTGTTGCCGCTCTTGCTGCGTCAGCCGCTCTAACCGCACGGTATTCATGGTTTACAAGAGCTGATGAATCAATCTTTAACCGTTACCGTAATTCGCTTCTTGTTTATGTTTTCCTTGTGTTGATCATGCTTTATATGGCAATGGGAGCGCAATTTGAATCATTTCTTCTTCCATTAATATTAATGATGAGCATTCCATTTTCGCTTGCCGGCGCGGGTCCTGCTTTATTATTAAACGGATCAAAAATTGACGCGGGCGCTGTACTTGGGTTAGCCGCGTTGTTCGGGCTTGTTGTGAATAACAGTCTTATTCTTTTTGAAATAGCCGATGAAAAAATACGCGCAGGACTTTCGCCCGCGGCCGCGGTTTTTTGCGGTGCGCGCGAACGCTTTCAGGCGATTGTGATTACTATGGCGACATCAGTTTTCGCGCTGCTGCCTTTAATAATAAGCCCGATGGGTAATTCGCAAAAATCAATGGCCGTCGCAATGATGGGAGGAGTCACCGCATCAGCGCTGATAAGTCTGTTTGTAATACCATTGGTTCTTATGCGCTACTTTAAATGGAAATTAGCAGATAACAATTCGCAAAAAAACGGGTGCATTAAAAGAACATTCAAAGGCGGCGCGGCAAGCGCGGAGATAAAGCGATGAAAATGTTTCTAAAAAAGAAAAAGGCGAGCCTTTGCATACTGGCGGGAATTTGCGCCGTATCGTTATACGTCATTATTAATTCTAACGAAAAAATCAGTGAAAACACAGGAGGATCATTTTTAGTAAAAATAAAACATTATGGCATTGACGCGAAAGAAATTGAAAGAAGCATAACTATTCCGCTGGAAGACGCTCTTTTTTCGATACCGGGAGTTATTAATATTCAAAGCACAAGCGAGAATAGTTTATCAAGCGTATTTATCGTTTTTAAGAACGGTTTAAGAGGGCGGTATGAAGCTGTCCGTGACGCGGCGTATCAGGTTTATGAAACGCTTCCTTCTTCTGTTCAAAGACCGGAAATTATCAGCTCGGTTAGTTCCAGAGTTCCTGTTTGGTCAGCCGCCGTTATAAACAATGATATTAACGATGATTTTTTAAATACTTACGCGCTTCAGGCACTGGAAAGAACTGTTAAACCAAGATTAGAGAGCCTTGAAGGTGCGGGTGAAGTTTATGTTTCCGGCATCGGATTAAAAGAAATATTTATAACGCTGGATCAGGAGAAAATTAATTTTCTTGGAATTGACGCTTCGTTAATTTCTTCTGTGCTTGGAATGAATGATGCTGTTTTTTCAGGCGGAACAGCGGTACAGGGAAACAGAGAAATAGTAATTACAGTTGACGGACGTTATGAAAAATTAAATTCTGTTTTAATTCCCATAAGCGGAAAAACCGGAAAAAATGATAATTATAGCGCTGGATTTGTCAGGTATGTTGAGTTATGTGAAATCGCGCAGATTACAGAACAGGAAAGAGAACCGGATGTTTTTTCAAGATTAAACGGAAAAAAAGCGGCAGGCATTTCTATTATGGGACGACAGGGCGCTGATCTAAGAAAATTATCGTCAGATATTAAGAAAGAGCTGTCTGTTCTTTCGCTTCCCTTTGAATTTATTATATTATCTGATCTGGGAGCTGAAGAAACTGCGGCTTTCCGCTCAGTTCTTAATGCCGCCTTAACAGGAACGGCAATGACCGCGATTATTGGATTATTGTTAAATAAAAAAAATGGTCTTAATTTTTCAGGAGTATTCTGCGCTCTGATGATTCCGCTTATATGCCTTATTTCAGCTTCGATCATGTCTGGTTTTGGTTTTTCAATTGACAGGCTGCTGCTGTCAGGAATTGCCGCGGGAATAGGTACAGCCATTGACGCTGTTATTCTCTGTTCAGAAAAACTTCGTAAATGCGCCGGCTATAGTTGCGCATCACAATCGTTATCCAGGCTTACAGCGCCATTAATCGCAGGAGGAGCGACAACAATAGCCGCCTTGGTGCCGCTTACATTAACAGATGATAATAACGCGAGGATCATTTCTTTATCCATCGCAGTTGTTACAATTACATCGCTTGTATTAAGCCTGACATTGCTTCCGCCGCTTTTGCTTTGGGATGTAGAAAAAAGAAATAAAATTTATACAAAAACTCCGCCGGTCTTATTAAGAAATTTATTTCAAAAAGCACCGCGCGTTATGTACAAATTTCTTGCCGGTGTTGTCAGGATGTGTGTCAACTTTCCCGCCGCTGTTCTTGCCGCTGGTTTTTTGTTTTTGGTTTCCGCTGTTTTACTTCTGTGCGTAAAGGGAGTTGATACATCAGCTTATGGTTCTGAAGACTCTTTATATGCTCAGGTTGAATTTGACGGAGGACTTCTTGCACAGGAAGCGGATCGTCTTCTTGCCGGCTTTAGCGAACAGCTTTTAAAAATTGATGGCATTAAAAATGTTCAAACAGGAGCAAGAAAAAGCTCCGGGACAGTATTAATTTCAATTGATTTAAGAAAAACTAATACGCGCATTATAAGAGATGCCGTTAAAGAAATTAATATTCCCGGAGGATTTGTTTTTTTTCACGAAGACTCATCGGAGGATCGTTATTGGGAAATATTTATTTACGGCGATGAAGATCAAAAATGCAGAGAACTCGCCCGGGAGCTGGCTTTTGTTTTTACAGGTCACCCGTTAATAAAAGAAAAAGTTTTAAATTTTAAAGATGGCAGCAATATGCTTGTTTTGCTTCCTGACAGGGAAATTCTTGCAGGAACGAATATCTCTTTTTTTAACGCGGCTTCAAGCGTAAGGATGGGAGTGTACGGTCCTGTAGCGTATAAACGGCTGGAAGCGGACGGAGAAATTGATGTCAGGATAAGAACCGGAGAAAATGTTACGCGTCAATCAAAAGAGAATGTTTTAAATTTGCTTGTTGCGTCCGGAAGCGAAGAAGCTTTTTCGTCGCTAAAAATCGAATCGCTTGTCAGCTTAAGGGAAGAAAAAGAGCCGTCAAGCATTAAAAGAGATAACAGGCGGAGAACAGCTTCTATAATAGTTTCCACAAAACCTATGGACGCAAGGAAGGTTAAAAAAGAATTAATAGGTCTGTTTGAAAAAATTGATCTTCCGCCCGGTTATTCAATTGAGTTTGATCCTCAAGCAATCAGGCAAAGTGAAAATCTTTCAGCAGCGGTATTCTCGCTGATTATGGCTTTAATTTTTTGTTATATGATCATGGCTTGCATTAACGAATCGTTCATTGTTCCGTTATTGGCACTCTCGGCGGCTGCGCCATCGCTTGCTTTACCTGCGATTTTTTTGGTTTTATCAGGCAGCGCGTACAATTCCGCCGTGGCCTGCGCTTTTATTGTCGTCAGCGGAATGACAGTTAACGCCTCGATTCTCTGCGTTGATGGATTTCGTTTCAGAATGAAAACCGGAAAAATTAAATCACCATTGCTGATTTATCGCGTTTTAAGGGAAAAAATGCCCGCGCTTCTTTCCACCACAGGGACAACCGTAGCAGGAGCGATCCCGTTTATTTTTCTGACAGAAGGAGCGAATACATTGATTAAAACATTATCTCTTGTAGGAGCTTTAGGCGTGGCATGCTCTTTTTTTTGTTCAATTACAGTAATACCTTCGCTTATATCAATTTTTAAATTTTCTGAATTAAGAATCAATCAGAACTAAATCCTGCCTGAGCGGGATTAATCTTTTAAGGAGAATAGAAAGAATGAAAGGAAAATTATTTAATCAAAATATTTCAGTAATACTAATTATACTACTTATTATCGGATTGTTTCCGCAGAATTTATTTTCACAGCCGGGTATTGTTTCACCATTAGGTGAAATAAAAGGTTTTAGCGGTTCAGTTTTTGACAATCATTTCAGTAAAGCGGACAGAGAGTTAAGTCCTGAACGCTGGTTAGCGGAAGCCAAGTCCGGTATAATGCAGTCAATTTACGCATGGGAATTAATAGCCGTAAAAATTTATGAGGATCAAAATGAATTTGTTGAAGCTAGAAATTATATAGAAAAATGGAGCAGTGAAGAACTGGAAAAACGTTTTTCAAAATGGCTTCTTGGAAGATTTTTCGGCGAGGCGGTAGAAAACGCGATAACAGATTTTCTTATAAAGTATGATGAAACCCAAAAAAATTATTCGTGGCATTTGGATGAAAACGGGAATATTATCTTTGATGATATAACAGGCGATCCAATGATTATCAGGCCGAATGAAGAAGGCAGAGAATTTTCAGATGACTTATTAATCTGGCGGAAAGAATCTGCAGATATTATTTCTGACATCGCTGAATCATTTGATAATGTTATGATCCGCCTGTATCCTGAAATCCTTTCATATATACCGGCTGAGTTACGCGAAACAATGGGCGAAATTTTAAAAAGCGCCTCGTCTATTAAAACAAGCTCAATTAAATTTGAATTTGAAAATCTAGCCGCAAGGGAAGAAAGTATTTTTTCAAGCAGACGGACAAGAGATGTCTGGAGCTTGCGAAAAAAAAGCGAAGATCAATCCGCAAGATTATTTACAGATAAATTAATCGCCGAAACGGAAGAATCCTGTAAAAAAGGAATTGAAGAGCTTAATGAAAAAATTGAACAGGCTGCGGCGGGAACAGGCGATCTTGCGATATTAGGTGAAGATTGGCTTCGCTTGTATAAAGAACAATTTGACAGAGGATTAAAAGCGTGGGAAGAGGCTGAAGAAAGATTTTTTATAAGGCGGATAGAATGGGAGCAGGAATCATTCAGACTGTATTCGGAAGGCGAGGAATCATGGCTTGCCGCATATAATCAGTTTGAAGATGAAAAAAATAAATGGGAACTTAATGTAAAAGAATTATTTATCGCAGGCGAGATGATGTTCATTAATCTTTCAGAAGATTTTCAAAAAAATATTCAGGAGGCAAAGAAAGAATTTGAATTAAATATGGAAATGCGGATTGGAGAAGGCGCTTCAAAAATAAAGGCGGCAATAGATTTGTATTTAATATGCGCGTCTGCGGCGTTATCCGCCATGGAAAATGTTCAATACTGGCTTTCCCTTTTTAATGCGCCTAATAAAGCAGATCCAAAAAATTCTGATTTTTTCGGGTGGCTTTCTGGCGAATTAAAAAGCAAACCGGATAATAAAAATTTAATTGAAATGCAAAAATCTTATAATCTATATTTATCATATATGGAAAAGGCGGTTGAAACGCGTAACAGAATTAATTCTGATTTCGCGGAACTGCTTGGAACAGGAACGTTAAAGGACATTCTGCTGCCTGATGCGGCTAGTAAAGATTTTTCCCTTGATGAATACCAAATTGCTCTGATTAGAGCGAAGACTCTTGTTTTGTACTGGGAAAGAAAAACGCTGATTGCTGAAGCTGTAATTAAATACGCTGATGATTTAAGCGCCGGCAGAATGACAGAATCCGAAGGAATTCGCGCATGGGAGGAAGCGAAGTCCGCTTATTATGATTCACTTGCGGTTTATGAAACTGAGATGAAAAAGCTCTATGAAGCAGGAGAGGATATAAAGCGGCAGCAGGAAGTGCTTTTTAATTTAAACATAACAATGTTAAAGGAGGAAGAAAAATTAAATTTGCTTAATAAAGAATATACAGCGATAATTTCAAATCTTGCCTATAACCAAAGTGATTTTTTATTAACTGAATATAATGAAAAATATAATTTGCTTTCCATTCAATATAAAAAGCTCATTACAGACGGCATGGAATCAAATTATTATGACGTTCTTCAATATGGAATGATGTGGGGTATCGCCGAACAAAATGAAACAGGATTAAATAATATTGAATATGAAGAAATATGGAAAAACATCTGTAATTCATTAGAACAATTATTCAGCAGATATGATTTATACCCCGGAGAAAGTTATCTTCCTGATATTAATTTACTGTGTGAGATGATATTTAATTTATCAGGGAATATTTCAGATAACATCGCAGGATTTATATTGAATTTTTATGATTGTTTCTTTATGATTCCGAATTGGCTTGATATCGAAATCGAAAATTGGATAAATTCTTTTGTAAAATACGCGGCGGTGTACGCGTTTAACGCGGGAATAGTTCCTGAAAAAAATTCTTCTTTACTTGCTTTGGAACAGGAAAAATTAATTAATGAGTATAATGATTTTTACTATTATGCTGTCTATCTTTATGATAAGGAAGAACTTAATGAAGTTGATGAAGAGCACATAACAAATACATTTATGGTTTTAAGAAAAAAAATACTGGAATTAAATTATATCAGCCGGCTTACACATAAATGGGAAAATGTTAATTTTATTGTTTCTGGGGGAGACGGAAAGCACTGGCGTCAGTTTCTTAATGATGATTACATTTTTGAAAAAGATTTGAATATAAAAAACGCTTCGTCATACATTGAAGGGCTTTTATATGACGCGCAGGATATTTTTTTATATTATTCAAACAGGGTAAATGATTCATTGTCAATTTATTCAAACAGGGAATATTTTGAAACACAAGATAATGCTGTTTATTTTTATTCGCTTTACTGTGATGAATATTATAAAGCGGCATATATGCTGGATTTACTTGAAAATAAATACATGGATATTATTGAAGCCTGCAAAGCATACGAGGTATCAATTATAACGCCTGATGAAATGGAAATCATTAAAAAAAACATTGAAAGCGAAATTATGATTCAGAATAGTATTTATAATGCTGTGTTAGATCGTTATTTAAAAGAAGCGCAGATATTTTCTGAAATCGGGTTTTTGTATGACGAACAATACAAAAAAATGCTCGATGCTTATAATAATACCGATCAAAAAAGATTTGAATATGAAAAACATGACGCGATAAAAAGATGGGCAAGTACTGCGTATTTAAATTCTGATGATAACGAGCTAAAAACAGCGGAAGAAAAATTGGCTAGAGCGCAGACAGTTCTGGATGTGCTTACAGATTTATATAACAATGAGAGCGGACGCGCATACAATAATCCTGAGTATGCAGAAATTTATTCCGCTTATGAACAAAGTTTTAACAGAAAATTACTGGTTTTAAACGCGGTAAATACTGTATTAACAGAGACAGCTAAGGAATATGCCAATAATATAAGTTTATATAATGATTATCAAAATGAGTTTAAAAAATTTGCTTATATTAATAATGATTTTTCATTTAATTCTTTTGTTTTGCGTTCTGAATGGTCGTTAAACGATATTATTGCTATTAAGGACGGAAAAATAGTTTTTTCCAGAGATAGTTCCATGCTGCTTTCCGGTATTGATGAAACAAAAGCGGAAGAATTAAATTCGTTCTTTAATACAACGATATCCCCTGAAAATGAAAAATACAATATCAGTCCTTACGAAGAATCATTGCGCGGTTTAAGCCAGAGAATGTCAGGCTATTTTTCAGACAGCGGTAAATTTAAACAATGGAGTCTTGCAAGGGATTATTTAATCACTTCATTAATTAATGCCAACAGCGATTTAGGCTTTTTAAATGATTATTATTCAGGGGTCGGCCAATTGCAAAGCGGAGGATCGCTTTATTCCTTGAGGATTAAGAAGAATATTTGGCCGGGAACAGACTCGCTATCGCCTGTTGTTGAAAATCATTTTTATCATTCAAATGCAATGCGGGATGCGTGGAATTCGTTAAGCGAAACAGAAAAAGCGGATCTTGAATTTTATGTTATTCTGACATTATCTGGAAATAAAGATGATTACTATTCAGGGTTTTCTCTTTTTTACACTTATGATGTTTATAATTATGCGTATAATTACACATATTCTCTTTATAAGGAAGCAAGAAATGTGACAAATAAACCTTTTTTATTTTTTATTTCCTGGGCATGGTTTGAAATGAGGGATGTTAATAACGAAGCGTCAAAGAGAATAAAAACCGTTTTAGATGAGACAAAAAAGAATTATGAATTATGGGAAAACGGGCTTAAAACAAATTTATCATCTATAGTTAAGCTGGCAACTGATTATGAAAATTCTTGTCAAAGAATCATAGCTCTGGAAGGAATAACATCAAACATTTACAAAACAGGCTGGGCGGAGATAAAACTAGCGCTTGTTAACACAGGAAAATTCAATAATGATGATATTAGTAAAATAAAATCATACTGGGAAATAATGAATGAAAACTCAAAAACTGAGTTTTTCAATGTAGCTGACGCGCTTACTGCTTTACTGGGATGGACATATAATGAAGAAGAAAAAATTAAAAGTAATCTGGATAAAATATGGATTACAGATATTCAAAATCAGCAAAGAAGCGATCTGATCTTGCGCGGTGAAATTGACGCTTTTATTAACGGAACAGCGGATATTCAGGCGTTAAAATCAGCGGCGCAAAACGCTTACGGAAATAATGCCGCGGCATGGAAAAAACATTTTTCTAATTTGCAAACCGTCATGTTGGATGATTTTTCGCTGTATATGACGCAGGACTTAAATGCCTATCAGGAATTCAACAGACTGGGAAAAGAATTAACGTCTCTGGCGGAAAGCGCTTTGGAAAACAGGTATACGGCTGAGTTTGAAGTAAGAGAAAATGAATGGAATCAAACGTTAAGCGACATAATGAATAAATATTATGCCTGGCAGAACAGCGCCGCCTTAATAATTGAAAACGGAAGAACAGACTGGGCTGACAGTCAAAAAAGAATGGAACAGGCGTATAAACAATGGAGTGTGAATTTTCAAAGCGAGTATGAGCGTGTAAGCGGAGAATGGCAGGAGGCTTATTTAGCCGGGCTGGAAGACAAAGAAAAATGGCTTCAAATTGCGGCGAGTGCCGCCGACAAAGCTGCTTCTGACTCCTTTTTATCTTTAATCGGCGATGAAGGCGGGAGGCTTTCGCGTTTTATTGATACAAGAGAGCCCTTTGGAATTAGAGGAGCGCAAACGCAGGCTCAAACGCTGATTGCGGATATTCTTGCGTCTTCGGGAATCGCGAATCTGTCAAACGCGTTAGGCTCTTTAAGCGGCGTTGCTGGAACTGCGTCGGTAATTGTTAAAACCGGAATCGGCGGAACATTTTCATTTGACGCCGCGGTTATAAGGGCAACAGCTTCCGGCTACGCAAGAATAATAAACGCAGAAATTGCAGATAACGAAGCCAGAAAACTTGCGTATAACGTTAATACTTACGCGGATGAAGCTGTAAGGAATCTGACAGCCAACGTTGACTCGGCAAACCGGAATTTCAGAAAAAGCATGGATGATCATTTTATTTTTAACGGCCTTTGGAGAAGAAGTGGCTATAATTATGTAAAAGACGTTATAAAAGGGTCAACGCTCTTTACGCCTGTTATCACAGAAACAGTAACCATTACAGGTTATCAAAATTATACATTAGAACCAATTATATTAAAGACAAATCTTGATGAAAAATACATCAAAAATTTAAGTTCAATCGCAGTTAGAGGTCTGCTTGATAATGCTCTGAATGAGATTAATGATATAGCTGTAAAAGTTTTTGGAATTGGGAATGAACCGGAAATTATCAGCGGAAGAAATTCAGATCGCGTACAATCGCCCGGAATGTTCGGCGTTCATATCGGGTACAGTCCGGATACAAGACCTCCTGAGGAAATGGGATCAAACAGCAGCGAAATATTTTTTGACAAAGGCAAAGGCGAACTTGGGCGTTTAATAACAGAATATGTTTACTGGCAGGTTATCGACACAAAAGGAAGCGCTGAATTATCTCTTGCTCCGTGGGACAAGAGAATGTGGAATGATGAAGGAAGCTGGATTAAATCGCCTTCTCTTCGCACCGTCGGAACAATTGCAGGTTCAATAGCCGCAGGCGTTATGACAGGCGGAGCGGGATTTGCGGGAATTGCCCTTGCTGCTGTTGCCGGATCCGCAGGTGAAATTGTATTTGGATCGCTTGACGCCGCCTTTGGATTTAAAACAATTGATGAAGCCGCTTTCGGCATTGGTAAATCAATCCTGACAAATACGGTTAGCACCATGACATCAGGATTTCTTGGCAGCGCCGGAAACGCCGCAGTGAACGCTGCAAGCGGCACTGTTAATACTATAATGACCCGGACAATGATGACAGGATTGCAGACATTCGCCTCGGGCCTGACCACGAATGTTATTGGAGGAGTTACATACTCAAGCGGAAATGGTTTTGGCTATTCAGGCGAAGCTTTTCAAACAGGCATTAATGGCGTAATTACAAATACACTGTCATCAATGGCAGGCGTATTTACCTCTTCAGGCCTGACAGCGGTTAACAGCGGCTTGGATATGGAAAAATTAATTGGTTTTAAAAATTTAAATAAAAGCGATCTTCAGACATTAAATAATCTTCTTGGATCTTTTGCGAGCCAGGGAGTAAATTACGCGATGGGAAATGATTTTACTCTTAATGTACTTAATCTTAACATAATTTCTAAAGGAAAATACCAAAGCGGGCTTCTGGAACTTAATCTTGGACGCGGCGGAGTTTCCATGAATCTTGGAACAGGAGGAGCGAATGTCAGTTTTGATAATCTTTCTTCGGCTTTAAAAGGCGCCGCTGTCTGGAACGTTAATAACAAAATTTATAATTATGGCAGTAAAAATGACTTTGACGCGCTAATCGCGTTACGTGCACAGTACGGCTATGGCAATGACGCGCAGCAGAGCCAGCTGTATGATATACTTAACGGCGGCACGATCCTGAACGCCGAAGCCGGCGGTAATTATTTCGCGCAGACTATAATAGATGAAAATAATAGAAGAACAGTTAATCTTACAGGATATGAAAAGGGCATGAGCGCCGAAGATCAATTTCTGTTAGCTGTCATTCTGGGACATGAAGCGTATAGAGACGGAATTGCCGCCGGCGATAATTATCTTGAAACAAGATCAGCGGTACAGGCGCATACGCAAATGGCAATCAGGATGATACTTGGCGGAGAATCAATCGCCTATGATCAAACCATCACTAATGATATGTCTTCATATCTTGCTTCGCTTATGGTTAACGATATGTCTTTATTTAATTCCTATATTGACGGCAGTTATGATTCTAACGCTGATTATTGGAAACTGGTTACAGGCGCTGATAATATGTACAACCTTGAATGGGACGGTAAATTAGAATTTGATTTATCTGCTATTGGAAGGGATAGATCAATTAGTTCTTTAAGCGATGATGATCTTGCAGCAATTTGGGAAGCAGGAGTTAATTATTCAGATAACGATACCTTCAGATCGGCAATTGGAACATTCGGCGTTTTGAATTCCGCGATTCTGGAATTTGAAAAAGCTTTTGTTCTCGCTGAAAAACAAGCTCCGTTAGAAGATACATTTAACGATCAATGGGATATATTTGAAAAGGCGTTACTTGCTGTCGGAAGTTCGGGATTGCTTGCAAAAATCGCCGAGAATGTATTGGATATCGGAGATGGACAGATCTTTGCCGCAGGAGGAGGATGGATATCAAGTCAATCCGGAGTCAGACTAATGTTCGGCGAGTTTAAGGATCACACAGCGCTGGATTTTATTACAGGTTCAAACGATTATAGGCTTGTAGCCGCGATGCCCGGAACATTGAGCATTGGTTATTCCACGGGAGGCGGATTGAATTTAATCATTAACGAAGGCGGTAATGAAACTATTGCCTACATGCATTCAGATGCGGCGTCAATCAGATATTTCACTGAGTTGTATGCGACAGACGGCATTTCGATGATAAACGGCAAACTTACAGATATAGCTCAAAACATGGTAATCGGCCTGATGGGGAATACCGGAACCAACACTACAGGCGCGCATGTGCACTTTGAATATATTGTGAATAAAATTAAACAGGATCCTGGAACCTTTTTAGATCTTAGCAATTACAGATATACTAGTTATGCTTTAAGAATGAGCGGGTTTTCAGGAACAAGCGGCAATGTTCAACTGACAGCCGATGATATTTCAGGTATTCTCAGGTATTCTTCAACTGATCCGGATTATAAGAAATTTTTTCCGCAGAATTATTATTCAATTGCAAAAAATAGTAATGTTCCTGCGTTATTTATTAATGCTTATTATGCTCAGCAAAACAATGGAGTTGAAATTAACAATATATTGTATAGAGGGGAACTACGGTAAAAAAGCCGATACATACGCTTTAAGAAGCGGCCGGTGGTATCTTATTAATACAAACGGATAAATATTTAAAGCAATTCCTGTAAGAATTACAGGAATTGCTTCTATAATAACAGTTCTTTAATATAGTTCTTAATTCTGCGGCGGGTCTTTATCAATCGGTTCGACTATAAGTTCATACGTTGTAACTTGATCTACGTTTTGTCGATACCAAGAATAAGAGTCGCCATTTTCATCTATTAGCCTTATGTCATACAACCCCATTGATGGGAATGTTACCTGAAATGCTCTGATTGGCGCAAGTACGTTGTCTCCGAGCAGATCCGGACCCCATAATTCGTCGTCCGAAGAACTAACATTAATACGGTAGATATAAAGACCTGTTTGATTGTAAATAATAAGCGTTGGTCTTCGGACCTCGGCGCTTCTTGAATCTGTTGCAGACGGCGAAGAACCACACCCGGAAAGAGAAAAGAGCATCACTGCAAAGATTGCAATCCCCATCAATTTTAAAATTAAATTCCCTTTTGTTTTTTTCATTCTTATTCTCCTTAATGATCGGCGGTTACAAAGGACCGGCGATCTTTAATAATTTACGGCATTTAAACATTTTTTGGCGATAATGTCAATATTGAGGATTTTATTAAAATTTCTTTAAGATATTCACCCTCATTAATAGACATACCGGCGCGGGAGATCATGTCGCGCAGAAAACGGGACTGTTCCTCCCTGTTTGGTTTTTTGTAAAACCCGATATCCGCAAGCCTGTCTGTGATTGATTCTACAAGCGATACAGTTTCGCTCTGGTTCATTGGCGTCCACTCGCCTTTTACAGGGCGCTGCTCATGCATTTCCAGAAATAATTCATAAGCGTAAACCTGCACCGCGTGCGATAAATTTAATGAAGGTTGAGATGTCACGCTTTGCGGCGCTGCTTCGTGCTGCGGGTCTGCCTTACTTAGTTCGCATACCGGTATATGAGAAGCGAAATTACATAAATTTAGTTCAGAGTCTTCAAGTCCCGTTCGTTCATTGCCAAAAACAATTGCCGCGTTTCCCGGCTGATTAAAAAGCCACCCTGCAAGCGCCCGAGGAGTCATTGAAATACTCTTTCTGTTATGCCCGCGCCTTCGCGTAGTTCCAACTATAATAGAACAATCTTTGGTTGCTTCGTTTAAACTGCCAAAAATCCGCGTTTTTTCCCAAATATCCCATGCGTTTACAGCTCTGGAATGGATTTCTTCAAGAATTAACGGCTGCGGAGCGGCAAGCCTTAATTCAGAAAGCCCCATATTTTTAATAACTCTGCAGACTGCCCCTACATTTCCGCTTTCAGAGGCTCTGCATAAAATTATTTTGATATTCTGTAATTGCATTTGGAATTATATCACACTATTGACAATTTCCTTAATAATTTGTATGATCAAAGAGACTATTCTCTTTACAGGCCGGATGGGGAATAAATTTTGGGTGTCTGTTAAGATGCCTAAAAAAGGATGTGTAATGGCTAACAATGATATTGTGCCTGGATTTGATGACGAAAAAGATGACAGTCTCAAGATAAAGCTAGATAAAATTACTGACGCGCCAAGATGTCTCATGTTAACTTTGGTCGGTTATATTGATACTTATAATTCCAATTTTTTTCAGAAGCGCGTGCAAAAAGCAATCGAAGGCGGCTTTGTAAGATTAATTTTTCATTGCGGAAGCTTGAATTATGTCTCGTCTACCGGAATCGGGTCGTTTACCACATTTTTAAAAGCTGTAAAACCTCAAGGCGGCGATCTTGTCCTGCTTGATATTCAGCCGAAGGTTTACGAAGTTTTTCAGCTTCTTGGTTTTTCCCAGTTCTTTAATATCAGGGACAGCCTTGACGATTCAATCCATTTCTTTAATACAGATCAGGCGCGCGAAAAACCGTCGGTATTCCCGAAGGTTGTTTCCTGCCCAATCTGTTATAAAAAATTAAAAGCAATTAAACCGGGACGTTTTCGCTGTTCGGAATGTAAGAGTATCCTGGCGATAGATGATGCGGGACAAGTTTTACTGGGGTAGGTGCGTAATATGGCAGAAAGTAAAATCGAACAATATTTAATCGATCTGATGCTCACTTTTCAGCAGGTTGATGAAAATTTATGGCTTTTGGATGACGAGGATCACTCTTTACAGGGAGTGGTTGTTATGCAGGCTCATCCTCTTGTAATTGTCAGAGCCGAAATTATGGACATTCCCGGCAGTAATACTATGGAATTGTATACAAAACTCCTTGAACTGAACGCTTCCGATATTATTCACGGAGCTTACGCGCTGTATAATAATAAAGTTGTTTTAGTTGATACTCTGCATTATGACACCATGGACTATGAGGATTTTAGGGCAGTTCTGGACTCTTTCAGTCTTGCTTTGACAGAACATTATCCGGTACTTTCGAAATATAGAGACAAAGCAGGAGCATAAATCATGGGTATCTTTTCAAGACTTAAAACGCTTATATCTTCAAATGTTAACGCGGCAATCAGCAAAGCGGAAAAACCTGAAAAAATGTTAAATCAGCTCATTATCGAAATGAATGAGCAGTTAATCGAATCAAAGAAAGCTGTCGCGATGGCAATCGCCGACGAAAAGAAACTTGAACGCGAAAAAGACAACCAGTTTGCCCTTGCTAAAGAATGGGAACGCAAGGCGATGCTCGCCGTTACTAACGGCAAAGACGACCTTGCCAAAGAAGCGCTGATTCGCAAACAGGAATACGACAACGCCGCCGCCGAGTACCAGAAACAATGGGAAGCCCAGAGAAACTCCGTTGACCATTTAAAGGAAAGCCTCAGGGAGCTTCAAAACAAGATCGAAGAAGCCCAGCGTAAGAAAAACCTGCTGATAGCCCGCGCAAAACGCGCCGAAGCGCAGCAAAAAATACAAGATACCATTTCCTCTGTTTCCGGCAACCGGAGCGCCTTTGACGCCTTTGATCGTATGTCCGCAAAAGTTGATGAAATGGAAGCAATGGCGGATGCATCCAAGGAATTACAGGATTTAAGCAACGATTCCGACCTTGAAAGAAAGTTCAAACAACTCGAAAAATCCGACACAAACGCAGATATGATGCTGCTTGAATTAAAGGAGAAAATGAAGGCTCTGCCGGAAAAATAATAACAATTTCTGAAATTGCAGCAGTAAACCGCAGCGTATGCTAGTATATTACAAATTTCACAATTATTCGTTGTTTTTGTTAACATATTCCAAATAGCATTGTGGATAACTTGTGTGTATGTCCTTAATTAAATAATTGATGTATTAATTTTTAGACATTTTTTTATTTATATTTGAATTTCAGATAACGGTTATATCTAATTCCTTACTACATAAGGAATTAGGCGCATTATGAACAGGCATAATTACATATTTCATAAAAATATTAATTATTATTAATTTTTGACCTTGTGGAAAACTAGTGTATAAAAATAATTTGCTTTTTATTTGCCTTTTCGTGCAGCCTTGAATATATTAACAAATACTGTTATCTTTCAGCATACAGTAGCATTTATTACATAAGGAGTACTTTTTAAATGAGCATTCAAAAAATGCGCAATATAGGCATCAGCGCCCATATTGATTCGGGCAAAACAACATTGTCTGAGCGGATTTTATTTTATAGCAAGAAAATTCACGCAATTCACGAGGTTCGGGGCAAAGACGGTGTCGGCGCTACAATGGACCACATGGAACTGGAAAGGGAACGCGGCATCACAATTCAATCAGCCGCGACGCAGGTAACATGGAAAGATCATACCATCAATGTAATTGATACACCCGGACACGTCGATTTTACAATCGAAGTTGAGCGATCCCTTCGCGTTCTTGACGGCGCGATTCTGGTGCTGTGCGCAGTCGGCGGGGTTCAGTCCCAGTCAATCACCGTTGACCGGCAGTTAAAGCGCTATAATGTTCCGCGCATCGCTTTTATTAACAAGTGCGATCGCACAGGCGCAAACCCGTTTAAAGTGCAGATGCAGCTAAGGGAAAAACTTGCGCTTAACGCGATGATGATTCAAATCCCAATCGGGCTTGAAGATAAACTGGAAGGCATAATCGATCTTGTTACAATGAAAGCCGTTTACTTTGACGGGCCGCAGGGCGAATCAATCCGAAACGCGGAAATTCCCGCGCACTTAAAAAAAGACGCGGACAAACACCGCGAAGAGCTGTTAGACGCCATTTCGATGTTTTCCGACGAGCTTGCCGAACTTTTTCTTTCTGGCGCAGAGATTCCGCAGGAGTTGATTTACGCGGCAATCCGCAAGGGAACGCTCGCCGAGCAGTTTGTTCCAGTCATGCTTGGCTCTGCTTATAAATTCAAAGGGATTCAGCCGCTGCTTGACGGCGTAACGCACTATCTTCCAGATCCAGCCGAAGTAAAAAATTTCGCCCTCGATCTTGATAACAACGAAGAAAAAACTGAATTAATCGCCGATGAAAAAAACCCGACTGTCGCTCTTGGTTTTAAACTGGAGGACGGACAGTACGGCCAGCTTACATACGTGCGGATTTATCAGGGCAAGTTAAAAAAAGGTGACGAGTTAGTTAACACCCGTGCAAGGAAAAAATTTAAAATCGGCCGTCTTGTGCGTATGCACGCCGACAGCATGGAAGATATTAACGAAGGCGCTCCCGGCGACATTGTCGCGCTTTTCGGAATTGAGTGCGCAAGCGGCGATACTTTCTGTGGAGGAAGCCTTAATTACGCGATGACATCAATGTTTGTTCCCTCTCCGGTAATTTCTCTTGCCATCACGCCGAAGGATAAAAAAAGCGCAGATCAAATGGCAAAAGCGCTGAACCGTTTTACAAAGGAAGATCCCACTTTTCAGACTTTTGTCGATCCGGAATCTAACCAGACAATCATTAAAGGAATGGGCGAGCTTCACCTTGAGGTTTATATCGAGAGGATGCGCCGCGAATATAAATGCGAAGTGGAAACGGGAATGCCGCAGGTAGCTTACCGCGAAACGATTACGCAGAAATCAGAGTTTAATTACACGCACAGAAAGCAGACAGGTGGAGCAGGCCAGTTTGGCCGTGTCGCGGGCTATATGGAGCCGTACAGCGAAGGCGATTATGAGTTTGTTGACATGATTAAGGGCGGCGCAATTCCAACGGAATATGTGCCAAGCTGCGACAAAGGTTTCAAGGAAGCGGTAAAAAAAGGCAGTTTAATAGGTTTCCCGATTGTAAACATCCGCTGCGTTATAAACGACGGACAAAGCCATCCTGTGGATTCTTCGGACATCGCCTTCCAGTCCGCGGCAATTGGCGCGTTCCGCGAAGCGTACGGAAAAGCAAAACCGTGTATACTTGAACCAATCATGAAAGTGTCGGTGGAAGGCCCAAGCGAGTTTCAGGGAAATATTTTCGGCTCTATAAATCAAAGAAGGGGCATAATTATCTCTTCTGTCGAAGACGGACATTTATCCCGCGTGGAAGCGGAAGTGCCGTTAAGTGAAATGTTCGGCTATTCAACAGCGCTTCGTTCGCTGACCCAGGGCAAGGCGGAGTTCACGATGGAATTTGAAAAATACGCGAAAGTTCCTGTCAGCGTGTCAGAAACGCTGATAAAAGCAGCGGAAGATAAAAGAAAAAATTCGAAGTAAGGAGATTTTTATGGTATTAAATGAACTTATACAGAGAAGCCCCATTCGCATTTTTGAACAGTCCCTTAACGGCGGGTTAAAACCGGGAGAAATCGGCGTTATCGCTTCACCTAACGGAGTGGGAAAAACTTCTGTATTGGTTCAGCTTGCTCTTGACAAGCTGCTGCAGGGGAAAAAAGTGATCCATGTTTCCTTTACGCAGCATATTCAATATGTGCCGCTTTGGTACGAAGATATTTTTAATGAGTTAATCAACAGAAAAAATCTTGAAAACGCGCAGGATGTTAAAAACGATCTTATTAAAAACCGCGTGTTAATGAGTTTTAATCAGGACGGCGTTATAAAAGATCAAATTTTAAAAAGCCTCCGGGCAATGATCATTGACGGCGGCTTTAAAGCGGATTCAATCATCATTGACGGGTTTGACTTTTCGCGTAACAGCGCTTCCGGAGGCGGTGTAAATATGGAAAGCGTAAAGGCGTTTGCCGCGGAGCTTGGTCTTTGCATCTGGTGCAGCTGTTCTGTAAAAGACGATGCTGTAAAAACGCGCGAGCAGTACGATAAGAATAACATTCCATTAATACTAAGCGGTTTTCTTGATAATATCGATGTTGTTATCGTTTTACAGCCGAAACAGGATCACGTTGAATTTTCAATTTCCAAAGACAGGAATTTAAACGTGTCAAAATCCATGGCCGCGAAGCTTGATCCAAGAACGCTTTTAATTCTTGAGGCGTAAAACCGGAGCGTCAAAATGACATTTAACGAACGAGATAATTTGTGTATTTATTTTGATTTGGAAAACATATCAAAAATTAAAAACATCAATATCTCTAAAATAATGAAAGATTTAATTACAAAATATGACACCAAAGAAGAAAATGACGAACCTGTTTTCGCGTATAAAATCGCGTGCGGAAACACAGAATCGATTTCCAGATACAGGGAGCAGTTAAGAAATCTTAATTTCGAGATAAAAGAAGCTCCGCATATAGTAAAAAAGAAAAACCGTTCGGACTTAATAATATCGTTAGACGCGTTTGAAAAACTTTATCTTGATAAACCGTCAATCAATGAATTTATTTTTGTAACAAATGATTCTGATTTCAGCGTTATAATGGACATCTTAAGGCGCTACGGGAAAAAAGTTGTTCTTATAACATCAAAAGATGACAGCGACAGGGAAATCTTTAATAATTCTTCCGATGATATTTTAATAATTGATAACTACTGCGATACCCCCGACGAAGACAATAAAATAAAAAACGCTGTGGAAAAAAAAGAAATTAAAAAACCAGCGCCTGCTCTCAGCGAGGATGAAACCGCGTTTACAAAGCTGATAAAAATATTAAAAGCCCTTGATCAGGATAAGCAGTATACCCTTGCCAATGTAGCTTCCAAATTTAAAGTTAATAATAAATCTTTTGATATAAGCAAAACAAAATTTAAAAAATTCGGGAAACTTGCCGAGTTCCTTCAGGAGAAAGGAATAATTAAAATAGAAAATATAAATAATGATAAAATCATTACTATAATAAACTTAGAGTTGAATCCAAAATGAAATGCATCATTGAAACAAAAAGGCTTTATTTAAGGGAATTAAAGCAGGATGATTTAAATGATCTGCATTCAATTTTTTCCGATTCTAAATCGATGAAGCACTATCCAAAACCTTTTACCCTTCAGGAATCCGGAGAATGGATAGACCGGAATGTTAAAAATTACGCCGAGTTCGGATTCGGCTTATGGGGCGTTATACTAAAGGAACATAACAAATTAATCGGAGACTGCGGAATTACGATGCGGGAAATTAACGGCGTAATGGAGCCGGAAATCGGCTACCACATTAATAGAAATTATGTTAATAGGGGCTACGCGACAGAAGCGGCTCAGGCATGCAGAAACTACGCCTTCGAAGTTCTGAAGCTCCAGAAAATATACTCTCATACTATTAAAAAAAACGCGGCTTCCGTAAAAGTTGCGGTAAAAAACGGCATGAAGCTTATTGACGAAATAAAAGACAAAGTAAACGGCAAAATTAAGATATACGCTATAACGCTGGATGAATATATGACAAAACATGTAAACAGAACAATGTATTAATTACTTACCTGCTAACGGTTAGAACAATTTCTTTTAATGTTTCCATATAAGACGCTGGAATGGAAACGGTTTTTAATTTTGATTTTTCGCCTTTAATAATTTTAACTTCGCGTTTCGGGCATCCTAGTAATTTTGATAAAAAGGCGCAAAGCGTATCGTTAGCCTTGCCGTCCTGCGGCGCGGCGGCGACGCGTACGCATAAACGTCCGTCTCTAATTCCCGATACTTCGTTTTTTGACGATCCGGGGAACGCTTTTATCATTATCTGAAGATAAGCGTCTGTTACGCAAAACCATTCTTCCGTTTTTATAGCACGCCTTCTTTAATCCGCGCGATTTCGTCCCTGATTGCCGCCGCCTGTTCGAACTCAAGATTTTTAGCGTGTTCAAGCATTTCGTTTTCAAGAGCCTTAATTAATTGTTTGCGCTGAGCGGGGATTAAAACATTGTAAGACTTTTTAAGAACTTCGATTGTTGTGCCGGCGGCATTGTCCGCTTCTTCGATGTGGCGGGTCAGTATTTCCGCAATTGCTTTTTTTACCGTTGCAGGCGTAATTCCGTGTTTTTTGTTATACGCAATTTGTATTTCGCGGCGGCGGTTGGTTTCTGAAATAGCCTTTTCCATCGCTTCGCTCATTCTATCTGCGTACATGATAACTTTTCCCGCCGCGTTACGCGCAGCGCGGCCGATTATCTGCACAAGGCTTGTAAGCGATCGCAGAAAACCGATCTTGTCGGCGTCTAAAATCGCTATGAATGAAACTTCGGGAAGATCGATGCCTTCGCGAAGCAGATTGATTCCGACAAGTATATCAAACTCGCCGTGACGAAGCTGCGTGAGTATTTCCACGCGCTCGATTGTTTCTACTTCGCTGTGAATGTAACGCACTTTAAGACCAAGACCGGAAAGGTAATCCGTTAAATCTTCCGCCATTTTTTTTGTCAGCGTTAAAATTAAAGACCTTTCGCCGTTTCTGATTCGCTTTTGCACCTCGCCGTAAATGTCTTCCATCTGGCCTTCGCTGGGGCGCACTTCAATTTCCGGGTCTAAAAGACCTGTCGGGCGAATCAGCTGCTGCACAACGCGGGCGGACTGTTCAATTTCTGTTTTTCCCGGCGTCGCAGAGACAAAAACAGTTTTATCAAGACGATCGATAAATTCATCGTAGCGAAGCGGACGGTTATCAAGAGCGGAAGGCAGGCGGAAACCGTAATCGACAAGGCTCTGCTTGCGGCTTCTGTCGCCGGCGTACATTGCACCTAACTGAGGAAGCGTGACATGGCTTTCATCAATGAACGTTAAATGCTCTTTCGGAAGATAATCAACCAGCGTGTCGGGGGACTCGCCTGTTTTTCTGCCCGCTAAAACCGCGGAATAATTTTCAATTCCGGGGCAGAAACCAATTTCAGTTAACATTTCGATATCGTATTCAACGCGCGTTTTAAGACGCTCGGCTTCCATTATTTTTCCGTTTTTCTGAAAATGCTCAAGGCGGTCTTTCAGTTCCTGCCTGATTGCGCCCATCGCGTTTTGAATCATCTCTCCCGGCATAACAAATTGCTTTGCCGGATATATCAATGCGCGATCAAGTTCTTCAAGTATTTCGCCGGATACAGGATTAAAACGGCGTATTCGTTCGACTTTGTCCCAGTCAAGATCAACGCGGTAAGCCTCTTCCATGTACGCGGGAAAAATTTCCAGCGTGTCGCCTCTTCTGCGGAAACGCCCGCGCTCAAGAACCGCGTCATTGCGTTCATACTGAAGTTCAACAAAGCGGCGGATAACCGAATCAACATCAACTGTTTCACCCTTTGATAAAGTGGCGTTCATTTTTTTGTATACCTCGGGCGTTACCATTCCGTAAATGCAGGAAACTGTCGCGACGATAATAACGTCATTGCGTTCCATCATGCTTCTTGCCGCGGAAAGGCGCATGCGCTCGATCTCCGCGTTTATCGACGAGTCTTTTTCGATATATAAATCGCGGCTTGCGACATACGCTTCCGGCTGATAGTAGTCGTAATACGAAACAAAATATTCAACTGCGTTATTAGGAAAAAATCCTTTAAACTCGCGGTAAAGCTGAGCGGCGAGCGTTTTGTTGTGGCTCAGGACAAGAGTCGGCATCTGAACAGCTTCGATCAGCTTTGCCATCGTAAAAGTTTTTCCGGAGCCTGTGACGCCCTGCAATGTCTGATATTTATCGCCGCTCTTAATCCCATCCGCAAGCGCGGCAATCGCCTCGCCCTGATCGCCTGCCGGCTTGAATGGGGACACTACTTCAAATTGACGCATATTTTACTTAATCATAGTATAGTAGTGTTGTCAAGACATTTAAAATGTGTTAGTATAAAAATAAATTACTCAGGAGGCAAGTATGGGAAATGTTTATGCGGAAATTACAGTTAAGAATTGTATTGATCTGGCGAAAGCCAGAGAAGGAATCATTTCTGACAATGAAGTTCGCACAGTAACTCTTACAGCTCTTGTAGATACCGGAGCGACTTCACTGGTAATTAATGAAGAAATATGTAAGCAATTGGGTTTGTCTATTATCTATACAAGAACCGCTAATCTTGCCGGAGATTTAAAGCTGGATTGTAAAATAACCGAACCAGTACAAATTAACTGGAAAAATCGTCAGGTTGATATTAACGCAATGATATTACCGGGAAACAAAATACTTCTTGGTGTTATCCCCCTGGAATTTATGGATTTAATGGTTGATCCTGTTAATCAAAAATTAGTCGGCGCCCACGGCGATCAGGCTATTTTGCTTGCAATGTAATCTTTTTACAGGAGGCCGCTATGCCCGATAAAAACAGTGAATGTAAATGCCCGTATTCATGCCATCGCCACGGCGACTGTAAAGCCTGTCAGGAGTATCACCGCAAAGACGGGTCAAAAACTAACTGCGGTAAAGATGGTAAAGATATAAGGAAATGAGTAATGAAAAAAACAGCTTTAGTATTAACCGCTATATTTATCTTAATAACAATGAGCTGTCAACCAAAAAACGATGACAATATTAGTAATGACGATCTTGTTATTACAGACATTGGAGAAAATAATATAGAAACCGGCAGTTATGAACCCGCCGCTGAATTTTTTGCTGATGTCGGCTTAAGAGAAAATAGTTACGAAATTCTTGACACAGACACCGGCAATGTATTCTTTGTTACCGAAGTACCACGGGATCCGTTTTTGCTTTATGACCTTAGTAATTACCTGACATTAATCATTGATATTTCTGAAAATGTGGTACAACATAGAATTTCTTATAATAACTACTACACAAGGGATATTCTTTATGGCTTTGATATGAATGGGGCATCTAGATATACAATTTATCAATTTGAGAACGAATTATTCAGCGGAATAGAAAGTATATTAACATATAAAACTGGGGTAATAGAGAGGTATAAACAAATTGAAATATTCAGAAATCAAGACGGGGTAATAAATAGTATAGATCAATATAGGTTGGAAACAAATCAGGCGTCCCGACATCATTCTTATTCTTATGATGATAACATAATAATTGCAAATGACGGGCTGCGCAGCGACGCAATATCAATGACGGTATTAGTAGAAGAAGAGGATAGGTATTTATATTATCGTGATTATCAAAGATATATGACAGAACCTGAAAGGCCGCATACAACAATAGAATTTGTAGATGAAAATGTAATAATATCCGTGTATATAGGTTCACTTTCTTATTATACTGTATCTTCTAAATATTATTATACCAATGGAATACTTATGAAAAGGGAACATATAGAAAGAGGTACAGAAACCTACACAGTAAGCTCAGGTAAAGGAGAAATAATTGTTACTAATACTTCCGGCGAAATAACCGAGCGCAGAATATTAGAAAGCTGTTGAATCACTTAATTACCAGTTAAGAAAAGTAACAAAAAACCGCTCGTCATTTCCGACAGATGATGCTATATTCAAGATACTTTATTTGGCGATTCGTAACGCGTCTCAGAAATGGACTATGCCGATAAGGGATTGGGGGCGGGCTTTAAACCAGTTCGCCATTGAGTTTGGAAAAGAACGGGTTCCGTTCTTATGATATTCTGTCATTTACACAAATTTTCGGACAGCTTCATATCATCCGCTGTTTAATCATTTGAAACCTGCTATACTATCCCCATGAATAACCAGCAATTAGAGAACCTTATTGTTCCAAGGTTTATGAATTATGTCCGTTACGATACCGAAAGCAACCGCCACATTGAGGAAACTCCTACAACTCCGGGTCAGCGGGAACTGGCAAAGGCTTTATGCGATGAACTTTTAAAACTTGGATTAAAAGACGTAAAACTGACAGACAGCAGTTATGTGATAGCCCGTCTACCGGCAAGCGCGGGCATGGAAAGCGCCCCATGCATCGGGTTTCTGGCTCATCTTGATACCTCCAGCGATGTTTCCGGGAAGGACGTTAAGCCTCAGCTGGTGCAGAATTACAACGGCGGAAAAATAAAGCTTGAGGGAGGTCTTTGCCTCGACCCTGATATCGATACTGACCTTGCCGGGCAAAAAGGTAAGGCGATTATTCATACCGATGGAACGACCTTGCTCGGCGGCGATAATAAAGCCGGAATCGCGGAAATAATGGGAGCTGTTGAATACTTTACCGCTAATCCGCAAATCGCGCATGGCGAAGTCGAGATCATTTTTACCCCCGACGAAGAAACCGGAAAAGGCCTTCCTGATTTTCCAATGAAAGAAATAAAATCCGTTTTTTGCTATACAGTAGACGGCGGCAGTGAAGGCGAAATTGAAATAGAATGTTTTAACGCATGGAAAATCGATATCGAATTTTTTGGCAAAGTGATTCATCTTGGGAAAGCGCGCGGCACTCTTGTCAACGCCGCGCTTATGGCGGCAGCCTATACCGTTCTTTTACCGCGCAGCGAAAGCCCGGAAGCGACAGATGACTACTACGGTTATTATTGTCCCCTGGAAATTTCCGGCGATTTGGAAAAAGCCTCTCTGGAAGTTTTCCTCCGTGATTTTGACAGCGCCGGAATTGAACGCCGCATTGAAGCGTTAAACGCTTTCGCGAAAGCGGTTGAAGCGCAGTTTCCCGGCGGTAAAGTTGTTGTTAAGCCGTCGCCTCAATATTACAATATGAAACTCAAAATTGATGAAAAGCCCGCTGTGCTGGAACGTCTTAAAAAGGCAATGGACAACGCCGGCATTGAATATCATTTAAATCCGATTCGTGGCGGAACGGACGGCTCACGGCTGACTGAACTGGGTATACCAACGCCGAATATTTTTACCGGAGGTCGTAACTTTCACAGCCGCCTAGAGTGGGTCAGTGTCAGTGAAATGTGCGCCGCGTGCAGGGTTATAATTGAGTTAATCAGGATGGGAGAATGATATGGGTACATTAACAACCGTTTTTGGCGATCATATAAAAAGGGCGATAAAAATTTCAAAAACACCGACTGTTGTCACCGAAGATAATGTTTATCAGGAAGGCGATCAAAAAGTTCTGGAAATTGTTGATGAGATGGTTGAATATTTGCTTCTCCCCGGGAGCGGTATGGCCGGATTTGAAAACATGGAAGAGCTTTTGCAAAAAGCTGAGTCAGGGAAAGCCTGCCTTTTACTTGTAGAGCATTACAGTAATATGGATCTGTCAATTGTTTCTCTTATGGCCCGGAAAGCGGGCGGACGAGGGCAGGACATCAGCGATTCGTTAATCGCAATCGGCGGGATTAAATTAAATGAGGACAATCCGGTTGTCGCGGCTTTTACAGGAGCATATACAAAACTGGTTATATATCCAAGCCGCAGTATCCAGGATTTAGATCCTGAAAAAGACAAAGACGAAATTATCCGCGCAAACGGAATTAACCGCGCCGCTATGAGATCGCTAATAAGGCATAAATATAAAGGCCATCTTGTTCTGGTGTTTCCTTCCGGGACACGTTACCGTCCATGGGAACCGGATTCAAAAAAAGGCGTGCGCGAAATTGATTCGTACATCCGCTCCTTTGACTATATGTGTTTTGTTACAATTAACGGCGAAATCCTGCATGTTCAGCGCACAGATATGATGAATGACGCCGTAAGCAAGGATATTATCCGCGTAACGGTAAGCCCTGTCGTTGACTGCAAAGAATACCGCGAAAGAGTGTTAGCTGAAACTTCCGACGATGATGACAAGAAACAGGCGGTAGCCGACGCAATTATGAATGAGCTTGAGGTATTACATGCTGCCGCTGAAGAGGAACGGCTGAAGCTGTGATTGCCGTTTTCTTTTTTTATTCTTTAATAATATCTGCTCATAATCAATAGCTTTAATGTTGCCGGGAATCAAATAAAAATCTTTTAAATATTCCCAGTCATCATTGCGTAATGTAACAACATCATCAAGGTAAAAACTAACCCAGCATTTACCAATTTTTGAATTTGCTTTTTCATACACCAATTTATTTTTTGTTATATTTACATAGTTATCATCTAGTTCAAAACCGATATATTGTCTGCCTAATCTTTTTGCCGCGATTGCTGTAGTTCCGGTGCCGCTGAACGGATCAAGAATAATGTCATTTTCATCTGAACTCATTAAAATAATGCGTTCTAATAGATGTATTGGCAATTGGCAAGGATGTTCGTCCCGGTATTTATTATGTTTTATTCTATGAATATCAGTCCAGACATCAGAAACTAAGGGTCCAAAAGGATGAAGCAGCCCTTTCTTCCCTCCATAATCTTTGGCTAAAAGGTTTGATTTCCTCGCTCTTTTGTGAGGATATCGTATTTCATAAAATTTTAATTGTTTATAGTTTTTTGCGTAAAATAAAATGCCATAATGTCCTGGTTGTAATGTCTTTCCCATTGGCGCTGTTGGCGCATCCCAGCTAATCCAGTGTTTAAAATCTGCCTGTTTATTTAAAAAAGTACAATAGTAAGTAAGCCATTTTGGAATATTATGTATAAATATTGAGCCTGTTTGCTTGGTTACCCTAATCATCTCGGTAATCCATTTTTCACACCAGTCTAAATATTCCTGTAATTTTAGACTATCTTTATAGTTGCTATATCCTTTTTTTAAATTAAAAGGCGGATCTGCAAAGGTTATATCTATTGAATCAGAAGGTATTTTTGATAATAAATCTAAACAATCACCATGAGTAATTTTATTTAGATATTTTTCTATCATTTTTTTACGCTCTTTTTTAAATAATTTTTAAAACGTTCTATTTCATTTTTATGAAATGTATAAACATCATCATAAGCAGTCACCATTCTTAATAAATCGTTTTTTCGTACATACCAGCCTATTCCGTCTACAAAACCAATAAATTTTGCTTCTGGATAATACTTTGCAATTAATTTTTTTATATTACCTTCTGTTTTTGATTTGTCTCCTTGTCCAGATGAAGTCGTTACTAAAAAGGAACTTTCTATGATGATTTTTGGAGATTTTTTATTTGGTATAATAAAATCCATTGTGCGTTTTTCTACAGGCTCATTTATAAAGAGTTCTGTTAAATCGCCTTTTTCAAATGTAATATTATCATTATTCAGGATTTCAGCTATAAAATACTCTGGATTGTTTTCTGCTTGTCCTGAATATGAACCTTTTTCTTTATAACGAACTAGCGAGTCTATAAGAGAAGGCATTTCAAATTTTAGTTTTGAAATGCTTAATTTTTTTAATTCAAATAATGGTAATGTCTGCGCTAAAAATAACGTAGTTCCGCCTTCAAAAAATAAATTAACAATTCCCTTCCTAAAATATTCATTTGTTTTTATAAGATTTATGATTTTATTATCACTCCATTCTTTTAAATTAACTATATCTTTTTCAACAGCCCATTTTTCTTTGTAAAGAAGACTTGATAACTCTTTGTTATTTGATACCCTGGCAACAGTTATTAAACGCTTTAAGCTTTCATTAGCAAAACCAGTAAGGGCAAGTAAAGCCCTTAAGCCATTTTCCTTTTCCAGCAAAAGATTTTCAATAATATTTTTGCTTAAGCCTTGTCTTTCAATTTGGTTTGCAAACACAAGCAATGTTTCGTTTATAGAATTTATATAGCTTTCATATTTCTCTTGAAAAACAGGATTGTAAAAATAGAAAGTATTTTTGCTTATTACGGTATTATATTTATGTTCATTATCGGTCAATGTAACCTCCAAGAAATAAAAAACTCATTATTCTAGGTTATAACAAGGATATTAATTATTTAATAGTTAAAAAAACGGCGCACTTTTACTCCTTTTGTTGTAAAGTGCGCCGATGTGCGCTTAAATTAGCGCATAGCAGATAACCGGTTTTCTTTTATTAATTCCAGTTTCCGCCGCCGCCTCCGCGTTCGCGGCGCGGTTTGTCCATCGCCTCGTTTACGCGCAGTTGACGTCCTTCAAATTCGCGGCCGTTAGTTCCCGCGATTGCCGCTGCTGCTTCTTCATCGCTCCCCATTTCGATAAATCCGAAACCTTTGGAGTTGCCGGTTTCACGATCGAAAATGATCTTGGATGACGCGACGGTGCCAAAACCTGAAAAAAGGTTGCGCAGACCATCTTCGGTGGTGTTGTAGGATAGGTTACCGACATACAATTTCTTGGCCATTGAGAAAATTCCTTCACCGGAACAAACATCGTTAAATTAACGCACGCTGACAGCGTAGTTTGCGACTGCGTCCGGGCACGCCATTGTGGACTTACGTCCAAGTATTCACGCCCGCTAAAGCGAGCGACTCATATTTCCATGGCATCAGGCATTCTGCCTGATATCATGTGAAAATAGATGCGAATTGTTTAGGGAAAAAAGTGACATGGCATTAACGCAGCGAAATGTCCAGCGATGCTGGGCTGCCCAGTGAAACTGGTTTTCAAGAAAAGAAATAACCCCTAAGCCGCGCGGTTTCTTTTTAAATCCGCAAAAAAAATCTCTACACAAAACTAAAATAAATCCAATTATTGAAAATATATGCTGATATGTAACTATTGTCAAGTCCTTTTATAAATTTTGTTATAATCTGCTAAATTTTTCCCATAAAATTATCGTCTTTTGTTAATTTTACTCCGAAAATTTTTTTGATAGCTGACTTTATATCTGATACTGACTGCAGTCCCTGCGTCTGTTCAGGCTTGCTGTTTGCGCTGTGATCAGATTCAACAGGACCCAGAAAATTGCCAAAGCCGAGATTTGCCGCTGTTTTAACACGGCCTGAAAGACGCCGTACCGGCCGAATCTCTCCTGTAAGTGAAAGTTCGCCTGCGATTGCAAGATTTGCAGGCAGCGTAAGCCCTGTCCGCGCTGAATAAATCGCGCAGGTAAGCGCTAGTTCAACGCCCACTTCTGTAACGCGAATGCCGCCTGCCGCATTCACATACAAATCCTGATCTGAAAGTCTTAGCCCCAGATGTTTTTCCAACGCGGCGGAAATTCGCGAAACCCTGCTTGAATCAATCTTATCGGAAAAAACACGGCAGATAGTTCCTTTTGCCGGAATACACAGCGCTTGAATTTCAACAAGGATAGTCCTGGATCCCTCTAATATCGCCGCTATCGCCACCCCCGGCGGTAAAGGCTGGTTGTTATCTGTTCCCCGCCGCACAAGAAACATACGGCCGGTATCTTCGACAGGACACAGACCATTACCGCCCATTGTGAAAATTCCTATTTCATCGATAGAGCCAAACCTGTTTTTCGCGGCGCGCAAAAAACGGCAGTCAGCAGTTCCGTTTAAGCCGGATGTTTTATCGTTTTGTTCAAAATAAAGGACAGTATCAACCATGTGTTCTAACGTTTTCGGCCCTGAAATTATTCCTTCTTTTGTTACATGAGCAGTTAAGAATAACGCCGCGTCATGTTCCTTTACCCAGGAAATTAATTCAAACGAACAAAATTTCATTTGATTGACGCTGCCAAAAATCGAGCCTGCGTCTTCTGAGAAAAGCGTCTGCGCGGAATCTACCAGAACAAGAACCGGCTTTACATTATTCAGGACGGTTTCTATTTCGCCAAGATTACCTGTGCATAAAATTTCTATGCGTTCCATTACACCTTTGTTCGCGTTTAAACCAAGCCTGTCCGCCCTGAGTCTTAACTGGCCTGCAGACTCTTCGCCGGAGACATACAATATACGCCCTTTTGTAACAGCGCTGGCGGCGATTTGCAAAAGCAAGGTTGATTTCCCGATACCCGGCTCTCCTCCGACAAGGATCGAAGATCTTTTCATGATGCCGCCGCCAAGCACGCGATCAAGCTCTCCGATACCGCTTGCGATGCGGCTGCCTTCCATTGGGTCTACCGCGGACAGAGGCAATGTCTGCGCGGTGAAAGTTGACTGCCCTGTTTTTCCGCGGTTACTACGCTGCTGTAAATCATTTCTTGCGGTTGTTTCGATTAACGTATTCCATTCGCCGCATTCGGGGCAGCGGCCAAGCCATTTCGGCTCTTCATGGCCGCAGGAGGAGCATTTATAAATAAAATTCTTTTGTTTTTTCATTGAGAATTTTTTCGGGGCGTTATTCGCAAACCTGCCCCGAAGCGCCAGCCGTCTATCGCCGGAGTATTATCATTTGCCCATATTTTATAAACAGGAAACCACACGCGAAGGTCAAACCCGATTAAAAAATTTTCAGAAACAGGAAAATCCATCCCTGCTCCCAATACCGGCATAAGCCACCGGCCCTTACCCCAAAAATAATTGAAGATAGCGTCCGTTTGCAATTTTACGTTGGTTTCGATACCGCCTTCAAAATCCGAAGGATGCTTTAAGCCAAAAGCAAGAGTTATAATTCTAAAATCCGCCGCAGGTCCTCCGTATACGCGGATGGATATATCTTTTTTTTCAAGATCGATGATCCACTTTAGTTGAACTCCTGTAAGAAAACCAAATACAAACGCTGAACGTTCAGCCTGATTACACGCCATTGGATATCCGTGAACGCTGTTATACTGATAATTTGTAAAATAAAGGTCTTCTGTTAATTCTATTCTTAACGGTCCCCAAAACTTCCATGAAAAGGAAAATCCTAAAGAAGGGAGAATCGGAGCCGGATCTGAGTCCGCGCCGTTATTTGCCGCGAAATACAGCAGACTGCCCGATACTGACCAGCGGAAATTATCTTCGGATGTTTCTGCGCCAAGCGGAAGTATAAAGATTATAAGAAATAATATTACTAAAGCGGGTTTATAAAGAGAGAATTTTTTCTGTTTAAATAACTTAAACATATATAAATTATATCGCAGATATATTAATTTGGCAATTAATCAGCCTTCATGATTGACGCCGGTATATTGATGATTTATATTTTTTAAATGAGATACAGCGGATGATAAAAAGCATTATCGCTAAAATTAAAACATTAACCCCCGGAAAAATAATAGAAAATATCCCGCCTGAGTTACAGGAACAATTCGATGAAATACAGCTTAAAAACAGCATACGCAGCATCAGAATATTAACCGTAATAGCCATTATCGCAAAATGTATAAACCCGGTTTTTATATTACTGACAAACCAGCATATAGAAGGCGGGTTCTTTGACTTTTTTGATTACAGCGAGTTAGCGGTTATAGCGCTTTTTAATCTAGCGGTTATATTTTTTAGAAAAAGCAATAAGAAACAGGTTCTATGGTTAATGTGTTATCTGCTTATCGCAATCCTTTATATTCTTTATGAATTTTCCATTAATTCTGCCGGAACGGTTAATCAAATTCCTTTTATATTTTTTGTTACAATATTTTTATTTACTATTTTGCCGGATTTTAAGCCAAGAATATTTATCCCTTTCGCAATACTGTATTTTTTCGCGACTGTATATATTTTAAGTTTAAAAAACCAGACAACTAATGAATTCTTCGGAGTTCAGTCGCATATCATTAATATATTTTTGATTATCATTATTACTAAAATACTGCTTTATAACAGCAAAGTCAGAACATTTGTTAATACTTATAAAATTAATAAATTAAACGAAAATTTAGTTTCAGCTAACGAAGAAATTAAATCGCAAAAAGAAGAACTTCGCGCTTACAGTGAAAATTTGGAAAAAATGGTCGCCCGGAAAACCGATAAGATCGTAAAGCTTAAAAACGCGGTTATGGAAACAATAGCCGATCTTGTTGAACGCCGCGATGACGCAACCGGCGGACACATTACAAGAACAAGCAAGTATTTAAAAATATTTATCGATGTAGTTCTGGAAAGTGATATTTATAAGAATATGACAAAATCATGGAATATCGATCAAATGGTTTTATCGGCGCAGCTTCATGATGTAGGAAAAATAGCGATAGACGACGCTATTCTGCGAAAGCCGGGAAAATTAACAAACGAAGAATTTGAAACGATGAAAAACCATACGGTTCTTGGCGGCGAAATTATTAAGGAAATACAGGATAAAACAGAGGAGCAGGAATTTCTTGATTACGCTTTTATTTTCGCCGTCTACCATCACGAAAAATGGGATGGTAGCGGCTATCCTTATAAAAAAAAGGGAGAAGAAATCCCTCTTCCCGCGCGCCTTATGGCGATTATTGATGTTTATGACGCTTTAATTTCTAAAAGGCCTTATAAAGAATCATTCACAAAGGAACAGGCGCTTGAAATTATCAATGACGGAAAAGGCTCTCATTTTGATCCTGTACTTGTAGAGTTATTTTTATCTGTATCAAATTTTTTAAATGAATAATTCCGCTGGTACTTAATATTTTATTGGCATATAATAACTAAATGGAAAAAACATATAACGCACTCAGCGCAGTTGCTCTTTGCGCGGTAGGCGCTGAAAAAGTTGTGTCAAATGAACTGCGAAAACTTGGAAAAGAAAACAACTTAATAAAAATAGAAGATTCGCTTTTCGGCAGAGTGCGTTTTAAAACAAATAAACAAGGGCTTTACCATGCGTTAATCGGTCTTCGCGCCGCTGATCGCGTTCTGATTGAAATAGCGAATTTCAATGCGGCGGATTTTGACGCATTGTTTGAAGGGACATTATCGGCGCCATGGGAACAGCTTGTGCCCAAAGGCATGGGGCTGCGAATCGCGAAAGTGCGCACTAACCGCTCGCAGTTAAAAGCCGAGACAAGCATTCAATCAGTTGTTCACAAGGCAGCGGCGCAGCGATTGTGCGGTAAATATAAAATGGAAAGGCTTCCTGAACCTGCGGCTACGCCTAAGGGAGAGACGGCAGTTAAAACGGCGGAAGTCCGCGTTTATATAGAAAAAGATATTGTTTCTCTGCTTGTAGATTTATGCGGCGAGCCGCTTTTCAAAAGAGGTTACCGCAGCGAAGGCGGCGATGCGCCGCTGCGGGAGACGACAGCGGCTTCCATTTTACTATTATCAGGCTGGAAGCGGAAATTTCCTCTTTATGATCCTTTCTGCGGTTCGGGAACGATATTAATCGAAGCCGCGATGTACGCATGGGATATCGCGCCTGGCATTGGAAGACAGTTCGCGATTGACGATCTGCTTATCGCGGACAAAAAAATCGAACAGACAGCGCGTGATGATTTCCGCAGTAAAATCAATTTTAACAGGATTGTAAGAATTGCAGGCAGCGATGAAGATATGCGATCTGTTTCCATCGCGGCTTCCAATATCGCCCGTTTGCATGATATCGCCGAAGGCAGAGAGCCTCAGCGCGGAATCCGTACAAGCGACCGCGGTTCTTTAGGAATCGATCTTAAAGTTCTTCCAATGACTAAAGCTTTAGACCCATTTACCGATTCCGGTTTCATTCTTACCAATCCGCCCTACGGCAAGCGGCTGGGAGATCAATCTGCCGCTGAAGGGATTTATAAAGAAATGTCAGGACTATCTTCGCGGTTTCCCGGCTGGAAGCTTGCCGTAATAACTGATCACAACGGGTTTGAAAGTTTTTATGGTAAAAAAGCGGATTCCTGCAGGGAGATTAGTAACGGCGCGATTCCATCTTATTTTTATCAATATGATGTATCTTAATTAGAATTGGTTTATAATAATATTAAGAGGTGAAAAGATGGCGGTCACTGTAGAACATGATAAAAGGCGCGAAAAAATCCTTGAAAAAGCGCTTGTTGTTTTTATAGACGACGGGTTTGAAGCGGCTACTTTTCAGAAAATCGCCGATAAATGCGGAATTACAAGAACCATACTTTATCTGTATTTTAAGAATAAAAGGGAAATTTTCACCTACAGCATTAAACAGCTTTTGTTAAGCGCCGAAAAAAACCTTAACGCGATTCGCGATGATATTACATTGAAAACCATTGAAAAAATTAATAATATACTTTTATCCATTTTTGATTTGCTGGAAAAAAACCGCCAGCTGCTTTCTGTCGTTCTTGATTATCTTTTGCATATTTCTAAAGCAGACGGCAATCCGGAAGAACGCGTGCGCAGAAGAACCGTAAAACTCCGGCATATTTTTTCGTCTGTAATAATTAAAGGCGTAAAAGACGGCGAGATAAAAAAAATTAATTTAAAAACAGCGTATGATTATCTTTATAGTTTTGTCGAAGCCGCGATTTTTCAGTTAGTTGTTTTAAAACGCAGTAATCTTGACGACCTTAAAAACACCGCCGCTTTTGCCGCGAAACAGTTCGAGGCGGCTTGATTTCTCTGTTATGTGACATTCTCCGGCTTGCGGATATAATACCGCAGTTTTTCCATTACCACATCTAAATCAAGCGGCTTGCCTATATGATCATCCATTCCCGCGTCAAGGCAGTGTTTAATATCTTCTTTAAAAACATTCGCGGTCATGGCGATAATCGGAGTATGCCACTGATAATTATCACCTGTATGTTTATTTTTTTGTTTTTGTTCATAATCGCGGATTTGGCGCGTCGCTTCATAACCGTCCATTCCCGGCATATGAATATCCATCAGGATCATCTCGTATCTTTTTGGCTCTTCGATGAACATTTCAACAGCCTGTATGCCGTTAACAGCGCAGTCTATTTCTATTTGCGTTGATTCCAGCAGCATCAGAACAATTTCGCGGTTTATTTCCATATCTTCGACAAGCAGAATTCTGTGATCAGTAAAGTCGTTATTAATAAACCCTTGAGAAATTTCCGTTTCCTGCGGTTCTTCGTATTCTTTACCGCGCTCAATTTTGATTGTAAATGTAAATGTTGATCCTTTACCGTATTGCGACTCCACCCAGATTTTTCCGCCCATCATTTCCACAAAACTTCTTGAAATTGAAAGACCTAAGCCCGTGCCTCCGTATGTGCGCGCTGTACTTGATTCCGCCTGCTGGAATGATTGAAAAAGACTTTTCTGCTGATCTTTACTTATGCCGATTCCTGTGTCTGTTACGCTGATCTTTAATGTGCAAACAGATTCTTTTTCGCACATAAATTCCGCAGCTAAACGGATAGTCCCTTTTTCCGGGGTAAACTTAACCGCGTTTCCCAGCAGATTTGTTATTATCTGTGATATTCTTTGATCGTCACCGAATAGCGTGTCCGGTATATTTTTATCAATTTGTAAAGATAAAATTTGATGTTTTTCTTCTACGCGGAAATTGATTACATTCACAACGCGGGAAAGCATTTTTTCAAAATTAAATGTAACAGGAACAAGCACAAATTTATTCGCTTCAATTTTTGACATGTCAAGAATATCATTTATTACGCCTAAAAGATGAGTTGAAGCGTCTCCGATTTTTTCCAACGCGTAGTTTTTTCTTTCTAAATCTGTGGTGTTCTTCGCGATTACAGTCATGTTTATTATCGCGTTCATCGGCGTGCGCATTTCATGGCTCATGTTAGAAAGAAACTCGCTCTTTGCCCTGCTTGCCGCAGTCACTTTCGTAACAGCGTCTTTTAGCCTTGTGTTGTAAATATCAAGGGTGATGGCGCTTGCGATTGTGCTTGCCGCAACCGCGATAAAACTTTTTTCGCTGTCTGTCCATTGCCGCATAGCATTGCATTGTTCCACGGTTATCATTCCCCACAGACTGCCTTCTACATAAAGCGGCGCGCAGATAAAAGCGCTTACATTGTCAGCGCTTAGTTCTTTAAAAAGTTTATTTGTTTTTGCCGATGTATCCGCGCTTGATAAAATTGGAACAGAAGTAATGTTGTAAAGCCTTTCCGGAAAACTTTCTTTTATAAAGTCACCTGTATCGATTTTTACCCTGTTTGGTTTCATTCCGTATGCAGACCAAAAATACTCAAGCGCAGCAATGCCGCTATTGTATTCAAGATTGAAAATAATCACGTTTGATACTTTGTAATAACGTCCCAGTTTGGCGATTGCTTCGTTAACAAGCTGCTGAGAATTATCCGAAGAAACAAAACTTCTTGATATTTCCGAAATTAATTCCTGTTGTTCAAGGCGAACTCTTATCAGATCGCTCTGGCTTTTTAATTCATCTGTCATGCGTCTTATATGGCGGAGGTCATATTGATAGCCCAGCACCATATAATTTCCTTTGTACATTGTGCGCGTCAGGGTTATTTCAAAGGGAATTAACTCGCCTGTCACGGATAAATGCATCCATTCAAAGGTTTTGTTTTCGCCGTTAAAAACATTGTTTATTACTTCGAATACTTTTTCCCGCGAATTATCTCCGTTCGGCTGGTATTCCGGAGAGAGTTTAAAAAAATTTTCTGTAAAATATTGTTTTGTCGCGCCAAGCAAATTTAAAATAGTTTCATTACATTCAATTATTTGCATGGATTTGTCAAAAATTGTAACACCGATGGGCGCGGCATCAAGGGTAGTGCGGCTGAATTCGTAATTTTTTATTTCATTAATCATTTCCTGTGTTACCGGAAGAATTATACCATAAAGAGAACGGCTGTTAAATAACCTTGTTTATTTCATGTCTTGAATTTATCCTTTTTTTTTTAGATACTATTATTATGGATGCTGGGCAGACAGTATATATATCCAGTCAGCTTATTCTGGGCGCGGCAGCGGCTTTTTTAGCGATATTTTTATGGCCGAAAATCAGAGATGCCGCGTGGATGCTGATTATTTTCGGCATTATTGTCGCTTATATAGAAACCGTATATTCTGTTTTAAAAATATTCGGCATTAGCGCGGATGAATTTTTAATAGTTAATAATATTCCCGTAATTTCGTTTATTTTGCCCACTATCAGGATGATTTTTTTTATTATTGCGTTTACAATAATGATATATAAACAATCCCGGAAAAAATAAGGAGAAAAAAATGAAGGCAATTATTATAGGAATTGTTATTATTGCCGCTGCTGTCTTTGCGATTTTACCAGCAGATACTGTTGGCTTTGGCTTAAGCTGGGGTGATGATGTGCTTGCTTTTTTAAGAGGCGGCGCTCCGGTTATCGCGATCTTCCTGGGTCTTATCGCATTTTTTATCGGTATTGCCGATATGAAAGACCGCGCCGAAGCCAAAAAAGAAGAAGCGCAGTCAAAACAGCGCGATGAAAAAAATTCTAAACAAGAAACAGAAGTAAAGAACTAACGTAATAATTTTTATATTACAGAAACACAGTTCCCTTTTGCGAACCATCAGCGAGGGCTTCGACGCAGCGCGGTCTTCCTCCGTTTGCAAGAATTACAGGAATGCCGTAGGACAGCGCCAGTTTTGCCGCTTCCAGTTTTGTCGCGATGCCGCCTGTGCCGAAGTTGTTTGTCTCGCCTATAGTGATATTTTTGCTTATCGCTTCTATATCGCGCACTTCTTCAACTAATTTCGCAGACTGATCGCCTTTTGGGTTTTTGTCGAATAATCCGTCAATGTCGCTGAAAAGGATCAAAAGATCCGCGCTCCATAAAACCGCGGAGTTTGCAGCTAACGTGTCATTGTCGCCGATTTTTATTTCCTCTACAGAGACTGTGTCGTTTTCGTTAATGATCGGTATAATGCCTTCGTCTACCAGCGTGAAAAGCGTATTTCGCATATTTAATGTTCTGTTTGCGTCGTTAAAATCCTCACGCGTTAAAAGAATTTGCGCGATAAAAAGTCCGTCTGTTTCAAAAGCGCGCCGCCACGCCTTCATTAACTGCACCTGCCCTACCGCGCAAAGAGCCTGCCTGTAGTGAATGTCTTTTTTTCGCGCCCACTTGTCCAGCGTTGAAAGACCGGCTACCTGCGCGCCTGAAGAGACAATAATTACCTGCTTGCCGTTTTTTATTAAAGAAGCTGCCTGCTTTGCAAACTCGTCAAGGAAAGTTAAATTGATTTTTCCGTCAGCGCCTGCAAGCGTGTTTGAGCCGATTTTAAAAACAATTTTTCGCGCGTCTTTTATAAGCTGTGAAATCATGTTCGTATCTGACCATTGCCTGTTATTAAATATTTTATTGTCGTAAGCGCTTCAAGCCCCATCGGCCCTCTTGTGTGAAATTTCTGCGTGCTTATTCCAAGTTCCGCGCCGAAGCCAAACTCGCTGCCGTCTGTAAAGCGCGTTGACGCGTTAACATACACGCAGGCTGCGTCCACCTGCGTGCGGAATTTTTCCGCTGCCTTTAAATCATTGGTTAGAATCGCTTCTGAATGTTTTGTCCCGTACTTATTAATGTGCGCGATCGCTTCATCGCAGGAAGAAACAGTTTTTACAGCGAGGATATAATCAAGGTATTCTGTTGACCAGTCTTCTTCTGCCGCGTCCTTTACGACTAATCCCGCAGGTAAGTTTTCTTTTGCCGGATTATCGCCGCAGAGCGCTGTTTTTGACGCGGCATCGCAGCGCAGTTCCGCCTTGCCTGCGATTTTTCCACTAAGCTTTTTCATAAGCGCATTTGCCGCGTCCTTATGCACAAGCAATGTTTCCACCGCGTTGCATGCGCCCGGTTTTTGCAGTTTTGCGTTTAAAATTATATCGGCGGCATTATCGATATTTTCGCTTGTAGTTAAATACGACGGCTCTACATAAATGTGGCAGTTTCCTTCGCCTGTTTCGATGACCGGGATACGCGCGTTTTCTACTACATGCCGGATCAGTTCATGTCCGCCCCGAGGAAGAACCGCGTCGATAAAACCGCGAGCTTTTAAAATGATGTCAATTTCGTCCCTGCTGCCGGAATCCGCAAGAGCGACCGCGTCTTCTATTCCGCCGCCTGTTGCAAGCCCTGCCCTGACAGCCTTTACCAGTTCCTTGTTGGATTCAAGCGCGGATGAAGAGCCGCGAAGAAGTATTGAGCAGCCGGCTTTATACGCAAGGGCGGCGCAGTCAACTGTCACATTCGGGCGCGATTCATAAATTATCGCGGCGACGCCTAACGGCACAGTTACTTTTTCTATCTGCAAACCATTAGGAAGCGTCCAGCCTGATTGTATTTTGCCAATTGGATCTTCCTGCTTTATGACTATATTGATTCCTTCGATGATACCGTCTATCCGCTTGTCATTAAGAAGCAGCCGGTCGATAAGGCTTTCTTTCATGCCGCCTGAGCGCGCTTTTTCTACATCGCGCGTATTGGCTTGTAAAATTATTTTCCGGCAGCGATCAATTTCCGCGGCTGCCGAGGCAAGCGCTTTATCTTTTTCCGCGCGGTTTTGCGCCGCGAATTTTGACTGCGCGTTCTTCAGAGAAATAAAAGTTGTTTCCAAAGAATTCGACATGTTTTTACTTTAACGGATTACACCCGGTTTTTCCAGTCCCGCGTTTAACGCTCCGCAGCGGATGCCTTCTTTGATTGCCGCGTTAAAATCAAAGGGCTGCTGCAGAGCAGACCAGGGCTGCAGAGCAGACCAGCTGTCTTCAAGCACCGAGGCAAGCCCTGCTGTAAACGCGTCTCCGCAGCCTGTTGAGTTAATCGTTTTTACTGGCTGAACATCAATTTCATAAAAACTTTCATTGTCTGCCGCGAATATTTTCCGGCTGCCATTGGTAAGAAGCACGCGGCACTTGTATTTTTGCGTTATGTCTGTCATTACAGATTTAATTTGCTTTTTTGCAATATCATCATTTATTAGTACATCGTTATCTTTTATTAACTCCGGCGTAAATGTTGATGCAAATTCAAAAAGGTTTGGTTTAATAATATCCGGTTCATATTTCAAACATTCAATTAAGTCTTTTCCCTTTATATCCAGAATTATACGCATCCCCTTCTCTTTTGCTTTTTTCGTTATGTATGGAACAATTTTATCTGAGAAACCTTTTGCTTTTGTGCCTGATATAATAAGGCAGCCGGGAGCGAGGAGTGTGGAATGTGGAATGACAGGCGCTGAGTAATTTAAAAAATTATCTTTATCAAGAAGCATTTCAAACTTTTCCATCAGAAGTTCTTCTGTTCCGGCTGCGACAGGCTGCGATTCTTCAACAAGTTCTGTAACAGCGTCATCAGTCAGCATTGTATAACAAAAACGGATTTCGCTGCCGCTTTCCGCCCATTCAAAAGAGAGCCCGTCATTTTCGCATAACGACAAAAACAGCGGCTTCATGACACCGCCAAGCTGCGTTAGGTGCAATACTTTTTTTCCAAGCTGGGTTAAAACGCGCGTAACGTTAATACCCTTGCCGGACGCGTCAAGGCGGTGAAAAGCGGTACGGTTTACTGTCCCGGGAATTATTGACGGGAATCGCAGGGTTTTTTGAATTGTCGGATTAAGACAGACGGTTAAAAATGCCATTTAATTCCGGCTCGTTTCATAATACCGTTTGCGGTATGGCGCGAGATAATTTTATTATCTACAGTAATAGATAATTTTGTAATAGGGCTAAACCAAACATCATGATCGCCTCTTCCATGACGTAAAAAATAACAGCCATTTTTAGTTAATTTGTTTTTTACATCTTTTTCATAACTAGCCATTATGCTACAATTGCCAGTCGTTCAGCTTTGAAATGCAGTTTAGCTTGTGAATGAACTATTCCGTCTTGTTCAAGAAGATCCGGTATTGCATTTTTCACTTTTTCAATAAGATTATCAAATGAAGCAGATTCAAGAATTAACCCAGGTATATCATCGCTTTCAGCAATCCATACGGAAGCTTCATCATCCCATGTTAAGACAATATCATATTCATTCATTATTTCACTCTCTTGTATCCCTTTATTTCATGCCGCAGTCTTGCCGCAAGTTCCGCACGCGGCACTCTTACCTGTTCCATTGAGTCGCGGAAACGCAGGGTGACTGTTTTATCTTCTTTGGACTGGTAATCAACTGTGATGCAGAACGGAGTGCCGGCTTCATCTTGTCTGCGGTAGCGCCGTCCTATCGCTCCTGATTGATCGTAATCTGTCGCGTAATCATCCTGCAGCTCTGTGCGTATATCATGTGCAAGTTCCGCAAGACCGTCTTTTTTCATTAACGGCAGAACCGCTGCAGTAATAGGCGCTAAATCAGGATGGAAACGTAAAACCGTGCGTATATCATCCGCGGAATTTTCGTTTCTGGAAGTTTCTTCCGGGCTGCCCGGTTTTTTTTCAGGAGCGACCTGCTCTTCGTCATAAGCGTCGCAGAGAATCATCAGTACGTTACGTGTAAGTCCGGCTGAAGTTTCAATGATATAAGGAAGGTAGCGTTCGTTGTTGTTATCCTGATCAATATACTGCATATCCTTGCCGGAGAATTCAGAATGACGGCTAAGATCGTAGTCGGTGCGGTTGTGCACGCCTTCAAGCTCGCGCCAGCCCATCGGGAAAAGATATTGAATGTCATACGCGTCTTTCGCGTAATGCGCAAGTTCATCTGAGCCATGCTGATGCCAGCGGAGACAATCCATCTTGACTCCTAACTTTTCGTAGTACATCCAGCGCTGGCTGCGCCATTCGTTGAACCATTCAACATCAGTGCCGGGTTTTACAAAGTACTGCATTTCCATTTGTTCAAATTCGCAGGTTCGGAAGATAAAGTTCTTTGTTACGATTTCGTTGCGGAAAGCCTTTCCAATCTGCGCGATGCCAAACGGGATTTTCATTCTGCTGGATTGAATAATATTTTTGTAATTAACATAAATTCCCTGCGCTGTTTCCGGACGCAGATAGATAATGCTTGCTGTGTCTTCGGCAGGGCCTATGTGCGATTTAAACATCAGATTGAATTTTCGCGTGTCAGTCAATTCGCCGCCGCAGTCAGGGCATTTTTTTGCGGCAAGATTTTCCTGCGGAATCATGTCCGCGCGGAAACGGGACTTGCATTTTTTGCAGTCTACAAGAGGGTCTGTGAAGTTTTCAACATGACCGGAGGCTTCCCATGTGCGCGGATGCATCAAAATGGACGCGTCTAAACCTACAATATTATCGTGAAGGCGCGTCATTTCTTTCCACCACACGCCTGCGATACGGTTTTTTAGTTCTATGCCGAGCGGGCCGTAATCCCACGCGCCGCTCTGACCTCCGTAAATTTCCGATGACTGAAAAACAAAACCGCGCCGTTTTGCCAGCGAAGTGATTTTTTCCATTGTAGCTTTGCCGCTGTATTCATTTATTTCTGACATAGAGGAATTGTACACAAGTAATGATGTTTATAAAAGGTGTCAGACGCTACGTTTTTGCGCCCGGGTACTCAAGATTTTCTTTTGACGCCTTCTTTAAAAGTGCGGCGTACTTTTTACATTCCAGTTTTGCCATATCGATATTTTGCTCGCGCCAGTTGCCGCATTCCGCCGCGGTCGCACCCGGAATCTCACCCTTGAATTTCGCGATCCATTCATACATTTCCGCCAGCAGCGGAAGGATGCTTTTTGATTCATAATCGCCTGCCAGAATCAAGTAAAAACCTGTGCGGCATCCCATCGGCCCGAAGTAAATTACCTTATCAGACCATTCATTGTGCGAGCGCAGGAAAGTAGCGCAAAGGTGTTCAATTGTGTGCAGCGCCGGCTGATCAAGAACCGGCTCTTTATTCGGCTCTTTATAACGAAGGTCAAAAGTTGTGATAACCGTTTTTTCGAATTTATCTTTCCGTGAGACATAAGCCCCCGGTTTTAATCTTAGATGATCAACCTGAAAACTCGCTATTTTTTTCATACATGGTCTCCTTTATTTACTTTAACTTTAAATATGTTTAAAAGCAAGTTTTTAATTTCAGGCTGCCGGTTATCATATTTTTCACTACCGGACAACTTCATAAACTGTTATTTCTGCTTCATTCATAGTCGCCCAAATTCCCGCTTTATGTAATTCCTCTATGGATAGACGCAGCCAGTAACCGAATGTGCCAGGATCTGTTCCGTCAGGATTCATCGCGGGAGCGCGGCCGCCCGGCAGCTTCATTACTTCCGGAACTAAAATATTTTTGCTTGTCCAGTAATCAAGAGCGAAAGGATCGATTGACGCGGCGACTTTATTAATTTGCTTTGCTGTTGAATACGATGAGCTTGGCCCTCGATCCACGCCGACCCAAATCATGTCCATAATATTGATGACAGGCATCCGTGTATTTACCATTTGTGTTCCCATCCAGCCGCGCGCGATGCTGCTGTGTGAGCGGCCGTTTGTCAGTCTGTCGGAAGGCGTTCCCATGTAAGCTTTTACCGCTCCTGTCACCTGATAAAGAGCGTGCGATTTTAACACCGGCATATTGATCAATTTCAGTTTACCGCTTGAGTATGTTTTGGAATCCGCGTTCCAGATTCCCTCTTTAAAACTGACATGCGTTCCGAACTCTGTTGTAAACTTGGCATAAGAGATTTCCGCGCCTGTGCTTCTGATATTGCTTTCTACTACAAATCCGTTGCGCATATCGCCGGAAGCGAACTCTTCTGTTTTAACAGTTGTAAAATCATCCCATAAAACGCCCGTTACGCGAAATCCGGAGGCCTGAAAGTTGCGGACAACATCCATTACAGACTGCCTTCGGTCTGCGGAATTCGCGTTTATCCAGCTTAGGCTGCCGCCCCTTCGTTCGCTTCCGTACTGCCCCTGACCGTTATCCGCGATAATGATCTCTCCCCTGAAGCCGGCAGGATGCTCTGTTATCGCCTTAATGACCGAATGAATTAAATCGGTATTTGTGCCTCCGCGTTCCGCCCACTGGCAGTTAATTTTTATGATTATCACATCGTCAAAAGCGATCAGTCCCGAAGGAGACGCGGCAAAACCTGTTTGATCATGCTGATAAAAATCTATTCCCTGCCTGTGCATTGATTGGATCAGCCTTTTTATCCCGTCGTCTGTACCGTCTGTCTCTTCTATAAAAATTGACGATATTAACCGCGGCGGAATAGGCTGCGCGGGCGAGCCTATCATTTGCTGTAATTGTCCGCTATTTTCAAAGGCAGTCTGCTGCGATGCCGCCATCGTACCTGCCGCAACGTTTGCGCTTCTTGCCGCGCATCCTGCGATTATAAATATTAAACCTAATAACAAAGCGCCGGTTATTTTATTTGGTTTTTTCATAAGTGCCTCTATTTAATTATAACATCAATGAGGCTGTTCCAAAACTATAAATTTAATAAAGCACAAATACGGCGAAAGCGGAAAGCCTTGTTGGCTGGATGGCAGGGTTTATTTCAATAAATATTAATAAATTGACGTTATTCCAAAAACATTAATTAATCAATTATAAATACGGCATGTGCGGAAAGCATCGGGAGTGTCTATGGCAGCGTTAATAATAGTTGTGTTTCCAAGTCCGGCGGTATCAATAATTGCAGATAAAGTTTCTTATTTGGAAAAAGACACCGTTATATGAACAAAGCGACGGACTCGTAACAATGCTCTTTAACAGAGTTCTGCCATTCTAGCTCCCGAGGATTTACGCACACGCCGTATTTGTACTTTAATAATTTTTTTGGAACAGCCTCATTTTACTAAAAAATTTAAAATTAACCCCGTTAGTACCGCAAAAACAAGACTGTACGCGATATATATAAAAAAATTTCTTGCGCCTAATATCATTTTTACCGCGCTTAAATTATTTATTTTTACAGCAGGACCTGCAAGCATGAATGACATCGCGTCTCCTGCACCCATGCCCGACTGCATCCATGCGTTAATCAGCGGAATTGTTCCGCCGCCGCAGGCATATAACGGAATTGAAAGAGTAGTTGCGAATAACACGCCAAGACCGCGCTTTGCGCCGAACATCGAAGAAATCCACTGCGGCGGAACGTATCTGTCAAAAAGAGCAGTCAGTGTAATTCCAAGTAAAAGATAGGGAAAAGTTATTTTTACCGCTTTTAATAAATCCGGAAAAAACTTTTTAGTTTTCTTTTCCTGCGCGTCATCTGCGAAACGATCAAAAGAAAAAAGCGGCTTATCGCGAAACAGCAGATAAACAAGAACGCCTGCGAGGATTCCGCTTATAAAACAAAGAGAAAGACGCAAAAGAGCGATACCCGCGCCGAGCGCGAAGGTCATGATAAACAAATTCGGATTAAGCAGAATCGAGCTGACCATAAAAGAAGCAAGTAAATGCGCAGGCACATTTTTCCTGCCAAGCGCCGCGATAATCGGGACAGTGCCGTACATGCAAAGGGGCGATACGATTCCTAAAACGGCGGCAAGGAATAAAGGAAAAAACCAGAATCCGCCGGAAGCGGTTTTTGCCATTTTTTCTGTGATTTTTTTTGAAAGATAAACCGAAACAAGGGATCCGGCAGCAAGACCGGAAGCCCAGTAAGGCGCGATTTGTTTAAACTGAAACCAGATGCCTTCCAGCACCCTTGCGATTTCGTACATGATTACATTATAAATAGCCGTCGGTCAAAAAAAACCCGGCGCTAAAATTAAACGCCGGGCTTTCATAATTACGGTTTTTATACCGTATATACGCAATTAGAACTTATACTTTGCGCCGATTGTAAGACCAATACTTGTATCACCATCTGATGCTATACCATCAATATATAATGCCGCAGATACTGAAAGACCAAAATCCAGGGAATACTCTACTTCCGGTGTAATCGAGATGCCAGATCTCTTT
>Ga0209755_10000878_pt1 | contig 51402 bp, 44 predicted proteins | sample TergutCo191P1_FD_187301 | JGI IMG/M metagenome (GOLD analysis project Ga0209755, IMG submission 187301) | Cornitermes sp. P1 segment gut microbial communities from Petit-Saut dam, French Guiana - Co191P1 (SPAdes) (version 2) | ecosystem: Host-associated > Arthropoda: Insects > Digestive system...
GGCTATGGCGAAGGTGTTACACCCGTTCCCTTTCCGAACACGGAAGTTAAGCCCTTCTGCGCCGATGATACTACGCCTCTAAGACGTGGGAAAGTAGGTCGCTGCCAATTTTTTTATAATTTTGCAAAGAGCTGTTCAGAAATGAGCGGCTCTTTTTTTTGTGGGAAACCTGTGGAAAAAGTAACGGGTGTGGTGTCAGTCACCTTTATTATTAAAATTAAAATGCCGATATTATCGTTATGAAAAAGAAATATATTATTTTAACTATTATGCTCGTATCGGTAATTGTACCGTTTCAATTAATGGCTCAAAGCACTGATGTTTTCAGGCAGGAAGGTATCGCGTCGTGGTACGGCAGGGAATTTGAAGGCCGTCCGACAGCATCGGGGGAGATTTTTGATTCTTCGCAGTTGACCGCCGCTCATCCAAGTCTGCCATTTGGGACAAGACTTGTCATTACCAATCAGCATAATAATAGAAGCGTAACAGTGAGGGTGAATGATCGCGGGCCTTTCGTTCCTGCAAGAATTATTGATGTTTCAAGAGCGGCTGCGGAACAGCTCGATATGATTACTACAGGCACTGCTCCTGTTTCTGTTGTAAGTATTGATAGAATTGTTATTTCCAATCCTGCTGTCGGCGCGCAAGTAATACCTTCGTCTCCTTCGACTGCTGCGCCTGTTATTGTTGCACCGATTAGAACAGCGCCCGCCGCGCCTTCGTCTCCCATTCAGCCTTCTGCGCAGGTTCAGCCCATTACGAGTGCGCTGCCCTCGACTGCGCCTGTGATTACCAATCAGCCGGCTGCGATGGTTATTCCGGCTCCTCAGTTAAGGATTACGCCCGAGCTGGCAATTGCACATAACAAGAATTACCGCTTTCAGGTTGGATCTTTCAGGAATGCTAGAAATGCGGTTGAAGCGTTTGACAGATTGAAAAACTCCGGGCTTAGTCCCGCATACGAAAGATTCACAAACACTGACAATGTTGAATATTACCGCGTAGTGGTTGCGAGTGTTCCCGGATTGGAAGTGCAGTATACATCGGAAAGAATTGTTGCGGCTGGTTTTAGGGAAGCAATATTGAGAGAAGAAAATTAAGTTGGATTTTCTTATTTTTCCTCTAGGCTGACCAAAGCGGATACTAATCTGTGATTTTTTATTATGGTGTTATTAATTTTAATGCCATAAATTTCCAAATCTATCACACTTTCATCTTCGGGTATTTTTCCGATAGAAGAAAAAATAAAACCTCCAAATGTATTATAATTATCGTTTGGCAGTTTTATTTTTAAATCATTGCATACAGATTCTAATGAAGCCGTTCCTTGAATGATCCACTTGTTTGAATCAATGCATTCAATTTCTGGCGGTTCATCGGGTAATGACGCATCATTTTCGAGATTACCAACAAGTTTTTCCAGAAGATCATTCATTGTTATGATGCCGCGCATACCGCCATGTTCATCCAATACCACTGCAAAATGTTTTTTGTTTTTTTGCATATTTTGAAACAATCTGTTTGCGCGAACAGTCTCTGGAACAAAATATGCCTGTTTTAAACAATGCTTTAAAATGTTTTCGCGTGTTTTTTCTTTTATTTTAAAATAATCTTTAGAATACAGAATACCAAGGATATTGTCTATATTGCTGTCACATATAGGATAAATTGAATATGGACTATCATTTAATAATTTTTCCCATTGTTCCGTATTTTCATTTATCCAAAATATTGAGGCTTCTGTACGATGAGTCATAATTTCCCTGATTGCTTTATTATTAAAATCAAATACATTATTTATTATTTTTCGTTCTTCATCATTAATTGCTCCATTCTGACTTCCAATATCCACCATTTCGCGTATTTCTTCTTCTGTAACTTTTTCTTCTTTATCATTTGGATCAATTTTGAATAAACGCAATATTACATTGGTCGATACCGTCAAAAGCCAAATTATTGGAATAAATAAAATTGAAATGAAATAAATGAACCCGGACATTCTAAGACCGATTTTTTCCGCATTCTTCATTCCGATTCTTTTTGGCACAAGTTCTCCAAGAACTAACGTAAAGTAGGATAAAATCAATGTAATTATAATAATTGATGCCATATTTAACAAATTTTTTGGAATATTAATACCGCTATTTAAAAAATAAACCACCAATTTTTTTGAAAAATTTTCTGCGGCAAAAGCGCTGCCTAAAAAACCGGCAAGCGTAATTCCTACTTGAATTACAGAAAGAAAACGCGCAGGCTGTTCTGTTAGTTTCTCCAATCTAATGGCTCTTTTATCGCCGTTTTGAGCCAATTTTGCAAGTTTGTTTTTATTTAATGAAATTACCGCAATTTCCGTACAAGCGAATATTGCGTTTAAACCGATTAATAATAGTTGTAATAATAACATCCATATTAGAGGGTCCTCGTCTTCCATAATCTTTAGTTCTCCTAAAAACAAATATTTTTATAAATATTAATTTCCGCTTAAATTACCCAATTTGATTGGAAATTTTAATGCCATTCCAAAAGAAAATGGTATCATGCTATCATTATCCGTATAATTAGTATTTAATGCAAAATTCAATTTTAATAATATTTCAAATTTATCGCCTAATAAATAACCAATATCTGCATAAATTCCCATATAAGGAATGAAATCAACTGTATAGTCCGAATATTGAGCAGATGCATATAATGGAAAATTTGCATTAACACCGGTTCCCAATGTTAAATTTCCGTTAATATTGGAAATATTAAAACGAAGTCCTAAAGGAACTGAAAAACAATATGCATAATAATTTCCATTTTCTATTGAAATGATATTACCGGCGAAACCAAATCCTGTGTTAAGTGAAAACCAATTAGTAAAATAATAATCTACGGTTGTTTGCAAGGAAATGTTTATACCTTGCGTATTTGCTTCTGAAATATCAAGAACAGGTTTTTCATAACCTATATATGGTTCTATAAATAACACCACATCACCTTTTTCATGATTTATTGTTTCACAAGAAGTAAATATAAATATCAATGCCACTAATATACAGAATTGTTTCATTGTATGCCCCTATTATTTGTATACAACATTTTGCCATTTTTGTCAATAAATATGAACTGTAAAAAACAATTATCTTATCGCGTCTTTCATTTCTTTCACATAACGATAAATATGCGGCGAGGCATCTTTGCCGTACTTGGCTGCAATTTTTACAATTGCGCTGCCGACTATTACGCCGTCTGCAATTTTTGACATTTGCGCCGCCTGCTCTGCCGTGTGAATGCCAAAGCCGATTGCGACGGGCGTATCTGTTACGGATTTGATTGCCGATGTAATCGAGGCAAGATCTGTCGTAATTTCGTTTCGTACTCCCGTAACGCCCATCGAAGAAACAAGGTAAATAAAACCCGCTGCGTTTTTTGCAATTTCTTTAATGCGTTCCTGCGAAGTCGGCGCAATCAAAGAAATTAAATCAATGCCGTGTTTTGCTGCCGCTTCTTTAACAGGAGCCTGTTCTTCAAACGGGACATCGGGAATTATAATGCCGTCAAGACCAACATCGGCGCAACGTTTAAAAAACGCTTCATATTTATAGTGGAAAACAGGATTAACATAAGTAAGAAAAACAAGGGGAACGTCAATTTCTTTTCGTAAATCTTTAACAAGCGCAAATAATTTTTCTACGGTTGCGCCTGCTCCCAATGCGCGGTTGTTTGCTTCCTGAATTACAGGACCTTCCGCGATTGGATCAGAAAAAGGAATGCCGATTTCGATTAAGTCTGCGCCCGCTTTTACCATTTCCAGAACAAACTCTTTGGTTTTTTCGATGCTTGGGTCTCCGCCTGTTACAAATCCGATAAATGCCTTATCGTTTTTAAATGCGTTTTTTATTCTGCTCATGATTTACTCCTGTATGCTCTTTCCGCGGTAACGGGCAATTGATGATACGTCTTTGTCGCCGCGGCCTGAAAGGCAGATGATTATGCTTTCTTCGCGGGAAAAGTTACGCGCAATTTTTTGTGCGTGCGCGACTGCATGAGCGCTTTCTATTGCGCAGATAATTCCTTCGGTACGCGACAAATATTCAAAAGCGCAGACGGCTTCTTCGTCGGTGACAGGCGTGTATTGCGCGCGTTTTGTGTCGGAGAGCCATGCGTGTTCGGGTCCAATGCCGGGATAATCGAGCCCCGCCGATATCGAGTAAACGGGAGCAATTTGTCCTTCTTCGTTTTGGCAAAAATAAGATTTCATTCCGTGAAAAATTCCGACAGAGCCTTTTGCGATTGAGGCTGCGTGTTTTTCTGTGTCGATGCCCGAACCTGCGGCTTCGCAGCCGATGAGCTTTACGTCTTTATCATTTATAAAATTGTAAAACATGCCCATCGCGTTACTGCCGCCGCCGACGCAAGCAATTACAGCCGCGGGAAGTTTGCCTTCAGCGGCGAGTATCTGCTCTCTTGCTTCCCTGCTTATAACCGCCTGAAAATCGCGAACGATCATCGGAAACGGATGAGGACCCATAACGGAACCAAGCACGTAATGCGTGTCGTGAACGCGGCTTACCCATTCGCGCATTGTTTCGTTTACCGCATCTTTTAAAGTTTGCGTGCCGCTAGTTACGGGATTTACCTTTGCGCCAAGAAGTTCCATGCGGTAAACATTGAGCGCCTGCCTTTCGGTGTCTTCCTTGCCCATGAAAATTTCGCATTCCAATCCCAAAAGAGCCGCCGCAGTTGCCGCCGCCACGCCGTGCTGTCCGGCTCCGGTCTCGGCAATTATTCGCGTCTTGCCCATTTTTTTTGCAAGAAGAGATTGACCAAGCACGTTGTTGATCTTGTGCGAGCCTGTGTGGTTTAAATCTTCGCGTTTAAGATAAATTTTTGCGCCGCCCAAATCGCGGCTCATTTTATCTGCGTAGTAAAGAAGGGAAGGGCGTCCTGCGTAATCGTTCAGCAAGGCGTTTAACTCCGATTTGAACGCATTATCTTCCTTATAATGATAATATGCCTTTTCCAAATTGATGATTTCGTTCATCAAAGTTTCGGGTATGTATTGACCGCCGAACTCGCCGAATCTGCCGTCGAACTTGTTTGAATTTATTGTGCTTGAGTTACTCATCGATATATCCTTACCTTTTATCTTGCCGCTGCAACTAATTCTAATATTTTTTTTCGATCTTTGATACCGTCAGTTTCGACGCCGCTTGAAACATCAACAGCAAACGGATTAAGTTCTTTGGCTTTATCAATATTTGTTATATTGATGCCACCCGCAAGAAACCACGGGCGTTTGGTTTTTAAAGTTTGAAACTTGCTCCAATCAAAAGTTTTTCCCGAACCTGCGCCCGAGTCCAGCAAAATATAATCTGCGCTTTGCGGAAGGGAAATCTTGGGTTTAATTTCGCCTTGAATAATTGTTTTTATCACTTTAATCGGCGGAATTTGTTTTTGCCGGATATTTGATATGCTTTGTTTTTTTAACTGTGCGACGTAACTTTCGTCCTCTGTGCCATGAAGCTGCGCCATCGATATAACGCCGTTTTGATAAAGCTCCGCAATTATTTGGATTGGCGCGTTTACAAAAACGCCGACCGGGGTGATATCCGGCGAAAGCCTGAAACGCAGATATTGAGCAAGAGCGGTGGAGACTTGCCGTGGGCTTTTGGCAAAGACAAAGCCGACAAACTCAGGTTGAGCCTCATTCACAAAATCGATGTCTTCGTCGCGGAACAGACCGCAAATTTTTATACGCATATTTTATAATATCACAGTATAGTAAAAAATAAAACCGGTTATGCGGAAATAAGTTCTTTTAAAAAGTTAACCCTGTCGGCGCTTCGCATCAAACTTTCTCCGATTAAAACCGCGTCTGCGCCTGTATCTTTAACGGCGCGAATATCATCTGCATTGTTTATTCCGCTTTCTGCGACAGTTAAAATATTTGCAGGTATTTGTTTTTTAAGGCGGGCGGTCAATCCTGTATCAACATTAAAAGTTGTAAGGTCGCGGTTGTTAATGCCGATGATCCGCGCTCCTGCGTCAATTGCTTCGTGCGCTTCTTCTTCGCTGTGTATTTCTACAAGGCAGTCGAGCGCAAGTTCATCGGCAAGAGCGATAAATTGCGTAATTGTTTTTGGCTCCAAAAGAGCGCAGATTAAAAGCACTGCGCCCGCTCCCCATAATTTTGCTTCGTATATTTGATACGGGTCTATAATAAAATCTTTTCGCAGCGTCGGTATTTTTACGGCGGCGGATATTTCGCGCAAATATTGATCGCTCCCCAGAAAAAACTCAGGCTCTGTTAAAACAGAAATTGCGGACGCGCCGCCTTCTTCGTAATCTTTTGCAATCTGCATCCACGGAAAATTTTTGGATATTACTCCTTTTGACGGCGACGCTTTTTTTACCTCGCAGATGAATGACAAACCCGGCGCGGAAAGGGCTTTTATAAATGGTAAATTATTATTAACCACAGAGGACTGCTGTCCTTCGGACAGCTTGGAGGTAATAAAAGCCTCGGATGAAAGTTTTCTTTTCGCTTCTTCCACGCGTTTTAGAGTGCTTTCTGCGATTTTACCGAGTATTGCAGGCGGATTTTTCATGGTGAATTTATTATAGAATATTTTTTGGCGTCAAGGAAGGGTGGAGAAAGTAGAGTTTACATGTTATAATTAAACTATGACCATTACGCAAACCGTAGAAATTCCGGCTGAAGGCCGAAGGACAATTGATGTTCCCCTTGAAGTACCCGCAGGAAAGGTGATTCTTACCTTTACGCCAATGACAGAATCAAATGCAGTTGAATTCAAAGATGCCTCAAGAGAAGAAGTAGTTGCTATTGGAAATGAAATCCTTAACAAGCATATCTCTGCCTTTGAGGCATTAGCAAAGTGACTTGCGTACAGTTCTATTACCGAATCTGATCTACTTAAATGGATTAATTCGCATTGTTAAAAATTTTAAGAATTTAACCACTAACCATCACGAACAAAACCGAACCTCCTGTCCGTTCTCTTCTATGCGAGCGTGTTAGTGTGGTTTGTTGTATGATTGCTTTTTAACTATAAATTATTTTGCTTTAGTTCTGTATGCTTGGCTACATTCGTTCCGCTAAAACCCTTAAAGCCAATGCTTTGGCTCTTTCACCTGCCTGTAGAGGTGTCACGCCATATGCAAGTACACCAGGAATTTCAAGAATTTCTGCTATCCAGCGACCGTCTTCTTCCTGTTCAAACTCAATTTCAAAATTCATATACACCTCGACTAAAAGTATTGCAGATAGATATTGAATAGTAAAGTCTGGTCTTTGACTATTCCATTATTTATTTTCCGCTGGTTTCAGAGATCGCTTTTTTTACAGCTTCACTTACTACCTGTTCGATATTTAAGTTTCGTTTAATTTTTGGGTAATAACGTTAGAAAGCTCTACCAATACCGATTTTTGCCATTCTTTTTTTATCGGAGTGATACTAAAAAGCTCATAGGGGTCTTTTTCTAGGGCTATTGCCAGTTTTTCAAGCATGGTATCTGTGGGAAACCGTTTTTCGGCTTCGATCATAGCTATATAATTGGGAGCAGTATCCACTAAATCTGCCAATTTTATCTGGGAAATATTCATTTCCTTCCGGTATGCCTTTAAATTTTCGGCTAAAATTGTTCGTAATCTTGTCATACCCTAACTTTACGTTCCATTTTTTTAATTTATTAAACAATTCGCTATTGACACAATGATTATATAGTTATATTATGGTATAAAATATAACTTTATGTTATTTTAAATATAATAACAGATAGTTAATCAAAAGGAGATCTCTATGAAAAAACAAGTAAAAATTTGGAGAATTATTGCCATAACCGCAATAATCGGGCTTGCTGTGGTGTCCTGCACAGACCCGAACGGTAACGCAACCCACACCCACGACTGGAGCGGATGGACAGAAACAATCGCCGCCACCTGTTTAGCAAAAGGTGTTGAAACACGTACTTGCTCAGGCTGCGGCGAAACGGAAACGCAGGATATCGACATTGACCCTGACAATCACAACCTGCAGGCGGTTGACGGTGAGGTAGAAATTGAGCCTACCTGTACGGAAACTGGTTTAGGGAATATGGTTTGCGCTCGTGAAGGCTGCGACTATACCGAAAATGGCGTTATCCCTGCGCTCGGTCACTTATTCACCGAATGGCAGGAAACAACTCCTGCCACCTGTTTGGATGCGGCAATCAACACTGAAAAATGTTCTGTTTGCGGCACATTCGGCGAAGAAACGGATGTAGGGCATCATGCGCTCGGACATTCCGCAGGGGAAGCAAGCGGAGCGATAGAGGCAACGTGCTTTGATGACGGTTTTACAGGAACAGGTACTTGTATTCGCTGTTCAATTGAATTAACGGGTGAAGTAATTCCTCAATTGAATCATCATTACCATGACTGGACAGTGCCCACTTGTACTACTGCAGGAAACAGCCAAAGAGAATGTTCCAATGACTGCGGCACTATATCAACACGTACAGAAGGCTTTGCCGCGCTTGGACATGATCATGGCACATCGGGAACAGGAAGCTTGATCTGCAAAAGAGAAAATTGTGATCATCAATACGCAATAGGCGACACAGGACCCGCAGGCGGAATAATTTTCTATGTTGCTCCAAGCGGCATTACCATACAAGGATACGGCAGTTCTGGCGATAACGGCTACTTTGCAACATATATTGCTTACTACCTGGAAGCCGCCCCTGCGAATGCATCAGGATCAGCTATGCGTTGGGCAAGTGCAACTTCACTTTTACCTAATCTGTCGCAAAATTCTAGTGATACAACTGACTGGGCAATCGGCAGAGGCAGGATGAACACAGCGATTATCATTGCCGCACGTACTTTTGATACAGTCGCCAACAATGCCGCAAAAGCAGCCGCAGCATATTCAAACGGTGGAAAAGACGATTGGTTTCTTCCAAGCAGAGAAGAACTAAATCAAATGACCATACAAAGAAGCCATGTTGGCATAACTTCAGGACGGTTCTGGTCTTCGTCGCAGGGTAGTGGTTTATACGCGTGGGGTCAGTTTTTAAACGGTAGCGGCGTTTGGGACAACTGCCACAAGATTTCCGACAACAACAATGTTCGAGCCATCCGGGCTTTTTAGCGCGTGAGATGAGCGGATAGCAGAGGGTGCGGCGTGATGAGTAATTGCGCCGTGCTTTTTGCTTTAAGATTTTCTGTCCACGGATTTACACGGATTATCACGAACCATGTTCGAGAGATTTTTCTTCTTCGTGAAAATCCGTGTAAATTCGTGGACCTTCTTTTTCCAGTTGCGCAGAGAAAGCCAAGGAAAGGAATGCGGACAGCAGGTTCGTGAACGCGAACTTGTGAGCGTATTCGTGAGGTCCGTGGTTAAAAAATATTTCCTTCGTGAAAATTCGTGCTAATTCGTGGACCCTCCTTTTTTTGTTAGAACTGTAAAACTGAAAGTTAGCGGGTCTGGTTTGTGGTAAAATTTTTTATCTTTTTTCCAATTTTTCTACATCAGCTATATCAGAATTTCTTCCGCTGGCTTTTTTGTTTTTAATTAAATCCTCTTTCGAAATTATATTAATAGCTATTCCATCAACATTAATAGTTTGTTTTCTATTATAACAATCATCCATATCAATTCCATCAGCATCGTTTATTATATCAATTTGAATTGGAGAGCTCCCTATTCTTATTACATAACCTTTTTCTTTAAAATTTTCCAAATCAATAGGAGGTGATCCAAATGCAAGTAACGCATTGCGAAGTTTATCTAAATTTTGCTGGTCTATTGAAAATAAAAAATCAATATCTTTAGTTGCTCTCGGATGCCCATATATACCGACCGCCCAACCGCCGACAAGCAAGTAACGTACATTATTTGAGTTTAAACATTGTATGAACTCTTTGAATTCTTCCGGTAGTTGCCTCTTCGCCATAGAAACATTCCCTTAAATAAGTTATTGTTTGCAGTTTTTCTTCAATCGGTGCAGAACGCCAATATTCATCGTCCTTCTTGTAAAGTTCTTCTCTTTTTGCAATTACGATAGAAGATTTATCCATTTTCTCATGCATAATACGAAAATTGTATTAGATATTTAATATAAAGTCAATATTACTCACCAAGTAGCCAACCTCCGTGCGATCTCTTCCCTTAAAAATTCTTTTTCTGCGACAACTCTACAAACTGTTCAAGTTGTTTTTTCGCTTTGCCTGAATCAATTGCGTCGGCTGCCATTTTAATCGCCTCTTTAATTTCGATTTCCGGTTTGGCGATGTGTATCGCCGCGGCTGAATTTAAAAGTACCGCGCTGCGTCTGGGAGTCTTTTCGCCGCCAAGAATGCTTTTGGTAATTTCCGCGTTTTCGGCAGGGGTGCCGCCGCGAAGATCGTCTCTTGTGCAGCGCTCGAATCCGAATTGTTCGGGCGTGATTTCGTAGGTTTTGATAAAACCGTTGCGCAGTTCGCAGACTGTTGTCGGCGCGCCCATTGAGATTTCGTCCAACCCGTCCTGACCGTAAACAACCATGCCGCTTCTAACGCCAAGATTGCAAAGCACTTTTGCCATAGGCTCGATAAGTTCGGGTTCGTAAACGCCCAAAAGTTCCATGTTTGCGCCTGCCGGATTTACCAACGGACCAAGTATATTAAAAATTGTGCGGATGCCAAGCTCGCGGCGAACCGGCGCGACATACTTCATCGATATATGATAGTTCTGCGCAAACAAAAAGCAAATGTTAATTGTTTTTAAAAGATGCAGGCTGTGTTCCGGTGAAATGGTGATGTCAATGCCGAGCGCTTCAAGCACGTCCGCAGAACCGGTTCTGCTTGTTGATGCGCGGTTGCCGTGTTTGGCAACGGGAATTCCTGCCGCGGAAATTACAAGCGCGGAAGTAGTGGAGATGTTAAACGAGTTGGAATGGTCGCCGCCGGTGCCGACGATTTCCAGCACATCCATGTCGTGCAGGATTCGAGTGCAATGCTTGCGCATTCCGGTGGCGGAGGCGGTGATTTCATCGATTGTTTCGCCTTTTACTGACATTGACGCAAGGTAGGCTGCCATCTGTATCTCGCTTGCCTTGCCTTCCATGATTTCGTTCATTACGGCTTCTGCGGTTTCAAATGAGAGATTTTCTCTTTTTGCCGCCTGGATTATTGCTTCTCTTATCATGAGGGAATTATACAATTTAAATTATTAATAATCAATACATATTATTTTTACATTATTATTAACTAATAATTCCTTTAGTTATATCTTGTTAGCTGTTGTGCAAATATGTATTTATATTAAGCTTCTGCAAAGACTTCGCCTCACGCTCTTGAAAATAATCTCATACATTGATAAATTATCTTTATGGCAGAGCTTTCCCCCTACCGCTTAAGCAAAGCACGGGTAACTTACAACTATTTTAACATTTTTAACGCCATCTCATGGAATTTAATGGTAGGGATAATAATCACCCTTTTTGCCCTGCGCCTTGGAGCAACGCCGACGTTTATCGGGTTAATGAGCTCTACTTTTTACATTTCGCTTTTTTTGCTGCCGCTTGGCAAAATACTTTCAAGGCGATTTTCGATAATCGGCATTTTCAGTTTTGCATGGACGGCAAGATCGCTTTGCATGCTGCTGGCGGTTGCCGCGCCGTTTTTTGATTATGCGGGAAAAAGAAGCACGGCGCTCTTTTTGATTCTTCTTGGAGTGCTGCTTTTTCACCTTATTCGCGGCATTGGAATGATTGGAAACAATCCCGTTTTAAGTTTGCTTGCATCGGGACCCGATCGCGGCAGTTATATGACACAGATACAAATTATTTCTAGCTCGATTGGAATGTTCGGCAGCTTTTTTATCGCGATGATTCTTGGAATGGAACCGCCTGTATTTATTTTTTCCATACTGCTTGGGATCGGCGTAATTTCCGGCGTGATAAGCGGCGCGATAATTAAAAAAGTGCCGGAACCGGATCGCCCAAAAGACGGACAGGGAATGAAGCTTCGCGATATTTTTAAAGAAGCATTATCGCAGGAAGGTTTAAAATCTTTTTTGTTTATCTTATTTATTGTCGTTCTTGTGTCAGGCATTACGCGCACGTTCGTCGTTGTTTATGCGCGCGAAGTATTCGAACACAATGACGGTTTAATTTCTCTTTACGCGGTTTTCGGCGGGCTTGGTCATTTAATGGCAGGTTTAATCGTTAAATTTCTGGTCGATAGAATCGGCGCAAAACCGCTTTTTCTTGTCAGCGTAATATTGGGATTTTTAAGTTTGATTCCTGCGATATTTTTTCCGTTTTCCGCGATAAGCAATATGGCAGGCGCGATTCTTTTTATGGTGTTTTTGTTTTTTATGCTTAACTTTGGTTTTTTGGGTTCGGAAGGAATCGCGCAGACTTATTTTTTGGGTCTTGTGCCGCCCGAAAAAATGCTCGACATGGGGATTTTATATTTTTTCATTTTGGGAATGGCGGGAGCAAGCGGTACATTTTTAGCGGGGCTCTTTCTTGATTTTCTTGCGTTTGCAGGGCTTTCTCCTTTTGCCGCATTTAAAGTGCTTTTTATATTGATGTTTATATTGATTGCCATTGCTCTTACCAGACAGCATAAAATGAAGGCATTGGGTTCACTTCCTCTTACAGGCGCGCTGGAAGTGATTTTTTCATTCAGGGATCTTCGCGCGATAAGCCTTTTGGACAGATTAAACAAAGCGCAGGATTCGGCGGAGGAGAGCGTTCTTTTGGGAGAATTGCACAACACGCCGTCTCATCTTGCAATTGACGGGCTTTTGGACAGCGCGCGTTCTCCAAAACTTGCAACGCGCACGGAAGCTATCAGGGCTTTGGAAAAATTGCACAAGCTGAGCAAAAAAGCCGAGAAAGCGTTAATCGACGACGTTAACAATAATCCTTTTACCACGGCGTACATTTCCGCGCGTATTTTGGGTAATCATAATTGTGTTTCGTCAATTCCGAATCTTCGCGAATATTCAAGGTCGCAGGATTATATGCTTGCGGGCGAATCGATCATCGCGCTTGCAAAAATGAAAGATGAAGAGTTCCGTCCCGAAATCGAAAAATTAATTCTGGAGACGCAAAATCCGCGCCTTATGATAATGGGCTCCGAAGCGCTTGGAATTTATCATAACGAAGAATCCGTTCATGTGCTGCTTGATATTCTGCGCGGAAAAAATCCGCCGCCGTATCTGCAGGACGAAGTAATTTTGGCAATTTCCGCAATTGTAAATACGCAGAAAAAGTTTTATAAAATATTGGCGCGTTATTCCGCGGCGGAACTTGTTACGAAAAATTCCCTTGCCGCCACACTTGCAATGGACGAAGTTGAAGCGTCGCTTGAATTCGTTAAAACAGCGCTGAATAAAAAAAAGGCAAAATTAAACGTTTCCATAATCACTTCTTTTGCAGAAAGTTTTCACAGCGCAGTCGAAAAAATGATGCGTAAAAACGAAGGAGCGCCTTTTTCGAGGTGGATACTGGAGTTTCCCGGCGAATATTCAAAAGTTGCAGAAAGCGTCAAAACGGTTTTTTCCGAATCTGTTATCGACGATGAATTAAGCGTTTATAATTGCCTTCGTTTGTTAATTGTGCATTGGGCTTCGCAGGAACTGCGTATTTGGGCAGCCGTTATAAAATAAGGAATAAAAAATGAGAGATGTACAGCATGATGCAGCGAATAAAATCGGCACAGAACCTGTCGGTAAACTACTTTTAAAATTCTCGGTACCTGCGATTACGGGAATGCTTGTAAACGCGCTCTACAATTTTGTTGACCGCATTTTTGTAGGTCAGGCGGTAAACGAAATCGCTCTTGGCGGACTTTCTCTTGTATTGCCGCTAATGACAATCGGTATGGCGCTTGCAATGCTATTCGGCATTGGAGCCGCGAACATGATTTCAATGCGTCTTGGACAAGGGCGGCGCCAGGAAGCGGAAAACGCGCTGGATCACTGTTTCGTTTTATTAATCGGCGCGGGCATTTTAATGATGACGTTTGGATTGATTTTTTTAGACCCGATAATTTCGCTTATGGGAGCGAAAGAAGGAAGCGAAGCTTTAGTCTACGCAAGAGAATATTTTCGCGTAACGCTTTACGGATCGGTTTTCTTTTTGGTAAGTTTTGGTCTTTCCCATTGCACAAGAGCGCAGGGGTTTCCCGGCGTTACGATGATCGCAATGATTCTTGCCGCAGTTTTAAATGTAATTTTTGACGCCATTTTTATTGTATGGTTTAAATGGGGAGTGGAAGGCGCGGCTTGGGCAACAGTCGTTTCCCAATTGTGTTCGACTGTTTTTATTTTAAGATTTATTTTAAGCAAGAAAGCCGTTGTTAGATTGAATTTCCGCACTTTAAAACCAAATGCGGGAATCGTAATGCAGATAATGGCGTTCGGCTCGGCGCAGGCTCTGCTTCAATTTTTAATGTCGGTGGTTCAGTTTTTAAACAATAAAAGCGCAGGGTGGTACGGCGCCGCAGCGCTCGGCGTCGAAAACGGCGGCGATATCGCGCTTTCGGGAATGAGCATAGTCGGGGCAATTCTAATGTTGATTTTAATGCCCGTTTTCGGCATTAATCAGGGGGCTCAGCCGATATTGGGATTCAACTACGGCGCGCAATTGTATCGCCGTGTTTTACGCGCGTATCTTGGCGCAATCGGAGCGGCAACATTAATTTGCACCGTAGGGTTTGCAATCGTACAGATTTTTTCCGTTCAGTTGGTGGGGATATTTGCGCCCGAGGCAAGTCCCGCGTTAATGGAGTTCACTCCGCGGGCGATGCGCATAATGATGCTTTTATTGCCGATTGCAGGGTTTCAAATCGTTTCTACCAACTTTTTCGTAGTTACAGGCCGCCCAAAAGTCTCGATTTTCCTCTCTTTGCTGCGCCAATGCATCGCCCTTATCCCCTGTATCCTGATTTTCGGCAGATTTTGGGGTCTTTGGGGCGTTGTTGCCGCCACCCCTGTCGCCGACGGCTTTTCCTTCCTTATAACAGGCGCTTTGATTTTCTTCGAATTAAGGAAACTTAGGCGGCTATTGACCAAATAACCCTCATGTTTTATTCTATATATTATGGCTAATGGAAACGGTTTTATGACATCAGTAGTTGTTAAAATAGTCGCGGCTCTAACCGTCATCATCGTTTTGATGATAGGTCTTGGTCTGGGTCTTGCTCTGGCTATTACAACGAACACCAAAAACAGCGAAGATTTTACCGATTTGGCGCCTGCGCTTCCAACCAGGCTTTTGGACATGAGGGGAAATCTGATAACCGAATTTTCTTCCGACGAAAAAAGGGAACTTGTTCCTTTGGCGGAATTACCGCGTCATTTAATTCATGCGGTTCTTGCCCGTGAAGATCCGGATTTTTACAATCACAGGGGTTTTAGTTTCCGGGCGATTTCTCGCGCCGTTTGGGGACAGATTAGGGGCAGCGGATTGGGCGGCGGCTCTACCATTACCCAGCAGGTAGCAGGCTGGCTTCATACCGATCGCTCGGAGAGAACGATTAAACGCAAACTGGTCGAGTTATGGTGGGCTTTCCAAATGGAAAGACGCTACACAAAAAATGAAATTCTGGAAATTTATCTTAACTATATGCCGATGGGTCCCGGAACTTACGGCGTCGAAACCGCAAGCAAATATTTCTTTAACCGAAGCGCAAGGGAAGTAACCGTTGCAGAATCGGCGGTTTTGGCGGTTCTTCTGTCGGGCCCGAATCGTTTTGATCCGATCAGAAACCCGAACCTCGCCATGAACAGGCAGCACTTTGTTCTTGAGCGTATGATTCAATTCGGTTATATCGATGCGGAAACGGCAGAAGCTTCTTATGAAGAATTCTGGGCAAACTTCGATTGGACAAGACCCGCTCTTTCCGCATATCTTACCCGTTCGGACAAGGCGCCGTGGTTCAGCGAATATGTGCGAAGGGAAATGGAACAATTCATGTACGGCGCAAGGGATTTATACCGCGACGGTTATGTCGTGTATACAACCCTCAACATGGAACATCAGGAAGCTGCCGACAAATATATGGCAGAAGGACTTGTGAAGGGCAACGCCCAATTTGCGGCGGTAAATCAGGGCGGCAATTCTTATGCCGAACGAATGTATATGCCCATCGTCAATTTGTTGACTCTTGCATTTAACTTGTCCGACATTCGCGGCATTTATTCGGGTCAAAATGAATTCAGGGCAAATTCGCGTTATACAAGAACGATAAATCCTATCGTGGATATGGCGGCTTTGGCGTTTGCCATGGATGATTTAAAAATCGCAACAGGAATCGGTTTTTCCAATCTTCAGCAAAGTATCGATCAAAATGTTGTAGAAGGCGCGCTTATCAGTATAGAGAATGATACAGGATACATTACCGCAATTGTCGGCGGTTCCAAATACGACGAATCGAATCAGCTTATCCGCGCAACGCAGGCAAGCATTCAGCCGGGTTCTGCGTTTAAGCCGCTGTATTATTCCGCCGCGATAGACAGCCGTCAGTATACAACCGCTTCATTGATTTATGACGTTCCGATGGCATTTCATAACGAAGACGGCTCTCCGTATGTTCCGAACAATTACGGCGGAAGATGGAGAGGGCCGATACTGCTTTACATGGCATTATCGTTGTCATTGAATATTCCGTCTTTGAAAATTCTCGAAACAATCGGGTTCGATGCCGCAATCAACAGATCGGCAGCCCTTTTGGATTATTCCGATCGCGCAACTATCCGCAGGGTTTTCCCAAGGTATTATCCTCTTGGGCTTGGCATCAGTTCTGTGTCGCCGCTTCGTATGGCGCGCGCATTTTCCATTTTTGCAAATCAGGGGCGTGTTGTTACGCCAATTGCAATCCGTTCGATAGAAGACAGAAACGGCAGGATAATTTTTGACGTTGAAAGAGACGTGCGGGAAACTCAGGCAAGAATGGCGAATAACGGTCAGATAATTACGCCGCAAAACGCGTTTATAATGACAAGGCTTCTTGAGTTTGGCGTAACGGCGGGCACTCTTGCTCTTGGAACCGGAGCGGGAGCAAAGTTAACTTACAGGGACGAAGCCGGGCAATACAGGATGCCTGTTGCGGGTAAAACCGGAACAACTCAAAACTGGGCGGATGCGTGGGTTGTAGGATACACTCCGTATTATACGACAGCCGTTTGGTTCGGTTTTGACAGGCCCGGCAATTCGCTTGGTACAAATCAAACAGGCGCAGAATTGGGCGGTCCTGTTTGGGGCGACTATATGCGCGACATTAACAGAGGACTTCCGCGCAGATCGTTTATAAGACCGACAGGCGTTGTTGATGCGGTTGTCTGCAGAACATCGGGTCTTGGAAGAACGGAAGAATGTGCGGGAGGCGTTTATCTTCCATTCCTTGCAGGGACAGTGCCGGGAAGAGCATGTGATATGTGCGGTATAAATGCGCCGATTACTACTCCGCCTGTTTGGACTGGGGGAGGACCGGGTGGTTTTGAGACCATTCTTGATGATATTTGGATGCCTCCTCCGTTAAACACCGGTGATTTACCGGCATTACCGTCTCCAAGAGGAGACGGCAACGATCATCTTCCGCAGTGGGATTCGTTAAATTAAATAAAACCAGGCGCCGTACCCAAGCGGTAAGGGAGCGGTCTGCAAAACCGTTATGCATCAGTTCGATTCTGATCGGCGCCTTTTAATATGGATAGTTTAAGTCCAAATGATATTATCGTAATGATTTCTCTTTTGGTTTTACTTTCTCTCTCGGCGTTTTTTTCGTCGTGCGAGATGGCTTTTTCCGCAGCAAACCGAATCAAATTAAAAAATATGGCAGCCAAAAGCAAACGCGCGCGTCTTGTTTTGACAATGCTTGATGCGTACGATAAAATTCTTTCGACGGTTTTAATAGGAAACAATGTTGTAAATATTTCAGCTTCCGCTCTTGCCGCCGCGTTTTTTATTAGTCTTTTTGGCGCAAGCGGCGTAAGTATTGCCACTGTGATAATGACTTTGCTTGTTTTAATTGTCGGCGATATTTCTCCAAAAGCGCTTGCAAAAGAAACGCCCGAACTGACTGCGGCAAGAAATGCGCCACTTTTGAACGTTTTTGTCGTTATTTTTTATCCCATCAATATAATAATGACGGGCTGGAAAAAAATTCTTATGAAAATTTTTCCTGTTAAAGGAGACAGATCCACAACAGAAGACGAACTTCTTACTTATGTGGAAGAAGTCAGGCAGGAAGGGGTAATCAATATCCACGAAGAACAGATGATTCGTCAGGCAATTGAATTTGACGATTTGAAAGTTTCCGGTATTTTTACTCCGCGTATCGATGTTGCCGCAGTGAATGTTGACGCAAACGCAGAAGAGATCGATCGCATTTTCAGGGAAACAGGTTTTTCGCGGCTTCCTGTTTTTCAGGAATCCATCGATAATATAAAAGGGTTGATTTTTTTAAAGGATTTTTATCTGGAAGTAATGAAGGGTTTGAAAACGCCCGCCGAAATAGTCAAACCTGTTGTTTTTGTCACAAAGACGATTAAGATTTCCAAACTTTTCAGGACATTGCAGAAAAAACACGCGCATCTTGCGGTAATTGTCGATGAACACGGCGGCACTTTGGGAGTTGTCACAATGGAAGATATCGTCGAAGAATTTTTCGGCGAAATATGGGACGAGCATGATGAGGTTGTTGAACCTGTCAAAAGCGAAATGGACGGAAGTTTTACGGTTCTTGGCAGCGTAAAATTCGGCGACATGCTGGATAAAATTGAAATGGCACAGACGGAATCAACGCCCGACACAACTGTTGCAAACTGGATTATGGAAACCCTGAGAAGGCTTCCCAAACACCACGAAGTATTAACATGGGAAAATTTGACAATTAAGGTATTAAAGGTTATAAAGCAAAGAGTGATGGAAGTAAATGTTGTTGTAGGGGTGGAAAGTAAATGAAAAAAAGAGCGCTTGTTTTATTTGTTGTTTTTTTGCTGGCAAATGTTTTATATGCCGCGGCGATCAGGGAAGGTTCAAATGCCGGAAGAAGCGGAGAAATTATTTTGCTTCATACTAATGATTTTCATGGCGCACTTTTGGCAAATAACGGCAGAGGCGGCGCAGCCGAGATTGCGGCTTTTGTAAACGCAGTCAGGGCCGTAACCCCCAATGTTCTTCTTGTTGATGCGGGCGATTTTAACACAGGAGGCGCGCTTTCAAACATGTTTAATGCCGAGCCTGTAATCCGCGCATATAACATGATGGGTTATGACGCAGTTACATTCGGCAACCACGAATTTGACACAAATATGCAAAGGCTTAACGAGCAAATCGCGCTTGCCGACTTTCCGTTTGTTTCTTCCAATATAAGGCTGCGTGACGGAACGTATCTTGGCGGTAACAGATTCATTATCAAACAATTCGGGGATATTAAAGTCGGTATTTTCGGGATTACGACTTTGCGCACGCGCACCGTATCGAATCCCGACAGCTCGCTTGTGTTTATCAACGAACTGGAAGCCGCGCGGGAAGTTGTCGCTGTTTTAAGAAACGATGAAAATGTCGATATAGTTATCGGGTTGACTCACATGGGCGATGTAAAAGAATCGGATGAGCACATAACATCAATAGAGCTTGCAAAAGCCATTGAAGGAATCGGAATAGACATTATTGTCGACGGTCATTCGCATACACTTTTTGACACTCCAAGAAGAGCGGGGGACACTTGGGTTGTTTCTGCGAATGAAATGGGAAAATACGTCGGCTACGGAAGAATAAGTGTGCGTAACGGAAGGCTTGAAGATTTTGACTGGATACCGATGCCGATTGGTCCCGACCCTGCAATTAATGAAATGTTGAGACCGTACATCGAAAGAGCGGGAGTCACTTTAAGAGAGGTAATAGGCGAAGCGTCCGACACGTTTGTTTTTGGAAACCGTTTAACGCGTTATCAGGAGACGGCTCTTGGCAACATGATCGCAGACGCAAATGTCTGGTATTTTAGAAACGTAAGCAATCAGCAGGTGGATTTTGCTTTTCAAAACGGCGGCAATATTCGCGCCGAACTTCCGCGCGGACAAATCACCCAGGAAAGAATTTTAACAATACTGCCTTTTGAAAACTACCTTTATATAGTCTCCATGACCGGCGCTCAATTAATCGAGCTTTTCGATTTTATGGCGACAATACCGCAGGGTTCAGGCGGTTTTCCGCAATTCTCCGCCGAAGTGCGCGTAACATTTGACAAAACGCAGGGCGGCGGCGTTATGCGAAACCTGACAATAGGCGGCGAACCTGTAGACCCTGCCAGAATATACCGTATCTGTACAAACGATTATATTCTTGGCGGCGGAGACGGTTATGTGCCAATGCTGAACGCATCGAACCATTTTAACACGTCGCTTTTGCTCTCGTATGTTGTAACCGAGTATATAAGGGCGCGCGGCGGTGTTATTGCGCCGCAGACTGACGGCAGACTGACAATTATTGGCGGGGTTGCGCTGTAATAAGGAGAATTGCTATGGTAACAGTAATTTCATTGGGCGGCTCGATTGTCGCGCCTGACAGGGTTGATGTTGAATTCCTTAAAAATTTTACAAATCTAGTCAGATTCTTTATAGAAAAGGATACCAATAATCGTTTTATATTCGTTGTCGGCGGCGGCGGTCCTGCCCGTCTTTATCAAAACGCGTATAGGGAAATCTCCTCTGAAAAAATTAAAGACGAGGAAGCCGATTGGATTGGCATAATGGCAACAAGATTAAACGCCCAGCTTGTCAAAGCGGTAATGAGCGAATGGTGCAATCAGGAAGTTGTATATAACCCGTTGCAAGTTGATCCGTTAACGGGACATGTTCTTGTCGCAGCGGGATGGAAACCCGGTTTTTCTACAGATTACGACGCAGTATTATTGGCTGAACGTTTCGGCGCGGAAATAGTAATCAATCTTTCAAATATAGAAAAGGTATATACGGCGGATCCAAAAACAGATTCAAATGCAAAGCCAATAGATAAAATCACATGGGCGGATTTTCGTTCCATGGTAGGCGACGAATGGGTTCCGGGAAAAAATGTCCCGTTTGATCCAATTGCAAGCCGTCATGCGGAAAAAATCGGCTTAAAGGTAATCTGCGCTGCAGGAAAAAATCTTGACAATTTAAAAAAGATTCTAAACGGCGAAGATTTTTTTGGTACAACGATTTGCAGCAGTTTGAATTGACATGATTGTTGTAAAAAAGCGCATTTTAATAATTGCCTTATTTTTTATTTTTTCATGTCTTTTTTGCATGGCGCAGGAACAAAATGACACATGGAGCGGGACTGTAAGATTTAATCCCGCCGATAATTTTATTAATTTGCGTAACGCTCTTCCGGGACTTTATATAACATGGACACACTTCGTTTTGCCCAATCTTGGAATTCCTGCGGAAATTGACATAAATTTCGGCTGGGGCATTTTGCCTTGCGCCCAAATTTCACTTTTAAGCGGTATTGAATATATTCCCACAGGAATTGGCGGTAACGAAAAAAGCGGATTTTTTTTTGATATGAAAATAGGGTTGTCTTTTTTATTTGACGGCAGAAACGATGCAAGATTGCATTTTGTTTACAAGACAAATATTGGGTACCAGCTGATTACAAAAAAAGGGTTTGTTTTTACGCCGGGAATCGGTTTTGTTTATAACGGACACAACGGTTTCGGTTTGAATTTAATGCTGGATCTGGGTTTTGCTTACAGATAAGGAAGAAAAATGAAAAATAAAAAAATTGGAATGGCAATAATTTTCTTATGTTTGGTTTGTTCCGGATGTACCGTCATATTACTGGAATTATTCTCGGATGTTTTTGGCAGGTTCGACGGTCAAGGTCCTTTTGATTCGTGGGTTGTAAATTATCCACGCGAAGAAATATTTTTTTATTCGGGAAATAACAAACTGCAAGGTTTTATTTACGGCGCAGGTAATAATAAGGGTTTGGTTGTAATATCTCCCGGGATTTATTCTTATGCCGATGAATATGATAAAATGATAAGATTTTTGATTGATAATGAATGGCGCGTTTTTTCCTATAACTGCACAGGCGTTGACGGAAGCGAAGGAGACAGTATGCGCGGATTGTCTCAGGGAATTCTTGATCTTGACGCTGCGCTGCGCTATATAGGCAATTCTAATGATTTGCTCGATTTGCCTGTCATGTTAATGGGATTTAGCTGGGGCGGGTTTTCCGTTTGCGCAGCGCTTGAATATGACCATAACATTACCGCTGTTGTAAGTTTTGCGGGTTTTAACAGTACGCAGGAAGCTATGAAACATCAGCTTGTAGAAGAAGTTGGCGGCGTGTTCTATGTAATTTCATCGCAATTGTGGGCGCTGGAAAAACAATTGTTCGGAGAAACTGCAAAACTTACCGCTGTAGACGGAATAAACAAATCGGGCATTCCTGTAATGCTTGTGCTGTGCGAAAATGACGACATTATTCCGCCCGATACGATTTCAATTTATGCCCACAAAGATAAAATAAACAATCCGAATTTTCAATCTCTTTATCTTGAAGGTGAAGAAGCTTATGGTCATTATTTCAAAAATTACCCCGAGGGCAAAGAATTATACGACCGGGTAAACGAATTTTTGGGAAACTCGCTTGATTAGCGGCAATTAGTATATTCCCGTAATTACAATATCTCCCCACAGACTTGAATACGAATCAAGGCCGCCTACGGCTTCTTCCCAGATGTTTTGCAGAGAAAAAGATTGTTTGCGTATAACGGTTCTGCCGCGATTTTCCATTTGCGAAAGCACAGGTTCGCCGCGTGAAAATGCGATGCGCTGATTGTCCATGCTGCCAAAATAAAAATTCGCGATATCGCGGGCGTTTAAAAGATTCGACGGCGTCTGAATCGAATCAATCAGCAATCCTTTGCCCATTGAAGGATCTACGGGGAGCCAGCCGAAATTGTCTATCCAGAATTCAGCCCAATGATGGCGGATCGTCTGTCCGTTACTGTCAACAAGCACGCCCGCAACCGGTATGCATGGAATGCCTGCGGCGCGCGCCATTGCCGTAAAGAGCAGGGCGGCGGTGTATGTGTCCGCATGTTTGTAATCCAACGTTCTTGTAATATCGGTATTGGAGCTTAGCGCGGTTGATATTTGAATGTTGGAAAGAATCCAGTCGTAAATCAATCTTGCCCTTGCATAAGGATTTTGCTCTCTGCCCAAAATTGAGTTTACTGTCGTTCTGATAATCTGATTGGAGCTTGGAATCAATTCTGTGCTTTGGGTGTATTGGGTAAAAAGCTGACTTCGTTCGTATCTTGTAACAGATGCCTGTCTTACATTTGATTCAACAGCGTAAACTTCGACATGGAAGGAGTGATATATCGATTGGCTTGTTCCCGAAGAAAGATTGTCCAGCTTGTAAAGGAATACGCCGCGATGGTTTTCTACAAAAGGATCTGTGTTACGCGAAATCAGATTCACGTTTCGCTGAGACGGCGAGCTTATGGGTCTTGGAACCCATAAATAAAGCGCGTTTGGTCTTGAAGCGTCTGTTACTCTGACATCGACGGAATACTCGACAAGATAGGTGCGCTTTTCCTTGAAAATTTTGGTTCCCGGTCTGCCTGTGACTTCAAAATAAACGGGACGCGATGTTCCATGAGGAGTTCTTACTTCCACATTGCCGCTTACGGCTCCGTCGGGCAGACGCGCGCGAATTTCCCTTGCGCTCCAGAACTCGAAACCCAATTCAACTTCCGACACTTCGATAAATTCCGGTTCTCTTACCGCATACGGATTAAAAGACGTTTCAAAGTCCCACGAAAAAAATACATTTGCGTTTTCGCGTGATGTCCCAAAATTGTTTCCGGTAATTGTTATCAATGAACCGGGAGCGCCCGATTGAGGCTCTATGGACGCGATCCTTGGCTCCAAACCGAGTTTGTCTCCGTCTGCAGGACGCGGAACGGTTGCGATATTGGAAAATAAAACGCCGTTGCTTCTTCTTCCTTTGGAATGTACATAAATTAAACCCGATTCGCCAAGCTCGGGGATTCTAAAGATGATTTGATCGTCATACCACAAAAGATACGACGAGCTGGTCGGCGATACGCCCGCAATCGTTATGTATGATTCGTCGCGTGTTGCGCCGAAATGGCTTCCGGTAAGAGTGACCATTTCTCCCATTCTGCCTATTTTAGGATCAATCGACGTTATATGAGGAGTATTTACGCCGCATGACATAAATAAAACGGGTAGTAAAAAATAAAAACATTTTTTTTTAATTTTCATTTTCTGTAACGACGGTGTTCTCTCTGTTTTGATTTACTGTAATAATTATTACTATTGTAGAATCCAACTGCGCGGAAGTTCCAAGAGGATAAAAATAAATCGGTTCGTTGTATTCCATTGGAATTGTTTGCATCGATGTATAGTAATTGATCGCTCCGTTTGCGTCTTCTATCCAAATTTGCCCCTGAGCTGCCAATACGCTGCTCTGACGGCGGACAAACGCGGTAAATTGCAAAGCAACTACAATATTTGATCCGTCAAGTCTGATCCTTACAGGGCTTCCCATAATCGCCGCTCTTGTTTGAGATTGGCTCCAAACAATTTCACGTTCGTTGTTCAATACCCTTGCCTCTATTTCCATAACCAAAGGCGGCATGCGTCTTCTGTTTCCGGGTGTTCCTTCAGAACCAGCCGGCCGCTGATCTTGGGCATCAACAAAAAGACTGGATACAAAAATGAAAAAAACGCCTGTAAGGATAAGCGAGCGAATCATTCTATGGGTTTCTCCTTGGCGCATCTTTTTGATAATCGGCGGCTCTGACAATCGCGGGTTCGCCTATTCTGGAGAAATTGCTGCTCTCGGGCAGTCTTAAAATGATAATCTCTGCGCCGTCCGAAGATAAATATTGAATTACGCCGTTCAAATCCGAAGCCGGTATAAGGTTGGGTATTTCTTCGTCAACTGTAAAATTAAATTCTGTCAGCGCTGCGGCATCCTGTCTGTTTGGAAAGCCTTTCTGGAAAAAAGTTTCGCCGCGAATCCACAATCCCGCCACAAGCGCGATGATAATTGCCGCAGCGGCAGCCGCAGGCAGAGGAATTGAAAGCCTTCGCCGCCATACGCGCGGTTTTTGAGGCCTTTGTTTTTTTATGCGGTTCCAAACCCTTTCGCGCATTTCGTCTTCCGTGTATACGCGCTCTCCCGCAGGTTCGTCCACTACGCGCTCAACATATCTTCGTTTTACCGTATTGTCTTTTTTGAACAATTCGTGGAGACGCTTGAAGTTTTCGAATTTCTCCCTGCATTCCGGGCAGCTTTTCAAATGAGATTCCATTTTTTCGTTCCATGGAGAGGGCAGCTCTCCATCAACATGAATGGATAAAATTTGCGGATCAGGACACATAAGTACCACCTTCCTCACCTTTATTGATGTTTGAAAGCTGCGTGCCGGCCAATAAACCTGCAAGCCGCTCGCGGGCCCTAAAGACCCGTACCTTGACATTTCCCTCGCTAATTCCCAAAACCCTGCCTATCTCTTTATAATTCATTTCGGCATATTCCTTCAATATAAGTACCATTCTCAGGTTCTCGGGCAATTTTTCAAGGGCGGCTTGAACTTCTTCGCTTGTTTCTTTTTTAACAAGCAAGCCTTCGCCTGTTTCCGATTGCCTGTGGTCCTCGCGAAAAGCCCGCTGGTATGCCTTGCGTTCCCGGTCTTTTCGTTTCGCGTAGTTTAACGATGCGTTTTTTACCACGCGAATAAGCCAATACTTTGCCTCATCGGGACTTGGAAAAACCATGTTTCGTTCGTACAAACGAAAAAAACTTTCCTGACAAAGGTCTTCTGCCGCTTCCCTGCTGTTTGTAACTCTGAAAGCAACCCTAAAAATTACCTGGAACGTTGAATCATACAGGCGCTTGAATTCTCTTTCAAACTCAAGAGAAGAAACCCGTCTTCCGACAGCATCGCTGTCAGCCGTTGAGTTTTCTTCCAAATGTTCCTCTATCTCACTAAACAAAAATATACTCCGGTTGTTACATCAGTTAGCGTACGCAAAGCGTGTTATATCTGGCGCCAAGCAGTTCCGTTTGGGCTGTCTTCGAGTATTATACCACGATCTTTTAAACTTTGTCTTATGTTGTCGGCTGCCGCAAAGTCCTTGGCTTTCTTTGCTTCCGCTCTTTTTATAATCAATTCTTCGATTTCGCGCGCGAGCGATTCGTCAGTATCGGCGTTTTTGTTATTCTTAAGATCGTCTTCCAACCCCAGCCCAAAAACCCTGTCCATGTCAAAAATTGCCGCCAGAGCGGAAGGAGAGGCGGGACCGTCCTTTAAAAGACCCCAAAGTACTGCGAGCGCGCGGGGCGTGTTAAGGTCATCCTCGATTGCTTTATCAAAATCTTCTATATGAGAGATGATTTCCTGATCATTTACTCCGTCAATATTGTCCGGATTGGCAAATTTCGACCTGATTTTGTCGGTTAGCGATTTTCGCGCGTTTTTTGCCCCTTTTAGGCTCTCAAAAGAGAACTGAAGCTGACTTCGGTAATGACCGCCGAGGAGGAAATAGCGGTAATCCAGGGGATCAAAGCCCTCATCGACTAAACTTTGCAAGGTGAGAAAACTGCCCGACGATTTGGACATTTTGCCCTTGTCCATTACAAGGAACTCGTTGTGGAGCCAGTATCGTACCCACGGTTTTTTCCCCGTAGCCGCCTCGCTTTGGGCAATTTCGTTTGTGTGATGAATCGGAATATGATCGATGCCGCCCGCATGAATGTCAAACTGTTCGCCCAGGTATTTTATGCTCATCGCCGAACACTCGATATGCCAGCCGGGATATCCGCGTCCCCAAGGGCTATCCCACACTAACGCCTGATTTTCGAACTTACTTTTTGTAAACCAAAGCACAAAATCGCCTGCATTGCGTTTGTTTTCGTCCTGTTCGATGCGCGCAAACTCTGTCTGCCCGCCTGCTTTTAAATCGTCCAATTTGAGCAATGCCAAATCGCCGTAAGAAGGAAATTTTGATATGTCAAAATAAAGATTGCCGCCTGCAGAATATGTAAAACCGTTTTTTTCGATTTCTTTTATTAAATTGATCATTTCGTTTATGTGATCGGTTGCTTTGCATACGACAGAAGGGCGCGTAATGTTCATTCTGCCGGTATCATAAAAAAATGCCTGCGTGTAAAAATCGGCGATTTCCAGAACGCTTTTGCCGCGTTCTTCCGCAGATTTTACCATTTTATCGTCACCGTCATCGGCATCATCGGAAAGATGACCCACATCGGTAATATTCATAACGTGATTTACTTCAAATCCTGCGCGGCGAAGGGATCGAATCAATATATCATGATGAACATAGGCGCGAAGGTTTCCGATGTGCGCATAATTGTAAACTGTGGGTCCGCAGCCGTAAAAACCTGCCTTTCCTTCGCAAATCGGGTTAAAAGCCTGTTTTTCGCGTCCAAGCGTATTAAAGAATACAAATCCCATGCCGGCATTATATAGAAATATTTAATAAATTTCTACAGCTTCAATTGACCTATGGGGAAATCAGGGGTAAAATTCTGTTAATTAGGGAGAAAAATATGAAAAAAATTAAAAAGACTATATTAATAGCAGTCACTGTAATGCTTGCTGCCCTATTATCGGCAGGATGCGAAATTGGTCCCAGAAACACAGGGGAAGATGAAACCAGCCAATACGAAGGCAAGCTCTTAATTTTACAGGCTTATGGGAATGGCGCTCTGACTGATGGTTCTCCCAATGGCGTATCACATTCATTTATCGAATTGTACAATACTACCAATCAAGAAATCAATTTGGATGGTATCAGCCTTTTTTATGCAAATGGCACAAGAAGTACAATTGTTACAGAAGACGAGCCGTGGAATCGCATATCTCTTAATGGTTGTAATATACCGGCAAAGAGTTCTTTTCTTGTTTTAGGCGCAAAACACGGTAATACATCATCAACTCGTTATATTATAGACGATAACTACGGAGATATTAATGATAATAACCTTGTTCTTTCCAGAAGAGCGTTTAAAATTGCTCTTATAGAAAATGCCGATGAATTAACCGTTCAAAATCCGTTCAATGTTGACGGCGCAGGAAAAAAAGCAAACGGTTACATTGATATGGTAGGAGCGGCGAACGAGTATGAAATTGAAGATTTAATTTTTGGTTTTGAGATATATCCCGCACGCAACTCTGCATCTGCAGCAGTTCGCAGAAAAAATTTGAATGATACGGATGAAAACAGCGAAGATTTTGTTTCGCTGGATTACAGAATGTGGACATCAAGCAATCAGGATAGGATGACCGACGAACAACTGGTTGGTTATAAACCGAAAAATTCAGAATATGGCGCATGGAACCCTGTTACAGGAGAAAAAACAGGCAATACCGCTGTAAATGTAACAATTAGTGGAACCGGTGTTTCAAGCGGTGAATTGGGGTTATTGACAGAAAAACAAGTGTCTCTATCTGCAAGAATTGAACCGTTAGATGCAGACAAAACAGGCATAACTTATTCATGGTCTGTATCAGATGAGTCGGAACCCGGCATTATTACACCGGCATCCGGAACTGGCGCTACTTTTACAATTACAGCTGTTAAAGAAGGAACAGCAACAGTAACGGTTGTTATTTCAGGCGGCGGAATAACGACCGTTATATCCAATAATATTAATGTTACTGTAACAGCACCAACATGGCCCACAGGATCACCAAAACTAATGATTTTACAAATTGCCACTGGCAGTACAAATAACGATGGTAATGTAAGCCACAGCTTTGTTGAGTTATTTAATAATACAGCAAGTCCAATTGTTCTTAATGGAACATATTCTTTGCAGTACGCAACGGGAACCAGAGCTTCAAGTGGTGTTCATAATCCTGATGAAGACAGCGAATGGCAAAAGATTGATTTGGAAGGAACTATCCAACCTTATCATTCATTCCTAATTCTTGGGGATCGAATTTCCACAATGCCTTCTCCTGCATTGGATATTACCGATAATTCGGGCGATATGAATGTATCCGGCTTTATTTTGAGTAACAGATCGGTTAAAGTGGTTCTTATGGCAAATCAGACGTTATTGGATGCAGTTAATCCGTTTACCAATGACGGACAAGGCGGACCTGTTGACGGATATGTTGATATGGTTGGCGTTATTAATTCAAGTACAGGCAATTCTGCCGATAAAATTCGTGCCTCGGAAGGCGAATTGACCTTTGTTACGGATCAATATCGTATTTCGGCGCAGATAGCTCTTCGCAGAACATCTTTGATAGATACAGATGTAAATACAGATGACTTTAGGATTATTCAATATAACAATACCAATCCAACGGTTCCTGAAAATCTTAAGGATTTCGCTTATCCCAAAAACCAGGTTTATGGCGCATGGAATCCGATCACTGGCGGAAATTTGGATTGATCGGCGGTTAATGCGCCATAAAGGAGGATTCTTATGAGTAAAAATAAAATTTTATACACAAAGCTGATAATCGCGGCGATACCGGCTTTTGTTTTTTTATTTGCATCTTGTCCAATTCCTGACGAAACGGATAATGAAAACGGTATAACAGGCACAAATCCAGGTCAGGTAAGAGGGCTTGCTTTCTCTCATAAGAGCGGGCATTATTCAGGATCGTTTTCTTTGGTTTTTTCTGCAGCGCAAGGGGCAGAAATTTATTATTCGATAGACGGCAGTATTCCCGATCCTGATAATCTTGTTCAGGGGCGTACGTTTCTATATACTGCTCCTATTCAAGTAATGGATCGAAACGGACAGCCGAATCTTTTGGCAACACTGAACAATTCCGAAAAATTTTATGGATTTTCCTTTGATCCGCGCGGAAATATGCCAATTCCTTTTCTTCCTTCGGATATAAACGCGCGCGTTCCAAAAGCGACAATTATTCGCGCGTTTTCTGTGAATTCAAGCGGAAATAAAAGTGATGTGGCTACTTTAACTTACTTTATCGAAAACAATCTTGAAAATTACGGAAATCATCCAATTATTTCAATAATCACGGATCCCTATAACTTGATTGATGAAAATGATGGCATGTATGTCCGCGGAAACATAAATAATCGCTGGGAAGGAGCGAATCTGTATAACTTTCGCCAAAACTGGAGAAAGCCGGCATCTTTTGAATTGTTTGACAGCAATAAAAACGTAAGTATTTCCACCAATTTGGAAATTCGTATTCGCGGCGGATGGTCGCGGGCTCAAGGCCAGAAGAGCATGAATATTTATTTTACAAATGCATACGGCGGAATAAACAATCTTGTCAATTATCAATTGATTCCGGGAGCAATTAAAGCCGACGGAACACCGTTAACTTCAACTAAAAGTTTTATGATTAGAAGCGGCGGAAACGATCTTGAATATACGAAATTCTATGATGTTTTCGCCCAGAGACTGTTAAAAGACCGGGCTTTTACAACTCAGAGCGCAATTCCATGCATTGTTTACATAAACGGCGAGTATTGGGGACCATATAATCTTCAGGAGAGATACAGCGACAATCATACCGAATATGTTTTTGGAATAAACAGAAATAATGTTGTCTCCATAGAAAGCGGCTCCATTGATGACGGCACTCCAGCAGATGAATTTGCTTATAATGAAATGATGAACAGGCTAATTGCCCATGATATGTCCAATCCTGACAATTATGAAGATTTTCTTGGCTGTTTTGACGTTCAAAGTTTTATCGACTACTGGGCTGCCGAAATTTATCTGTGCAACGAGGATTGGCCTCAAAATAATTTCCGTTTATGGAGAGCAAGAACTCCTGTGGCAAATAATCCTTATGGTGACGGAAAATGGCGTTATCAAATGCTTGATATGGATTTTATCATGGGGATTTATACAAGTGGCAGTCTGGACACTAATGGCAATCCTTTTCACAGGATTTTATACGGCGAGCATAAAGACAGCATGAACAGCCGGCTTTTTACGGCATTATTGGCAAATGACGATTTTAAAGGGCAATTTACCAACACAATGATGGATTTGTACAATATGAACTTCCATCCCAATACTTATGTGCCGATTTTAAACGAACTTGTTGACATATACAGACCTTTAATGGGCGATGATTCAAGCGGCTATTTTATGAGATGGGGCCGTCCTTGGGATTCGGTATTTAATGATAAAGTAAATAATGCATATAAATATCTTCATGATATCAGAAACGCAATGGTTTATAATTATTTGCCGCAATATTTGGGAGCCGATGGCTTGTCAAATGTCATATTGACTGCAAATATCCCGAATATTTCATTAAAAATAAACACAATAACCCCATTACTTGCATCCGGTATATGGACAGGACAATATTTTGACAACTGCCAAATAACGGTAACTGCCGCCAATGCGCCTGCAGGATATGAGTTTGAAAAATGGATTGTAAACGGTATTGATGGCGCATCAACACAAAGCGCGGCAATAACCCTTAACGGCAATACGACAATTACTGCAAGTTATAAATTAACAGGAATTCAAGCAGTGCCTGTAACAGGTATCACATTAAACAAGGCAAACACAACATTGACTGCAGGAAGCAGTGAAACATTAACCGCCAATGTTGCTCCAAATAACGCTTCGATTAGGCTTGTTTCATGGACTTCGAGCGATTTTAATGTTGCAAGCGTTGACAATACGGGAAAAATAACGGCAATATCGGGCGGAACAGCGACAATTACGGCAACAACAATTGACGGCGGCAAAACCGCATCGTGTATTGTTACCGTACAAGCGCCTATTCCATTAAATTGGACATGGGGTTACTATGCCGATCCGGAAACTACCGCAGCAATATCGGGAATTGACCATGGTAACGGCGAATACAGCGCGAATGTTTCCAGTTTGGGCAGCGATCCTTGGAACGCAATAATGATATTCAATTACAGTAATGAAGCGAAAGCAAATGCCAAATATTCATACACTTTTTATGCGAGAACGGAAAGCGGAACGCGAAATATATATGTTCAATATTATTGGACAGGGCAGTATGGCAGCAAAGGACAGGCTATTACAATGACCGAAAATTACCAACCGTTTACCATTACAGGCGATTATTTGCCTACATCGAACGGATTAGAATTGCAGTTTCAAGCGGGAGGGCAGTTGGGAACATTCTACGTCAAAGACGTAGTTATTACGCCCATTCCATAAATAATTGGTGTTAATCCGTGTAAATCCGTGGACCATGTATTTCAATCTTACCCCAGGTAATCCGATAACCTGCGGTAACATTGATTAACGATGTGTTTTTGCTCGATGTCAACTTCATCGCCGAGTTCATCGATTAGGTTTTCCAAGCTTGAAAGGCTTTCGTTTATGCTTGTATGAAAGCCGCGTGACGCTCTGAACCAATAATTTTCGTCTCCGTCTGTAAAAAGACCCAGAAATCCCAAATCTTTTGAGTTTTTTTTCCATATAACGGGGCGCGCAAGGTTTTCAAGATGTTTTAAAAGAGCGGAAAGGTTTTGCTGCGAATTAAAATTCTGTTTACGGGGCCATGTGCGCGAAAATGCGCCGTCTGCGTCAAGATTAGGAGCGAGCGAAAGAATAAGACTGAGTTTTTCGCCTGCAAGCAGATTAAATTGATTCTTTACCGTTATTTTTCCCTTAATGCCCTTGTATTCATGGCTGTCGGTTAATTTTTCATTGATTAATTTTAATTTTTCCCACGGAAGCACAACGGTTTTCTTTCCTTTGATATTTTCAATTTCGAAAACTTCGCCCTGAATTTTAATATTGTTGGTATAATCGCGCGATTTTTTATGTTTGTCATGCTTTGATTCGCCCGATTTTCCGTGATCGCCGAATAATCCCGGGCGAATTCGATTTAAAACTTCTCTTGATAGCGGCGAAACGCTCATTGCATACATTCTTGACGTGCGTACAATTTCTCCTGCGACAATGAACTGCGGATCCAGGCGAAACATTACAGAACCCGGGTGAATTATGATTTTATTCTCCGTTAAGCTGCTGTAAGAGCCGACTCTGCCATGTCCTTCCTTTGCGCACACAAACTGAATCATTCCGCGCCCGATACAGCATAAATAATCGTCCATTTCGTTTTGTTTTAATGGATTTGCGCGGTAATGCACGGGAATTTTCATCTTTGCAAGAATTTCTTCCAGTTGAGCGGTAACATTTACAATTTCTGCCATCGCGCGGTCGTCCAAATAACTTTTTTCGCAAAAGCCCGGTTTGTTTGTCGAATCGGAGTACGATTTAAACAGTTTCAAATACGAAACAAAATCGCCTGAATCATCGCGAAAACGATGATGGGCCTGCCGCGCATCTGTCTCTTCTCCCGGAGGAAGAATATAAGGGCTCTGTGTTGATAAAAATGCCGCGGCAATGATTGTTTCGCGTATTATATCGGGATATTTTAGTATCGCTTCGACAATAATGCGCGATTGACGCGGCGCAAGAGGGAATTCAGTCATCAATTTGCCGATATTCGACAATGTGCGGTCGGTTTCTAGCGCATCAAGCAAATTTAATGTTTCGATTCCGCCGACAATTCCTTCGCGATCAGGCATCGAAATGAAATCAAAATCTTCAAAATTGGTGATGCCGAGGTCTGCCATTCGCAATATTACTTCCGACAAGTCTGTGCGAAAGATTTCTTCGGCAGTATATAGCGGTCTTTGCTCGAAATCTTTGCGTGTGTAGAGTCTGTAACACGTTCCTTCGCGCGTTCTTCCCGCTCTTCCCTTGCGTTGATTCGCTGATGCAATCGAAATCGGCGATTCGATCAAGCTTGATGTGAATGTGCGCGGATTATACCAGTTTAATTTTGCAAGCCCCGAATCGATTACTGCGGTGATACCGTCGATTGTAACGGAAGTTTCTGCGATATTTGTTGATATAACCACCTTTGTTTTGCCTTTTGGAGCGTTTTCAAAGACTTTTTCCTGTTCTTCTTTGCCCAACCTGCCGTATAAAGGAATAATATGTAAATTTTTTCCGACAGAACAGAATGTAAGCTTGTTTATGCATTCTTTGATCATTTTTTCGCCCGAAAGAAAAATCAAAATGTCCCCTTCGCGCTTTTCATCGATAAAACGAGTGGTTATTGCTTCGATTTTTGTCAAAATCAACTCTTCTGCGCCGTAATTTGAAGCCGATCTATCGTTTTTTCTGTTATTTCTTATTTCATATTTATCATTATTTATTTTCTCTACAGGATCATAAACCATCGTAACCGGAAATCTTTGCGCTTCTATCTTTACAATCGGGCAATTGCCGAAGTATTCGGAGAAAATTTCGGCGTTAATTGTCGCAGAAGAGATGATTACTTTAAAATCTTTGCGGCTCTCCAGCACTCTTTTAAGCAATCCGAGTACAAAATCGATGTTTAAACTGCGTTCGTGAGCTTCATCAACGACCAAAACGCTGTATTTTGACAGCCACGGATCCAATTTCATCTCCTGAAGAAGGATGCCATCGGTCATTATTTTAATTTTGGTTTCATGATTTGTTTGATCTGCAAAGCGCATTTTGTATCCAATCAGCCCGGGAATGCGCGTTTCTGTCTGTCTTGCAATGAATTCGCTTACCGATACTGCTGCAATTCGTCTTGGCTGCGTCACTCCGACGATTCCATTCTTTGAATATCCCGCTTCATAAAGAATTACAGGAAGCTGTGTTGTCTTTCCCGAACCTGTCGGACTCTCTACAACAAGCGCTTGATTTTTTTCTAACATTAATAAAATTTTTTCTTGATTCCTATAGACAGGAAGATCAATATAGTTCATAATTATTATTATAAGTACTTGATCAAAAAATTAAAAGATGGTATAGTTTAAATATCAAGGATATAAACAACTTTGATATTTAACTAATGGAGGGAAAGTTAATGGCTAAGAAAAATGTTTATTACTTCGGAAATGGAAAAGCCGAAGGTGATGCAAAGATGAAATTAGAATTAGGCGGCAAAGGAGCCAACCTTGCAGAGATGACAAATCTTGGAATACCGGTTCCGCCCGGATTTACAATTTCTACCGATGTTTGCGCAGCCTATTATGAAAATAAGAATAAATATCCTGCAGGACTTAAAGAAGAAGTTGAATCGATGCTTAAAAAGCTCGAATCTTCCATGAAAAAGAAACTTGGCGATCCGAATGATCCGCTTTTGGTTTCGGTTCGTTCGGGAGCGGCAGTATCCATGCCGGGCATGATGGATACAATTTTAAACCTTGGAATGAGCGACAAGGCAGTTAAAGGGCTTTCTAATAAAACAGGAAACCCGCGTTTTGCATGGGATGCTTACAGGCGTTTCATTCAAATGTACGGCGATGTTGTAATGGGCGTTGACCATGATCACTTCGAAGAAGCGCTTCATGCCGCCAAAAAAGCCAAAAAAGTGGAACTTGATACCGGTCTTACAGCCGCAGATTTGGAAAAACTTGTCGAAGAATATAAAAAAATCGTAAAAAGAGATACAGGAAAAGAATTTCCGCAGAATCCGCTCGATCAATTATGGGGCGCAATTAACGCGGTTTTCGGTTCATGGATGTGCGATAGAGCGATTAAGTATCGTCAAATAGAAGATATTAAAGGCTTAAAAGGAACTGCAGTAAACGTTCAGTCGATGGTTTTCGGCAATTTCGGCGACGATTCGGGCACAGGCGTATGTTTCAGCCGCGATCCTTCAACAGGTATTAATGAATTTTACGGCGAATATTTAATGAATGCGCAGGGCGAAGACGTTGTCGCCGGCATCAGAACGCCGGAAAGAATTTCTACATTAGAAAAAAAGAATCCTGTTATTTACAAACAGCTTGTCGGAATTAAAAATAAACTTGAAAAGCATTTTAAAGACATGCAGGATATGGAATTTACCGTTCAACAGGGAATTCTTTACATTCTTCAGACAAGAAACGGCAAACGCGCCGGTACGGCAGCTGTAAGATGCGCTGTTGACATGGTTGCGGAAGGTTTAATCGACAGAAATACGGCAATTTTGCGCGTTACGCCCGGTCATCTTGATCAATTATTGCACCCGATGATCGATGCAAAAGCGGCGAAAGATGCAAAAGCGCTTACAAAAGGCCTGAATGCGTCTCCGGGCGCAGCTTGCGGAAGAATTGTTTTCTCTGCAAAAGACGCGGAAGCGTGGCATGCAAGAGGCGAAAAGGTATTGCTTGTGCGCAAAGAAACAAGCCCCGAAGATATCGGCGGAATGGTTGTTTCGCAGGGTATTTTAACTTCTACAGGCGGTATGACAAGTCATGCGGCTGTTGTTGCGCGCGGTATGGGCACTCCTTGTGTCGCAGGCGCAAAAAGCGTTCTTGTTCAGGGTGACGGCAGTGTTGATATCGGCGGAAAAACGTTTAAAGAAGGCGATTGGATCACAATTGACGGTTCTTCGGGCGAAGTATACGAAGGAAAACTTCCTCTCGTTGCCGCCGCGATCTCAAAAGATATGGAAAAATTCCTCAAATGGTGCGACGAAGTGCGCGCAGGATCAGTTCGCGGAAGAATTAAGGGCTTTAATGTAAGAACCAACGCAGATCAGCCGGAAGACGCAAAACGCGCGTTCGATTTCGGCGCTCAGGGCATTGGTCTTTGCAGAACAGAGCATATGTTCTTCGATAAGGAAAAACTTGTTCACTTCCGCGCAATGATTGTAGCGGAAACAGAAGCGGACAGAAAAGTCGAATTAAAGAAGATTCTTCCGCTTCAACAGAAAGATTTCTTTGGAATTTTCAAGGCAATGGAAGGCCGCCCTGTCACAATCAGGCTTTTGGACCCGCCTTTGCATGAATTTGTGCCTCATACACAGGAAGAAATTGATGAACTTGCTTCCCATTTAAAGATTGACGCTCATAAATTAAAAAACAAGATTGGCACTCTTGTAGAAAGCAATCCGATGCTTGGTCACCGCGGCTGCCGTTTGGCGATAACGTATCCCGAAATCTACGATATGCAGGTTGAAGCGATTGCGCTTGCCGCAGTGGAATGCTCAAAGCAAAAAATTCCCGTTAACCCGGAAATTATGATTCCGCTTGTTGTAACTCACAGAGAACTTAAAGCCCTTAGACCCAATGCCGAAAAAATATTAGACAAAGTGTTTAAGGCGGCGGGCGTTAGCGTTCCTGTTCATATCGGAACAATGATCGAAGTTCCGCGCGCGGCTATTCGCGCCGGAAGTATTGCGGATTTTGCAGACTTCTTCAGCTTTGGAACAAACGATCTTACGCAGATGACTTTCGGCTTTAGCCGCGACGACGTTGCGTCGTTCCTGCCGATTTATTTGCAGAAAAACATACTTGACGATGAGCCGTTCCAGACAATCGACCAAAATGGCGTTGGCGGACTTATCCAACATGCAATTGGAGAAGGCAGATCAGTAAAACAGGATCTCAAAATTGGGATCTGCGGAGAACACGGCGGCGATCCTGCCTCTATCGACTTCTGTTATAGAGCCGGATTCAGCTATGTATCATGTTCACCATTCCGAGTGCCGTTAGCACGTCTTGCAGGTGCGCAAGCTGTTATCAACAACTCAGGAAAGAACATAAAGGGAGGGGAGTCAGGTAAGACAAAACCCGCCACTGCCAAGGTGAAAGGCAGTAAAAAACCTGGTAAGGGGGACAAGAAGATGGCAGTAACATCTGCGAAAAAACCGGCAGCGAAGAAGAAACCCGCTGCGAAGAAGACTGGTGCTAAGAAGACTGGAGCAAAGAAAACCGGTGCAAAGAAAGCCGGTGCAAAGAAAAAAACCGTAAAGAAAGCGGGTGCCAAGAAAGTTGGCGCCAAAAAAACGGTTAAAAAAGCGGGCGCCAAGAAGAAAGTCGGCGCAAAGAAGAAAACCGGCGTAAAGAAAGCCGGAGCAAAGAAAACCGGCGCAAAAAAGAAAACCGGCGTAAAGAAAGCCGGAGCAAAGAAAGTCGGCGCAAAGAAGAAAGCCGGACCGAAAAAAGCCGGAGCCAAGAAAACTGGCGCAAAAAAAGCCGGAGCCAAGAAAACAGGCGTAAAGAAAGCGGCTAAAAAACCTGCTGCCAAGAAAAAACCTGCTGCAAAAAAAGACGCAGCTCCCAGCTCATCTGACACAACAGTGATCTGAGAATCGGTTTTGGATTAAAAAATCGTTTTATGAAATCCGGTATCTGGGCTCAGATGCCGGATTTTTTTTGCCTTCTCGCCAATAGCCAAAGTTTTTACGTTATGGTATAATATTTTAATATGGCAGAGCATCAAAAGAAGAAAATTGCCGTTCGTGTGCGAATTCCCATTGTAATTATCGCCACGGCAGTTACGATAAACATCTTTGTTCTTGCGGCAGGAGCCTTGTTCCTGAACAATACGCCCGAATCGCCGCATAAACACGGCGTTCCCACCAGCCTGATTCTGATTGGCTCCATAACGATAGTAATGAGCATTCTTGCCGCCCTTGTCGCCGCGATGATTCTGCGCCGTCTTTACGACGATGTCGACAATCTAAGAAAAGACGCAGAGGCAATGTCCACGTCAAAATCCGCTTTTCTTGCGACAATGAGCCACGAAATACGCACGCCAATGAACAGCATTGTCGGGTTTTCGGAGCTTGCCCTTGACAATGAAACATCGCTTAGAACAAGGGATTACCTTAGCAAAATTAAAACAAACGCAGAATGGCTGCTTCAGATAATCAACGATATTCTTGACATCTCCAAAGTGGAATCGGGAAAAATGGAGATGGAAAACATTCCGTTCGAAATGCACGAATTGTTTTCCACCTGCAGAACGCTCATTATGCCGAAAGCCGTGGAAAAAGGCTTGATTCTTTATTTTTATGTGGAGCCGAGTTTGGGAAAAAGACCGCTTGGCGATCCTACAAGGCTGCGTCAGGTTTTGGTAAACCTTTTGTCGAATGCCGTAAAATTTACAAATACCGGAATGATCAAGCTTCATGCCGTTTTAAGGGAAATGAAAGAAAGAACCATTACCATGTATTTTGAGGTAAAAGATTCCGGCATCGGCATGACAAGCGAACAGTTGGAAAAAATATTTGCGCCTTATGCCCAAGCCGATGTCAGTATCACAAGAAGATACGGCGGTACGGGGCTTGGATTGGCAATTACAAGGAATATCATCGAGCTTATGGGCGGAAAACTTGCCGTAGAAAGCTCGCCCGGCATCGGCAGCAAATTCAACTTTGAATTGACCTTCGATACAATCGATGTAAATGATGAAATTATAACGGACAATAAAATAGTGTTTAACGAAATTAAGAAACCGATATTTAACGGCGAAATTCTCCTTTGCGAGGACAATCCGATGAATCAGCAGGTTATTTGCGAACATTTAACCCGTGTCGGTATCAGGACGGTTGTTGCCGATAACGGCAAAATAGGCTACGAAACCGTTAAATTCCGCCAGGAACAGGGACTTCATCAGTTCGATCTTGTTTTTATGGATATGCATATGCCTGTTATGGACGGGCTTGAAGCGTCGGCGAAGATTATGGAACTGAATACGGGCGTTCCTGTTGTTGCAATGACGGCTAACATTATGTTTAATGACAGGGAAATTTACAAAAAGAGCGGCATGCATGATTGTGTCGGCAAACCATTTACATCACAGGAATTATGGAGGTGCCTGATGAAGTATATGACGCCTAAAAATGAAGGCGAAGATCAGGGCAGCAAACAATTGGAAGCGGACATGGAATTCCTTAAAAATATCCAATCGGTATTTTATAAGACAAACAAGAATAAATACAAGGAATTAACCGATGCGCTGGAAATTGGGGATATTGATCAGGCTTACAGGGCTGCGCATTCGTTAAAGAGCAATGCGGGTCAGCTTGGAAAAATAATTCTTCAAAAAACGGCTGCGGATATTGAGCTCAATTTAAAAGAAGGAAAAAATCTTGTAACGAGCGATCAATTGAACATTTTAAAGACAGAGCTTGATATGGTTCTGAACGAGTTTGCTCCCGTTGAATAACTCAAAGGAAGGGAAAGTAATGGAAAAGGCAAAAAATTCCATACTGATTGTTGACGACGAAAACGCCAATTTAAAGGTTTTAACCCATATACTTGGACAGGATTTTACGATTTTTACCGCAACCAACGGCGAAAGCGCAATAGAAAAAGCCAAAGAATACAAACCCGATTTGATTTTGCTTGATATTTTGATGCCCGGCATGGACGGATATCAAACGCTTTTGGAAATGAAGAAACGCGAGGATATTCAAAAAATACCCGTCATTTTCATTACCGGGCTGGACAGCGAAGAAGACGAGGAAAAAGGTCTTGCCCTTGATGCGGCGGATTATATTACAAAACCGTTTAGCCCCACCATTGTAAAATTAAGGGTTCAAAATCAGATTCAAATTGTCAATCAGATGATTATTATCGAACGCCTAAGCATGATTGATCAGTTGACGAATATTGCAAACAGGCGCAATTTTGACGACAGGTTGACCATGGAATGGAAACTTGCCATAAGGGAAAAAACGCCAATCAGCATTTTAATGATGGATTTGGACAAATTCAAACATATTAACGATACTTACGGCCATTTGCAGGGCGATATGATTTTACAGACCGCTGCCGCCATTTTTCCCAAATCGTTTAACCGTCCAAGCGATTTTGTTGCGCGCTGGGGCGGCGAGGAATTTGTGGTGCTTATGCCCAACACTCCTTTGGAAGGCGCATTGGACATTGCGGAAAAAATCCGCAGCGATATCGAAAATACCAAAATGCCAAGTATCGATCAAAGGGAAATCAAGGTAACGATAAGCATTGGCGTTTCTTCTGTCTCGCCGACTCTGGACAGTTCCGTTGACGCATTTATTTCGGGCGCAGACAAAGCGCTTTATGCGGCAAAAGAAGCGGGCAGAAACAGAGTTGTAACGCATACCTAAAAACGGTATAATACCCGTCAGAATATAACATTTTTTATTGAGAGGGAAAAAATGATTAATGTGGAAGCCGAGGTAAGCAAGCACAAGCTCGTTAAGGACAGGGGTGAATTCGGAAGGCTGATAAGGGAGTACAAAAATTTGGCGGTTCAACATGCCAATAATCTGGTCGTGTCGGGACAGTATGACATGGTGGCGCATAGACTGCAGGAACTGAGCGACAAGCTTCCGGCGCCGAATATCAAGAAAACATCCGCCGCAGGAGCGCAAAGCGGACCTGTTCAGACAGCCGAAATAACCAAAGCCGAGAAATCCAAAATAAACGCCGCCTGGAATAAAAGAACCCATCAGTAAAATAATAGGGTAGTTTTAGGCATTAATATCAAAAAAAAACCGCCGATAATGAAATATGATTAGAGGATGGTATACAGGCGCCAGCGGAATGAGGGCGCAGCAATGGCGGCTTGATGCAGTCGCGAACAATTTATCCAATGTAGATACTGACGGGTATAAAAGGGAAGTTGCGTCTTTTAAGGCTTTTCCCGAAATGCTTCTTAGACGGCAGAGCGACGACGGGGTCTATTTGCACCCGTTCGGCTCGGGCGATGCCGCTCCCATAATCGGGAGACTGGGCACAGGCGTCGAATTAAACGAATTGTTTGTTACTCATACCCAAGGCGCGGCAAAAGAAACGCACAGCGACTTTGACGTAATGCTGGAAGGCAACGGTTTTTTTGCGGTCGCCACGCCTTACGGCGAACGTTATACAAGAAACGGTTCGTTTGTTTTGGGAAAAGAGGGTTTCCTTTTGACAAAAGAAGGATATCCCGTACTCGGCGAAAACGGTCCAATCAGCGTAAGGGCAAATAATTTTAAAATTGATGCAGATGGCAATATATATATAAACAATATCTACCCGGACGACCCGGAAGTAATGGTTGCAAGAGAAAAAAATCAATGGGAAGAACAAGTTCTTTTGGACAGACTTAGAATAGTTGAGTTTGAATTTCTTCGTTATTTAAAAAAACAGGGTTCCAGTCTTTATTATGAAACTCCGGAATCCGGTCCTCCCATCGCATTATTGTCAGAAGAAGAAAGACCCAAAGTTTTACAGGGATTTATAGAAGCATCCAATGTTGATCCTGTTATAGAAATGGTTCATATGATCGAAGTAAATCGCGCTTATGAAGCGAATCAAAAAGTGATCCAGACCGAAGAATCGATGCTGGGCACTTTAATCAATCAAGTTGCAAAATTTGGTTAACAATCAATATAAAGACAAAGAGGTAAACAATGGTTAGGAGTTTATGGACAGGCGCTTCGGGAATGATTGGGCAGCAGGCGAATATCGATGTAATTTCGAATAACCTTGCAAACGTTAATACTCACGGATACAAAAAACAGCGCGCCGATTTTGAAGATCTTATTTATCATACGATAAGAAGCGCAGGCACTCCCGCGACAGAAGATACCGTTGTTCCTGTCGGGATTCAGATGGGTCACGGCGTCAAGCTTGCGGATACCCAGCGCGTTTTTGAGCAGGGTTCTTTGCAGGCAACAGGCGTTGGAACCGATATCGCGATTGCAGGCGAAGGGTTTTTTAAAATTCAAATGTACGACGGCTCCACTGCATATACGCGTAACGGCAACTTTAAGGTGGACTCCGACGGACGCATGGTAACAAGCAACGGTTACTGGCTTATTCCCGATATAATCATGCCTCAAGACTTTCTGCCGGACAGCATCAATATTAATAAGAGCGGATTGGTCAGCGTAAAAGTTCCGCGCGACAATGACGTAGTGGAAGTTGAAGTCGGCAGAATAGAGCTTTACCGTTTCCCCAACCCTGTCGGTCTTTCCACGATAGGTGAAAATTTATTCAAGACAACGCAGGCATCGGGCGATGCGATTCCCGGTGTTCCCGGTTACGAAGGCATGGGTCAGCTTGAGCATAAATTTCTTGAAATGTCCAATGTCGCCGTTGTTTCGGAAATGGTTAATTTGATTGTCGCGCAAAGAGCGTATGAATTCAATTCGCGCACAATTCAAACAAGCGACAGCATGCTTGGCACTGCGACAACATTAAAGAGATAATTAAATGGAAATTAACAATCAATTTAACAATCTTGGATTGATGAACATGGAAAATTACAGGCCGTCGTCGTATTCGGCGGCTGCAAAAGATCCGCAAAAATTCGAAGACATGCTAAGAAGACATTACAGTCCGCAGTCCGATGCGCAGGAGCCGATTGATAAAAACGACAAGCTCTTTCAGCTTTGTCTTGAGCTTGAAACTTTTTTAGTTAAAAATCTTTTAACAAGCATGAGAAACACCGTTCAAAAATCGGGGCTTGTGGAAGAAGGTTTTGCGGGCAAAATGTATGAAGATATGCTTTACGATGAATACGCCAAAGATTTGACCAAAAACGCGGGTTTTGGTCTTGCAGAGCAGGCATACAATCAATTGAGAAGATTGCAATAAAAATTCAAACATGATATAATGCTGTCATGGCACAGAATAAAGACAGCGGCTTAATGAAAGTCCGTTTTTCTATCGGCGCTAAACTGATTGTTATTATAACATTTATCGTGCTCATTTCCTTGGGCACTATTATTACCCTTGCTTCATGGCTTATACGCGAAGACCTAAGACTGATGGCGGAAGACAGCAATTTTGAAACAAACCGCCGCGTTGCAATTGCGACGGAATCGGCTTTGGAATACATTCATTCAAATTCGCTGATACTTATTCGCACAATTACAAAATCAAATGCCGGAATAAATTTTGAAGCCGAATCGGCGGAATTTTTCTTTGAACGCAATCCGGGAATTGCCTGTGTTTTTTTTATAACGCACGGACAGGAACGGCAAGCCGAGATTTTAACAAACAGCGATTTTTTTAGTTCGCATAATATCGATGCCGGTTTGACAAACGAATTTCGCAATTTGCATAATGTTTCTTTATTGCGTTCTTCCGCCGGCGAAACGCTTTTGGTTAACGCCGCGCAGAATTTCGGCGCGCCTGTGCTGGCGATGTTTTTTCCGTGGGAAAACGGAGGAGCGGGCGTTGTCTTTTCGCCGACAGATCTTAACGATTCTTACGGATACGGCGTAAATCAATCGTATTTGATAAACGATTTGGGAATCGTTTTGATTCATGCGGATTTTGACGTTGTGCGTTCAGGCGCGGACATGTCGGACAAACGTTTTACAAGGCATATATGGGGCAGCGCGGAAAGAAATGCGCAAATTTTATACACCGACGAAGACGGCGTTACGTTTTTCGGCGCGTTTACAAAACTTAACACGGCAGGCGCAATTGTAATTACAAGCGTGGAATACGACAAGGTTTTTGAAAACATCGATGCTACTACGCGCCGCAATATTTATCTTGCGATTACCGTTTTGAGCATTTCGATTATTTTAATCTGGTTTTTTGCAAAAAGCATTTCCATACCGTTAAAATCGCTGGCTATTGCCGCGCGCGATATCGAAGACGGTATTTTTAAAATCACTCTGGAACCGAAAAGCCATGACGAAATTGGCGTATTAACTTCCAGTTTTCATCGCATGTGCAAAGCGCTAAATATTTTTGGACGGTTTACAAACCGTGACATTGCGGTAAGAGCCATGCGCGGCGAAATCAAACCGGGCGGGTTTTTAAAGAAAGCCACGATTTTCTTTTCCGACATACGCGATTTTACGTCAATCTCGGAAAAAATAACCGACTCGTTCGGAGACGACGCATCCGATAAAATTGTAAGCTGGCTTAACAATTATTTTACGCAGATGATCGATTGCGTGGAAAAAACAAACGGCGTTGTGGACAAATTTATCGGCGACGCGTTAATGGCGCATTGGGGAACTGCATACACGACGGGCAAAACAAGAAAGGACGCGTATAACTGCATCAAGGCGGCTTTATATATGAGAAGCGCTCTTAGCCGCATGAACAAGGGACGCACAAAGGACAACCCGGAAAATCCGCCGATTCGTATTGGCATCGGAATCAATACGGGAACCGTTACGGCAGGACAGCTTGGAAGCGACATGCGCATGGAATATACGGTTATAGGCGATCCTGTCAATCTTGCGTCTCGCATAGAATCGCTTACCAAAGAATTCGGCGTGGATATTTTAATCGGAGAGAATACATGGAAACTTGTAAATAAAAAATTCATAACTGTAGAAATGCCTTCGGTTACCGTTAAGGGAAAGGAAAGACCTGTGCGCCTGTTTGCCGTTATCAATTTTGCAAAAAATCATAAAGGACCAAAATCCATTACAAGGCTTAGAAGGTTTTTACGCATCGAACCTCCGGCAAACTTAAAGCTGGACAGAAATTCTCCTGAACCAAAATACATTATTTCGGGCAGATAGGAGATTTGAATGAGCGAGAAAACGCCGACACCGTACCCAAGCAGCAAACTGCGGTTTATTGACGTTCTTGTTCTGATCGTTTTTACATTTACGGCGATATTCGGTCTTTATTTGTTTCAGCAGGATTTGATGAGATCCATCGAGCTAATGGATGTTGATCCTGCCGGCATTATAATAATCAGAAACAACATTATTCAAAGGCGTCACGAAAACAGATCGTTATGGGAAAGACTTTTCGTGGATTCGCCCGTTTACCCGGGTGACTTAATCCGCGCCGCAGAGCAGTCTTCCGCTTCCATCGATATCGAGAATAACGACATTTTTTTAAGCGAGAACACTTTAATTCGCATTCAATCAAGGATGGACGGAACGGGTTCTTTTCAGGTTGAACTGCAGGAAGGAAACATCAGCGTTTCAAGCGGCGCGGACAGCGGCGGCATTACTCTCAATTTGATGGGACAGTCTGTTCATGCAAGGTCGGGCGCAGTTTTGGATCTTTCTGCAGGCGCTGACGGAATCAACGTGCAGGTAAATGAAGGAACCGCCGAATTGATTCAAAACGGGCAAAGCCGCCCGATTGCCGGGGGTTCTGTTGTTTCTTTTGACGCCGCTGGTGTTGAACGCGTTGTCCCGACAATTGTTATGCGCCGTCCATGGAACAATGCGCGTTATCTGAATAGCGTACGCGAAAAATTTATTGTCGATTTTGAATGGAGCCGGCTGAATATTGCGCAGGGAGAAGCGCTGCGACTGGAAATTTCGGGCGACTTTGATTTTAAGAATATCGTGAATGATTTTACCACAACCGCGAATTCGGCGCAGGCCGCGTTGGATTTGGGTCAGTGGTATTGGCGCGTTTCCTACAATGACGCGGTTTTAAGAAGAGGATGGGTTACGATTGTCGATTCGTCGGGTCCGGCTTTATCCAGTCCTGCAAACGGCAGTCTGTTCCGCTATCGCGATAATTATGTGCAATTGCGGTTTCAGTGGACAGGAAGGCAGCATGCCGTAGGGTATTTGATAGAGATTGGCAATGCAGAAGATTTTTCGTCTCCTTTTATAAGAAGGCAGACATCGGCGACATCGTTAATAATTTCGGAACTTGGGCAGGGAACATGGTATTGGCGCGTAAGCCCTGTTTTTCAGTCGGTGTTTTCGGGCGAATCGGGATTTTCGCGTATCGGTTCGTTTAGAATCGACCAATTGAACGCTCCTTTAGATACATCTTTGGACATGTCTATAGAAGAAATTTCCGCTATCGAATTGCCGCCTGTCATAAAACCCGAGCCGTTAGCTGTAACAAGACCCGAACCTGTCAGGGTTCAAAACCGCGAAAGTTATACCGTAAGACCCGGTGACACTCTGGGCAGAATTGCGAATCGGTATTATAATGATCCGATGCAGTGGGGAAGAATCGCCGAAGCAAATAATATAAGAAACCCGGATTTGATTTATCCGGGGCAGGTGTTTATAATTCCGTGAAAAAGTCATTGATTTTTATGTTAATTTTGATTTTTCCGTTATCGTTTGTTTTTTCGCAGGAAAATAAAAGGGATTTGTGGTTTGGCGCAGGCGCTGACATTGCATTGTACAGCTATTTGGGCGCCGCTTTCGGCGGCGGTATTTCTTTTGGATACGGCACGGGCATGGCGATTGGCATCAAGGCGGCGTGGTTTTTTAATGAAGAAAAAATTGACACTTTGGAATTGTGTTTTTTGTTAAGATTTTATCTTTTGGGAAAAAGCGCGTACTCGGGGCCTTTTCTCCAATTTTTGGGAGGGCCCGCAATATTTTTCCGTACCGAAAATTTGGAAGTTCCTTCCGATGCGGGCATGATTTCTGCGGGCGCCGCTTTCGGCTGGCGGTTTGTCATTAACGATTTGTGGTTTATAGAACCTCAGATTCGCGGCGGATATCCGTATCTTTTCGGCGCGAGCATAAGCGGAGGGGTTCGATTTTGAAAATTGACAAATTTGTTTTTATTTTGATTTTTCTGTTTGGCTTGACGCTTTTTTCCTGTCCCAATCCGATAATCGAACCGATTTTCGGCGTCAGAACGATACTTTTTAACACGGGCGGCGGCAGCGAAGTACAGGAACAAAAACTTTTAAGGGGCGAGACGATTACAAGGCCCGACAATCCGACAAGATCGAATTTCCTTTTTCTTGGCTGGTTTGCAAGTCCCCTTTCCGTTACGCAATGGAATTTTAATACGGTTCCTGACACAAGCATGACCCTTTTTGCAAAGTGGGAGATCTTTGGAGAAGTTGTAAGCCCTTCCCCGATTTTTTTAACGGCGGAAGTTAATTACGATTTTATTGAACCGCAGACTGTTACAATTATGAATATTGGACTTTCTGATATTGGACCGTTTGAAATGTCGATAAGCGGAACCTATGCGGACAAGTTTATGCTTTCTGCGGATCAGATTCAGCGCATAAATGCAGGCGGCGAGGATTATTTTACCGTAACGCCGGTTTTGGATCTTCCCGTTCATAATTATGTTGCCGTAATAAACATTACAGGCGCAGACATGTCGGCAAACATCAATGTAAATTTTGTGGTAACGAACCCCAGCACAAACCCGACCGTATTTGTAAAATTTGACGATTCCGAGGAACAGGGGTTTGATACATTGGATGAAGTATTTGAACTGTTTGAACCGGATTCTTCTTATGCGATTAGGATTATTGCAAATCAGGAGATTAACGCGAACAGGATTCTTCCCGAAAATTCCGTCTTTACAATGGAGGCGGACCCCGACTACGGAACAGTGATTATTTCTCTTACAAACCCGGGCAGACTTATTACAATACCCGCAGGTTCTTCGCTTGCTGTGAGAAGCGGAATTGCGTTCCATGGCCGACAGGACAATACCGAGCCGCTTGTGTATGTGGACGGCGGCTCATTTACGCTGGCAGGCGGAACTGTCGCCGAAAATCATTCGACCGGGAACGGCGGCGGCGTATATGTTGCAAGCGGCACATTTACAATGACAGGCGGACTTATTACCGCAAACAGCGCGAATAACGGCGGCGGCGTATATATAGAAAGCGGTATTTTTTACATGATACAAGATGACGGCATTATATCAAGAAATAACGCCATTAACGGTTATGGCGGAGGGATATATATATCCAATGACGGAAATCTTTGGAAATCAATCGGAATTGTTTACGGCATAGACGATGATGAAAATAGAAATGCAGCAATCAATGCCGATAACGAACTTTTGGGAAATGAAAGGGGTCATGCAGCCTATCATGCAAGCGATCCGCCAAAAACCAGAACCGAAACACAAGATTTGCCATTGATTTCAGAAAGTACAGGTGTTGGCTGGGACTTGAATATGCCTTAAATTCGGCTGAATTAATACAAAGAAAATTTACCACGAACCACACAAACAAAGACGAACTTGCTGTTAATAATTTATCTCAAGTTTAAACAAAATAATGCTATTGACTATTTTTCATATTTATAGTATAATATTAACAATGTAATTATATTTTAATAAATAGTAGAATTATAAGAGGAATCGTATGCAAGAAAAAAAATTACTTGCAATGACCATATGGCGTTTTGCTCCTTTGTTAACTTCTATTGTTTGGTTATTTGATTATATTATCAGGATATATACTAATGATTATATTTCTTTTAGTTATATGATTATTACTCCCGATAATTTTTTCATACCTTGCATCATTATTGGAATAATGTTTATACTTACCTTCACTTTTCCATATCAATTTTATATCCACGGCATATTTTGCTGGTTATTTGGTCTTATAAGACTTATTGATGGAGGATTGGTGAACGCACTTTTAATTCATTTGCTCGGATATGTATTTTTTTTCCGGCAAGGGTTTTTCAGAAAAAATAAAATATTTAAGATTATAATTGGTATTTTGATTATTATTGCAGCAATAGTTTCGCAAAATCGTTTTGACAAAATTCTAATGATGTCTCGCATATTGCATTTTAGCTGTTCTGCAGTCATTATATTTATTTCCTTTATTATATTGAATCCGGAAATTCAGATTATAAAAAAGAAAATGGAAAAAATGACGCTTGTATTACAACCAAACTTGTTTACTCAAAAAGATTCTATTATTCTTCAAAAAATACTTGCAGGTGAAAAGTATGAAACTATTGCGAACGATGAAGGCATGGCATTAAGCACATTAAAAAAACAAATAAAACGTATGTTTAATATATTAAAAATAAACGATCGAACATGTTTTTTATCGTTGTATGCAAATTATAAAATTGTTATAGACGACAAATCTTCTAATTTGATATAGTTGAAAGATAATTAATAATTTTCCAAAATTAATATTCCGTTTTCTGTTAGAAATATTTTAACTTTTTTTGTACCAATAAGTGAAACTGTTGCTTCAATTTTTAATTTTGAATGTGTAAATATGATAATTGAGTATTGTCCGCGAGGTATAGCGTAAAATTCTACTTCTGTTCCAACAATAATGTTATTAATTGTATTGTCTGCAAATATTAATGAATCAAGTGTTTCAAAATATTGATTAATGAATATTATATCATAAGTTTCAGGTAGTTCCAAATTTTGTTGACAAGAAACAACTAATAGTGCTATAAAATTAATTAAATAAAAATTCCGCATTGCTTTCCTTTGCCCATGTCAATGTTTTATAATAATCATGTTGTTCATGTCGCTGTGAATATAAATTTGGAATATATACACTCAACCCGCTTGTTTCTGATATGTCAAGCATGTTGAATATTTTTGATGTATGCAAATATAAGGGCAAAACTAAATCATATGCAATAAAAACATCATAATAATCGCTTTGCGAGTATTGGGAGACACGAGTTACAAAATTTAAAAAATCAAAAAAATAATTGGACAAAGTGCGATCGTATTGCATATAATCATCCATAGATATTTCGTTTTCGTATAATGCGTAATCAGAATATACAGATGACATTGCAGAGGATAGATCCGTTAAATATTTTGTATTAACTACGCTTATTGAAGCGGTTTGTAGGGCTCCCGTTAAATTATTATAATAATTAAAAAAGCTTAAAGCTATTTCAAATGGATCAATGAAAAAATTTGAAAGGCAACCAATTATTTCTTCATAAGGGAACCCGCTTGAGACAATTTCTGCAGGCGATAAAATAAGAAAATCGGCAATATTCCGAAGTTCATAAGCCACTTCAATTGCCCCCATAAAGCAAGCATCCATAATTAATAATTCAAACCTTTCATTTTCCAATGCCACAGCTAAATCTTTTATACACATTTCGCGACTATGTTCAATGCCGTCTCCATTACCTGTTTCATCCAATCCAAAGGAATAATTTACAACGTCATTTTTGCTGTTTTTTACTGTTTCTACATAATCTATTTCATTAAAAGGGGTTCCTTCTGGAACCCAGCCCGTACCATGCGACCATAAAACAATTCGTTGCAATTTGGCATTGTACCTAATGCTGTGGTTTTTTACATCTTTAATAACTTGTTTTAAAAAATTTGGCTCAATTGTATTTCGTTGCGGATATGTTTGTATTATTGGTGATGTAATATAATTATATTCGTTGTTTTTCTCAATTTTTAAAAGATATGGATGAGAAGGAGTTGCTCCAATCCTTCGGGTAATAAAAACAAACACAGGTCCTTCGGCATCATCAGGAAGCCCGCGTTCCATTTGTCTTATATTTTGTATGGCATAATAATCCAAATTATTATCTGCTACCATATATATTAACGTGGCGGGAGCAAAATGAGATGTTTCTTCATCATTTTCCTTGCAGCAAACAAGAATAAATAGAATTAATAAAAAAAATAAAAATCTTATCTTAAACCTCGTCTTTCTTTTATTTTTTATCATAAAGAACCGGCTTCAAAATACTCATAAAATGATCCTATAGCAAGAATCCACAGTTTTGGATTTCCATTAAGGCTTGTTTCCGGTTCAATGGTTCCATAAAAAATAGTGTTTTTGTATTCCTCCATTCCCTGAACGTTTCCTTCTGCAAGATCAATAAGCCGATGAATGTCGTAATAAATCAACTTAATTGTTTCCGAACGTGAAAATTCGGCACGGTACAAATCGTTCACTTCCTCTATGCTCTTTTCC
>Ga0209755_10000879_pt1 | contig 51339 bp, 37 predicted proteins | sample TergutCo191P1_FD_187301 | JGI IMG/M metagenome (GOLD analysis project Ga0209755, IMG submission 187301) | Cornitermes sp. P1 segment gut microbial communities from Petit-Saut dam, French Guiana - Co191P1 (SPAdes) (version 2) | ecosystem: Host-associated > Arthropoda: Insects > Digestive system...
TCTTCGCCGGTGCGGCCTGCAATATCTTCGCCCCCTGCGCCGTGTATGAGCCAGTCAAGCTGCACCTTCTTAGGCGGGATAGGCGCCGGCAGGCCGGGCTGTAAGCCAGAAACCCACTTGGTCGCGCCATCGAACCACATGGCGTTCATCATGCCGCCGGAGTCCTGACCTTCATAAAAGAATATGATGAACTCATCTGCCGTTCTGTCGTTTACGTGCAGGTTGTTAGCGGCTGCAGTATTTGCGGGGTCGCCGTCTATAGGGCGAAAGTCAATCGGAAAACGCTCCGCGGCGAGCACGCCCAGGTTGTACGGCAGCGGGTCATAAGAATGGTCGTGCCCCGCCCTTGTAATTGTTGCGAAATGGCGCACGAACTTAGCGGCCAGCTCGTAGGCCGCTACTTCATTTTCATACGCTGGGGTGTCTCCTGCAGCGCCGCGGAAGAAAACCCCATCTTCGTGCCTGATAAGTGCGTACGCTCCATTGTCCCTGAGCGCAAATATTCGGATTTCGCCATTGTCGCCTTCCACCCGGCCCCTAGTTTCACCTGTTTCACAGGTGAACTGATAGCTAAACTGCCCTGTGACGGAATCGTGCAGTGCGGCAAGCTCCCCGTCTTCGCCGGTGCGGCCTGCAATATCTTCGCCCCCTGCGCCGTGTATGAGCCAGTCAAGCTGCACCTTCTTAGGCGGGATAGGCGCCGGCAGGCCGGGCTGCAGGTTAGATACGAATTTGATGGTTGCGGCGGAGTCGTAAATTTCAGTTTCTGCCGCAGCTTCGGCGTTCTGGTCAACTTCCTGCTCGGGTGCTTCTGCAGTTTCGGGCTCTGCGGGCTCTGATTCAATTGGCGCTTCAGCTTCGTTTACGGCTACGGCGGCATCCGAACTTTCAGCCACACGGCTGCACGCGCCCAGGAGCAAAGCAAACAGTACAACTGCTAACAAAAAAGGTATTCGCTTCATTGGTAAAAAAACCTCCCATAATTTCAAAGTATTTGCCGAGAAGTTTTTACCTCAATTACTCATTCGTGCTTTTAGTTCTACTGGGTTTGAAGCACGACGACCCATAAGCTCCCAAATCATGACTAACTGCAAGAGCATGAGCAGAGCCAATCCTGTGGAAGCTGTCAGTGGTACGCTGGGCCGAAATGCGTCGCGCAGTTTGTCCAGGTGCAGGCAGGGGGTGCAATAAGGCTCGTAAACACAGCAGCTGTGGAGAGCCGAGGCTGAGTAACTGAAGACAATGGTATAAAGAGCGACAAAAATCAATAGAAATAAGAGCGCTTTGCGAATTTGCCTTCGTTTCATTTCTCCTCCCCCCCTATTTTGGCACCCTGCATCAGAAAACGACCTCTGCACCCCTCTCATCCATCTCTATGATGGAAATGGGCCTCAACACTAAAAATCCGTTGTCATACTCGAGTATGCCGGTAACCTCAACCCATGTGTCGTCCTGAAAGGGTTCAAAGCCGTCCATGATAAGTTCAAAGCCGACCCTTCCGTCGTTGCCGCAGCAACCGGCAGTGTAGCGGAACACGATGTGAAAAATGACGCCATCCCACTCGATTGCCTGGAATATGCCCTCATATTGAATCGTGCGGCCTAGGTACAGCTGGTGGTTTAGGAAAATTTCAAACATCTGATTGATGAAAAATCTCTCGCCAATCACAATAGCATCTTCAAGGTTTGTCTCTTCAGGAGGTTCTGTGGGTGAATAAGGGGCAGAGGGTGGCAGCTCCCCAACCTCAGGGGCATATGCCGGCTCTGAAAGCTCACCTTGCAGGGACGCCCCAGGATTAGACGCCGCTGCGTCGCTGCTGTTTCCTCCGCAGCCCGACGAGATTGACGAAGCTGCGAAAAGCAGTATTAATAACAGAACTTTTTTTGTCATAACCAAACCTCCATATGGAAATGGATGCCCAGCGCACCCAGGGCCATGCTGCCAAATCCTTCCAGTACTCACTGACATATCCTACCACAACCATATGATATAAGCAACCAGCAATCACAACCAACAATCACAAAACAGTAACAAAAGAATTAAATAATCCTTGCAAAAATATTCAAATTGTAGTAATATGGCTCAAGACTTCACACAAAACATGGACTGATTTGTCTTTTTCTTAAGGAGTGAGCCTGTGACAAAGTATGTCATTAACGGGGGAAGGCCACTGTATGGCGATGTTGAGATTAGCGGAGCCAAAAATGCGGCTGTGGCTATCATACCGGCGGCGCTTATGGTGGACGGCGTTTGCAGGATAGAAAACCTTCCCGGTATTTCCGATGTGTCAACTTTACTGAACATTTTAAAGGAAATGGGCGCAAGTATTCGCGTTGTGAATAAGAGGACGATTGATATCGACTGCTCACACATCGGAACTTCAAGTGCAACATTCGAGAAAATGCGGCGTATTAGAGCGTCGTATTATCTCATAGGGGCGCTGCTCGGAAGGTTCGGCAGGGCAGACGTTGCTATGCCTGGAGGCTGCAATTTCGGCGGTGTTCGGCCTATTGACCAGCATGTCAAAGGGTTTTCTGCTATGGGCGCAAAAGTAAGCGTGAGAAACGGTGTGGTGCAAGCCGTCACCGGGGGCACGCTTCGGGGTGCGACGATTTACTTTGATGTCGTGTCGGTCGGAGCCACCATAAATATTATGCTAGGCGCTGCGCTGGCTGAGGGCACCACGTATATTGAAAATGCCGCACGGGAACCGCACATCGTCGATTTAGCGAACTTTCTCAACTCAATGGGAGCAGATATCCGGGGCGCCGGCACCAATGAGATAAAAATCCGCGGCGTGCGCCGGTTAAGGGGCGGGTTTTACTCTATAATCCCAGACCAAATTGAGGCAGGCACGTATATGGCGGCGGTTGCAGGCACCGGGGGGCGCGTTGTCATAAAAGATGTGATTCCAAAGCACCTGGACTGTATTTCCCGAAAGCTTCGCGAAATGGGAGTGACTATAACTGATTTTGAGGATTCGGTTGTCGTTGAGAGAACGGATCCCCTAATAAGGACACACATAAAGACCATGCCGTATCCCGGATTCCCTACGGATATGCAGCCTCAGATTTCGACCATTTTATGTCTGGCAAATGGGACGAGCACGGTCACAGAGGGCGTTTGGGACAATAGGTTTAAATTTGTCGACGAGCTTGCTAAAATGGGCAGCTCGATAAGAGTGACCGAACGGACTGCAATCATTGAGGGGATACCATGCCTTACCGGGGCGCCTATCAAAGCAGGTGACTTGCGGGCGGGTGCGGCATTGGTAATTGCCGGGTTGTGCGCGCGAGGGGAGTCGGTAATCGAGGGCGTGAATTATATCGAGCGCGGGTATGAGAAAATGATAGAAAAGCTGACTGCGCTGGGAGCTGATATAAAGTCCCTGGACTTGCCGGACGAGCCGAAGGCGGAGCCGAGGGAGATAGGGTAGGCTCGGAATCAGGAATTAGGAATTGGGGGACGTGACGGAAATTGCTGTCCCCCGAGTCGTTGTGTAGATGCTAAATATAAGAATTATCTGCGTCGGCAAGCTCAAAGAGAAGTTTTATACCGAGGCTGCAAATGAATATATCAAAAGGCTCTCTGCGTATTGCAAGCTTGATATTGTCGAAATTCCGGAAGACCGCGGACAGTCCCTTGATAAAGAGCAAGTTGCTATTGAGGCTAAGATTCCAAATGGGGCTATAACAGCTGCGCTGTGCATTGAGGGGCAAGATGTTGATAGTCAGGGTTTGTCCGATTTGCTCATGGGCTGCGCTGTAAGCGGCAGTTCGAAAATCTGCTTCATAGTTGGCGGGTCAGTGGGTCTGCACGAAGGCTTAAAGAGCAATGCTGATATCAGGTTGTCAATGTCAAAAATGACATTCCCGCACAACCTTGCAAGGGTAATGCTGCTGGAGCAGCTGTACAGGGCGCTTAATATTGCAGAAGGCGGGAAATACCATAAGTGATTCTGGAGGTGCGCTTTGGGTTTGTTTGATAAGAAAAAGGGACTGCAGTGGCCCGAGGATGAAAAAGGCGATGCAGTCCCTCCGGCGTTTCTTACGCATGTTGGCGGTGGGCCTATGGATATGGAAATGACTTTGGGTTTGCTTGAAGCCTATGGGATTCCGAATGTTTGCGAATATCCGAACAATGGGCTTTTTGGCAAGCTGATTATGGGGCACCCCCCCAGCGGCATTGAAATTTTTGTGCCCGAGACCATGCTCGAGGATGCGCAAAACCTTCTAAGCGCAGACATCGTGGAAGAAGGTGACGAACTGGGGTTTAAAAAGGGAGATGGGGACAATGAGGGGGGAGTCGGTTCATGAACTACATGGAGCAGTACAAAATATGGCTGGGCAGCCCTGCGCTGTCGGATGAAGAAAAAGAAGAATTGCGCAATATAGCAAGCGACGAGAAAGAGATTGAGAGCCGGTTTTTCAGTCGCTTGGAGTTCGGGACTGCCGGATTGCGCGGCATTATGGCCGTGGGCTTGTTTCGAATGAACATCCACGTCATCCGCCATACCACCCAAGCCCTTGCGGAGCTTGTGCTTGAAGAGCCGGGCGGCGACAAATGCGTAGCCATAGGCTATGACTCGCGCTGCAGCAGTGAAGATTTTGCCAGAGAGGCAGCTGCCATAATGGCAGGAAATGGCATCAAGGTGAGGATTTTCGATACGCTCAGGCCAACTCCGGAGCTGTCTTTTGCCATACGCGAATATGGTTGCATGGCAGGTATCAATATCACTGCCAGCCACAACCCCAAGGAGTACAACGGCTACAAGGTTTATTGGGCAGACGGAGCCCAGTTGCCGCCCCACCATGCAAAAAGAGTAGCGGAAAAAATGGACAAGCTCGACATATTTTCCTCGATACGCAAGGTCGGCTTCGGCGAAGGGGTCAAAAGCGGCACTATAACCATTATGGGCGGGGAGACAGACGAACTTTTCCTAAAAAACGTCCTGGCGCAAGCAAATGACATTGACACAGTAAAGGCGGTAGCGGACAACTTCAAGCTGGTTTATTCGCCATTTCACGGCGCAGGGCATATACTCGTGCCTGAGGTTTTGCATAGACTGGGGATGAAGCATGTGATTTGCGTGCCGGAGCAAATGGTGCTCGATGGGGCATTCCCAACAGTCCAGTCGCCAAATCCTGAAAATCCGGAAGGATTTGCCCTAGCTATCGAGCTTGCGAAAAAGCACGGGGCCGACCTTATAATCGGGACAGACCCCGACTGCGACCGCGTGGGGATTATGGCACGCGACGATTCGGGAGATTTCGCCATTATCTCAGGCAATCAAACAGGCGTGCTGCTGCTTGATTACATTATTGGGGCGAAGATAAGGGCAAAAACTATGCCGGAAAATCCCATTGCCTTAAAATCGATAGTGACGACAGAAATGGCCAGGCGCGTGGCGGAGGTGAATAATGTCAAATGTTTCGACACGTTCACGGGCTTTAAATTCATGGCAGAAAAGAAAAATGCCCTCGAATCGGGCGGCGACGGCGAGGTGATTTTTGCTTACGAGGAGTCTTATGGCTACATGATTGGCGATTTCGTTCGCGACAAGGACGCCGTGACGGCCTCAATGCTGATTGCCGAGATGGTGGCGTGGTACGCAGGCCAAGGCATGACGCTGTTTGAAGCCATGAATGGGCTTTATGAAAAATATGGGCAATATGGAGAAAAAACGCTAAACCTCTTGATGCCGGGCTTCGACGGAATTAATAAAATGAGGGAGCTAATGGCAGGTTTGCGCAAGAATCCGCCTACGGAGATTGCCGGATGCGCCATTGTTGCGAGGAGGGATTATGAAACCGGGACTGAGGTAGATATGGCCAGCGGCGCGCAGCGGCAGATGGAGCTTTCCGGCTCAAACGTGCTGCGTTTCGACGCCGCAGACGGAACAATCGCCATTGTGCGCCCCTCCGGAACAGAGCCGAAGGTCAAAGTATATATAATGGCAAATGGAAAAACGCACACTGAGAGCAGAAAAAAATTGGATAGATTTTCAAAATGGGCAGAGGGTTTGGCGTGAGGCGCAAGTTAAGATTTCTTCTCAAACTTGTCGCTGATTTTAATAAACAACTCAGTCAGCTTGGGGTCAAAATGCGTCCCACTGCCCTCGAGGATCATTTTGACAGCCTCGTCGTGAGCAAGGGCTTTTTTGTAGGATCTATCTGAAATAAGGGCATCATACACATCGACAATGGCCATCATCCGCCCCAAAAGCGGGATGTCTTGGCCCTTTAGCCCGTGGGGATAGCCTGTGCCGTCCCATTTCTCATGGTGCGATATGGCGAATGTTTTTGCGTGCTCCAAGAAGTCGTGGTCGTTTGTGTTTTGCATAATTTGCATGATTATTTTTTCGCCATGCGCAGCGTGCTTTTTCATTTCTTCGAATTCCTCTTCAGTGAGCGGCCCGGGTTTGAAGAGGATATATTCCTTGATTGCAATTTTGCCTATGTCATGCAATGCGGATGAATGCACGATGAGATCCTCGTCATACATAGATATTTCATCTGCATACACCCCATGCTTTTTCATAGCATCTAAGAGAACCCTCAGGTCTTGCTGGGTTCTGTCAATGTGGATGCCGGTGATAGCATCCCGGTGCTCCACAAGCTCCGCCATGGTTTTTAACAAGGTGTTTTTAAGCTCGACGACCGACTTGGTTTTTTCATCTACCATCTTTTCCAAGTTGAGGCTGTAATTTACCAGCTCATGCCTCTGCGATTCAATCAAAAGATGTGACTCCACGCGCGCCAGCAGGCGATGCGCTGAAATAGGCTTTGATATGAAGTCAACCACCCCCATGGAAAACCCCTTAAGCTCGGCTTCCTCGCTGGTAAGTGCTGTCAAGAGTACCACAGGGATAGCTGCTGTTTTTTCGCTGGCTCTGAGCTTTGTCAATACTTCGTACCCGCTGGCATCCGGCATCTCGATGTCAAGCAGTATAATGTTCGGTATGATTTTTTCGAGTAGTTCAAACATCAGCGCGCCGGACTTGCAGGTATAGACCCTATACGATCCGGAAAACACGCCCCTGCCCATTTGTAGGGCGGTGGCATCGTCGTCCACTATAATTATAATTTTCTGATCACTATTCACTGTTCAAAAGCGTCCTTTTTCAATAATGTCGCAAGCTTGGAGGCTTCTTGGAAGTCGCCATAGAGAAGATTGGCAGTAATATCTTTAATTAGGTGCCTTGTATTTTTAGAGCATCTCTTTTTGCTTAGCTCGTAAAGTGCGTCGTTTGCAGCGTCAAAATCAAGCTGTGCGCAGGCCTCTCTTACTATATCGAGCTGAAAGCCAAGAAAGTTTAGGTCCTCGTCAAACTCATCGTGGATTTGGTCATCTTCCATAAGAAATTCTTTTATAATCTCTCCAAGGCTGGTCAAAAATGAGGCTGTATGCGCTTTTATTATGTCGATATCGCCTGCTCGGCCGGCATCCTCCAGCACAGATGCAAACTGAGATAGCTTTATACGCCCGATATTGTGGAGTGCGCTTTTCATTGCGTGTGTGTGAATCACATATTCCCGCAAAGCATCGTCGTCAAGATTCTCAGCAATAGCGAGGGGCTCTAATGTATCGATGGCTTTGATGGCATCGCGCGAAAATAATTCCAACAGGTTTTTCAAATCGGCAGGAGTTTTATTCTCAGTGTAGTATTGGCGCTGTGCGGACTCGATGGACTCCGACGGCTGCATGCGGCCCATATAGCGGACTAAGCATTCGTCGAGCCTCTTAAGGTCAATCGGTTTAGAGAGGAACTCGTCAAACCCCTTGTTTAAAAACATTTCCTCAACGCCTTTGAGCGTGTTTGCGGTAAGAGCCACTATGGGGTGCCCATAGCCCAGCTTGCGTATGGCCATTGTTGTTTCCATCCCATCCAAGCCCGGCATCATATAATCCATGAATATGATATCATACACATTGCCTGCATTGATTTTTTCTATGGCACCATGCCCGCTGGTGGCAGATTCTACGTTGATTTTGTACGGAAGCAAGGAGCTTTTAAGCACATACAAATTTGACTCCACGTCGTCAACGATAAGCACCTTGCCGTGGTATATCGGCTCTCGGACGAGCTTTGCAATTTTCCGCGATGATTGCAGCAGCCCCATGGTGTTTTGCAAATTTGCCGAGACCTCTTTACCCAAAATGCCAGTGCCGCACAATATCTGCGGTATGCGCACGGTGAACATGCTGCCTACGCCAAACTCGCTCTCTGCTATGATGCTGCCCCGCATCATCGTTACGATGCGGTGCGTAATCATCATACCCAGGCCGCTTCCCTCTATGGTGGGGTTGATGTTTGTGTTAAACCTTGTGAATTCGGACTCAAACAGATGCGTTAGCTGCTCATTTGTCATGCCTTGGCCTGTATCCTTAACGCAGATGCGCAAGAGCACTTCATCCGGGTTTTCCGTTTGCTCTGCGTGAAACGACAGGCTTACACGTCCCTCTTGCGTGTATTTAAACGCATTGGAGAGCAGGTTGTTAAGGATTTGCTTTATCCGGAGCGCATCTCCAACCAGGTGGGTCGGAAGCTGGTCGTCAACCTCCAGCTTGAAGTCTAGGTGCTTGCTGTCCATGTCTATCACATTTAGCTGCACCGCCTCTACTATTATGCTTGTAACCTCGTATGTAGCATGGAGTATCTCTAGTTTGTCGGCTTCGATTTTGGAGAGGTCTAGTATGTCGTTAATAATCGCAAGCAGCATGCTCGCTGAGCTATAAATATGCGAAAATGCTTCTTCCGTCTCCGGGGGGTGGCCCCCGCTTTGCAACTGGAGCTCGGCTATTCCCAGCACTGAGTTCATCGGCGTGCGTATCTCGTGGCTCATGTGCGCAAGGAAGCGTGTTTTTGCGAGGCTCTCTGCTTCGGCTATGTGCTCCTTTTCTATGGCGGCCTTTAAGTCGCTAAGGTCGCGGGCATATTCAACGACGGCATAACCGCCTTTGTACTCGACCCGCACAAAGAAAATTTCTGTGGGGAAAGGGGTTCCGTCCGCTCTTTCGCATATAAATGTTGAGGCATGGCTGGAGCCTTTTTCAAATGCCTCGGCAAGAAACGAATTAAACAGCGCCCTCGAATTTTCGCCGCTAGGCTGGAAAAGGGGCGTAAAGGGGAAGTTATCATTTAAGAAATGCGCTTTGCTGTCAGCGGCGAACATCCTCACGGCCTCCTGATTGCAGGCAATGGATTTTAGGTTAGCGTCAAACATGCACATCGACATAGGTGTGGAATCCAGCATAAGAAGGATGCGCTCTTCCGCCTCCCTGAACTTTTCCGCTTCTTTTATCGTGTCCATCAACACATTTATGGCATGCGCAGCTTTTTGGTATCCACCGTGGAAACGCTCTGAATTTATGCGCGCATGCTCGTCTCCGGCGGCATTTTTGCGAACGGCTTCGCTAATTTCCTCAATAAGCCCTAAGAATACTCCAACTAGGTTTGAGAAAATTATTGATATTTCGTCTGCCGCTGCGTCTTGCAGAGCGTCTTCAAAATTTCCTTGCTCTACCAGGGCAGCCTTTGCCTCAATGGCTTTAATCCTGCCGGTAAAGCTCTTCACCATCAGCAAAGCGAGGCACAGCGCAAAAACAGTGGCCGCCACAAGCGCTATCACCGCAGCAGCATTAGCCATGTTTTGGTATTGCTCGATGTTTGACGTTACAATTTGTTGGTGGGTGGCTAACATGTGGCGCAGCATCCGCAGCATAATTTCAACATCGGCAGTGCCGTCTAGCACATTGTAATGCGCAAGGCTCATATTCCCAGACAAGAAAAAGTTTGATTTAAAAATCTCATATACCTTATCGGTAAATGCCATTATCGATGTCATGGCATAAATCCGGCTGTCGTCAGGCAATGCAGGGAAAACTTGGTCTGACAGAACTGAGGTTATGTAAGTTTTTGCCAAATAGGACAGCCTTGCGTGGGACTCGCTCAGCATTTGTTCAAAGCTGCGCCAGAAAGCGGTGTTTGCATACTCAAGCCATTGCTGGTTCATGAATGATTCTTGCAAAATACGCCTCATTTCGGTAAACTCCTGGTGATAGGTCAGGAGACTTTCCGACTGCACTGTCATATACTCGAAATTATGCCGATTTAACTCGCCTATTGCGTTGTTGAAGATGCTGGTGATGGCGACATATATGGCAAAAATGGATATAATCAGCACGAATGAAGCGACTAGCCTGATTGTGATATGCTTGCCCTTTGTCAGTTTTGCAATATACGACTCAACGTGGCCTTCATGCGGGGATTCGGAAAATGCAAACTTCCGGTGCAAAGCGAGCAGCCCCCAGAGGCCTGTTGCGATAAGCAGCAATGTAACGGTTAGCAGCAATGCGCTAAAAGTGTCGAAAACTCTGAGTGCGGAATTCACTGTTTCCTGAGTGCGGGCGGCCACATTCTCGCGGATTTCGTTGCTCAGCGCATTCGTTGGGATGCCGACTGCGGCGGCAGCCTGTCCAAATGCCGTTGCAATTGCATTTTGGACATATCCGGCCCTGTGCAGCACAATTGCCCGAGCCTCAACCTGCCTGAGTGTGTGCATCCTGCCAACGAAGTCCACGAGCATGTTGATTTCGCTGCTTGGGGCGCGCATTGTCAGAAAAATTTCCATAGCCCGCTCGAATGTGTCTTGCGCCAGTTCTTTTCGGTATGCGCTGTAATGCATTTCGCATCCGGTTACGACGAACACCCGCAACAGTTTGGTTAAAGTTTCTGTGCTTGATTCCATGCCGTAAACAGTTGTTACAAGGGACTCGCGCAGCTCGTAAGCAGCGATTTTTTCTCTGCTCAGCCGCATGGTTCCCGCGAGGAAAATTGGATATGCAATAACAATGACAAGAAATGCTGCGCCTATGCCCCTCAGCAGCCGCGTATGCTTTACCTTGGCTGCCAAAACCAGCCCGAGTATGCCTGTGAGGGCGAGCAAAGCTGAGGTGGCAATAACTATGATTTCTAGGACATTAAGCCGGAATAGGGCTAAGTCCACCGTTGCTTGGGTGCGGGTTTGCAGAGAATAGGTCAAAACCGACAGCGTTGCGGTGAGATGCGCTTCCAAGTCAGTTATCTTCTGGCCGTGAGCCAGAGCGATGGCGTCCTCATAACGCCCTTCGGCACGCAGGCGGAAGACGTCTGCGGAAAGGGCGTTTATCTGTGACCTGTGCGCTACAAGCTCTTCCATAAGCTCTATTTCGCTTCTGGGAGCATCAAAGGCTATGAAGGCATCAAGCGCGAGGTTTGGCCTAGCGCGCTCAATTTCGGCCCAGAAGGCGTTATACTGCAATTCTGCGCCGGTGATAGCTACAAACCTCATCCACCTGGTCAAGGCGGCTGAAGCCAAGCTAAATTCAAATCTGGCGGAAGAAAGAGCATATCTTTCTTCGTACGCTTGGCTTATGTAGGTTTCGGCACGCACCGCAAAAATAAAAGCGAATAAATTCGTGCCTGCAAGTATGGCAAATGCCACTATCAAAATTTTGATGCGCTGCAACGTGCTCATGACGATCCAAGTTCCTCCAACGAGTTATAGCGGGCAACCGCCCATGTCAAACCAAAGGTCGCAGCGCTTTTCAATGCTAAAGGCGGAAAAGTAGTGTTCTTCCATGGGAATCCACTTCTCCTGGAACTGAGCCAGGCCTTCATCGCCGTTTCGCTGCTTTATCCGGCGGAGGCGCTCCGGCTCGCCTACAGTTAAAAATATGCGCAGGTCATAGTGCTCAAATAACGCCGGGTGGCAACTATACGACCCTTCAATGATGATTATATCGCAAAGGCCGATTTCCACTGGTGCGTCCATCTCATGTTTTTGGGGATTATATGGGCGGTATGAGAAAGCCTCGCGGCGCTTAAGTGGCGCAATAACCTCTTCCAAAAAACGTTCACGGTCAAGGTTGCCGCCAGGCTCGTTCAGGCGCGCTGCGGTTCTTTGCTCCAGCCTTGGAAAAAAGTGGTCCATGTGAATGACTTCGCACTTGCATAGCTCCTTCAGGCGAGCCGCAAGGGTTGTTTTGCCAGCGCCGCACCTGCCGTCAATGGCGACCAGCACGAACTCTCTTTCAAAGAGGGCGGCTCCTATTTTGTCATGAACCGCCCTTGCAGTGCTATCATTCACCTGAAACCTCTTTTTTATGTTTTTTGCTAAAGGGGACAGCTCCTGTATGGTTTAACGCTATCATCACCGCCGGGATAAGGACAAGCTGTACTATAATTCCAGGAATCGCATTTATAAGAGCCCCGCCGACAAACATCGGCCATGTAAATATGGCATCGGTCAATATAAACCTCGCCATCACAGCCATTGCAATGCCCCATACGACCCTGCCTGCGATCATAGCGATGATCAATGCCCTGAAAAGGGAGAGTATGCACTTCCAGCGCGACGTATGATAAACCAGCCCAATGACAAAGCCGTATGCAGCAAGCTCAAAAGCCATAGAGATGCCCATGGGGACTAAAGCCGGCATCCCAAACAGCAGCCCGCGCATGAGAGGCAAAATAAAGCCTACAGCCAAGCCATATTTTCGTCCGCATATGAGGCCGCACAAAAGAACCGGGATGTGCATGGGTAAGAGCATTCTGCCGATTTCAGGAATTTGCATGATAAAAAACGGCAAAACAAGACCGAGCGCAAGAAAGTTTCCAGAGAGCGATAGGTTTTTTGTTGTCTGGCTCATGAATAGTCCTCCTTATTCACAATGAAAATCGTTTGTACTTATCTTCCAAATCAAGACCCAAAGTCCCTCCGGGGTTCATTATGTTGTCTGGGTCAAAATGATTTTTCAGTGCCTTGAGCACAGCGAACTCGTTGCGGCCAAGAGAGCCTTCGAGCCAAGGCCCGAACATCTTGCCAATGCCGTGGTGATGGCTCATTGTCGCGCCGCTGCGCTGGATTGCGTCCAAAATACCTGCGTGATATTCCCTGAATTCCTCAGGGTCGCTGATTCTTGTGATGAAAATCCAATACAGGTTTGCACCCTGTGGGTAAACATGGCTCATATGAGTTAGGCAAACAGTATTCGGGCGGCTTTTGCAGTATGCCCTCACCTCGGCGTGAACTTTGCTCAGATTGCTCCAATTGACGCTGCACTCCATAGTGTCCATAACAACGCCGAAATCATGGATAGTGTCGCGCATATATGGGTCGCTGAATCGCCCCTTTTCCCAGCCTCTGGTGACCATGCCCGTAAGGCTCATCCCACCATAGCGCCGCGCGACCTTCGCAGCGTGCCGCGCGCAGTTGCGCGAAAACCGCTTTTCGCCATTGGTGAAGCCCAAAAATAAGCACATCTCGTTTTCCCTGAACCCGCGGGCATGAAATAGGTGCCGCAGAGGGCTTTCGTCCACACCGTAGAGGCGCAGCATGAATGTGGTCTCCTCCGGGTCTGAGAGGCGGAAAACCGATGGATATCCCGCTTCGCTTTGCATAATCTCCCTTGCCGCAGCCTGCCCGGTTTCCCAATCCTTAAACATGAAAGAAAAGCGTTTTGTCGTCTCAGGCATATGGCGGCTGACTTTGAGTGTGACATGCGTTAAAACCCCAAAAGTGCCTTCACTGCCCATCAAAATCCGGTCAAGGTCAGGGCCGGTGGCTTTGCGCGGGTACTGGTCTGTCTTGATATTTCCCATCGGGGTTGCATATTCCTGCCCTAGGACCATGTCTTGGATGCAGCCGTAGTATGTTGAGTTTTGCCCTGAGCCATGCGTGACGACCCAGCCCCCAACGGACGAATATTCAAAACTCTGCGGGAAATGGCCCAGTGTGTAGGCGCGCCTTGCCCCAAACCTCGCCACAGCGTCGTTGAGCGCCTGCTCCAAACTTGGGCCGCCGATGCCCGCCTGCACTGTAATGAGCTGGTCTACTTCGTTAAAATTGACTACTTTGTTAAACCTAAGCCTCAAATCAAGCGAAATGCCGCCTTTGACGCACTCAACGCCACGCGTCACGGACGAGCCACCGCCATATATGTAGATGGGGATTTTTTCCTTTGCGCAAAATGACACAATCTGCTCAATTTGCTCCTTAGTGTCGGGGTAGAGCACTGCGGAGGGCACGTTTTCGACAATCTTATTCCTCAAGCGCAATATGTCATACATGGTCTTCCCATAGGCGACAGACAAGCGGGAATAATTGTCCGTCCGGACAAAAGCCTCTCCCACAATGGCTCTGAAAGCCGCAAGCTGAGGCTCGGCCAAAGTGATGGGCAAGTCAAAGCTAACTTCGTCCAGCCCCAAGTTTTCGCTATATTCCTTGAAGTCTTCGTCCGTCACCCCGAACATGTCTTTCATTAGGGTATACAAGGTTTCCTTTGGCGGCTTAATAAAATTAGGGTCGCCCCATTTGAAAATTGATCGGTAGGAACGCTCGGGGACCTCGCCGTGAAACCAAGCAGGTTCAAATCCTTTATATGGCTTTGACAAAATGAACCTCCTTCATAGCGGTCAGTTTCTAATGTGCGGGCGACCTGACTCCTTTTCTTCGTCTTCAGCATCCGGCTCGCTATAATCATCGCTAGAGGAGTTAAGTTGCTCTTCGGATCTGTATACCCCAATTGACAGTACGTCATCAAACTGGGCGTTCTTGCCTATGGGTTCTGCGCTCCGGCTGTCTGCGGTAAGCGCATCGCTGGTCGCGATGACCCGCACGCCGCTGCCAACGATGTTCTCAACCACAGTGTCGCCGCAGCCCAGCTCACTGCCTACGACGATTTTGCTCAGAGCGACCATAGCTTCAATAATCTTTCCCTTGGGTATTTCGCCATCCGTGCGGACGGGGAAAACAGGCACTCCCGGAAAAGTTGTGCGGACTGTGGTAGTCAGCGTGCGCATAGGGTTTGTTGTTTCCGACCTCGCAAAATCGATGCCCATTTCACACCCATTACCCTCTACTTCAACATCGTCATAACCAAACTCGCGGACAGAGAGCAGGCAGCCTGCCGGACATGCTATGCAGTACAGCTTGTTCATCGTATGTCCTCCGTGTCGTCTATATCCCCATAGTCGCCGACGTCAGCAAAATCATCATCATATTCCATGTGTTCCGAGTCGTCAACGTACCCCAAATCTTCCTGTGCTCCCACTGTTTCCACGGACTGGGCATCTTCCTCTTCAGGTTCTTCTTCAGAAATTACAGTATCTTCCATCCTTAGCGTGACTTTGCTCATCCGTTGAAATTCGCCACCGAAGTACACCTCAATACGCTCCATCTCCGGTGGTCGCAGGTGGTTGTAATGCTGCTTGAATACTTCCTGCCCATCAGCCAGGACGCTTACGGTCACGTTTTTACGCACTTCGCTCGACCTGAAGTAAATCGTCGCTTCGTTTTCTTGGCTGCCTACATCAATGCACTGCGGAACGACATAGAGGAAATCGGCGCTTGAGCTAATCGGGACGAGCGACCTTGCCGCTCTGTAGTTGTAGCGCGCTGCGTTGCTTCCGGCAATCACGCCGCTCTCAGAGACGAATTCTACCAAGTCATTTACGTGCGTGGAATTGCCGCAAGTAAAAACCCCGCTCACTGTCGTCATATTGTTTTGATCGCAGACCGGCCCAAGCGTTTTGTTGTTTAGCTCTGCACCCAGCATCTCGGCCAGCTCATTTTCGGGAACAAGCCCGACTGAAAGTATGAGGGCGTCGCATTTCACTAGTTTTTCCGTGCCTGGGATGGGAGTCATGTTTTTATCCACACGGCAGATTTCCACCGCTTTCAAGCGGTCGGTTCCGAATAGGCGCGTCACTGTGTGCTCCAGGCGGAGCGGAATTTCAAAGTCGTTGAGGCACTGTAGGACGTTTCGCAAGAGCCCGCCCGGCTCAGATTTTGCTTCGTAAACACCCAAGACCTCTGCACCCTCAAGCGTCAGCCTCCTTGCCATTATAAGCCCGATATCCCCGCTGCCTAGTATTATGCAGCGCTTGGTGGGCATTTGCCCTAAAATATTCGTGTAGTACTGCGCAGTGCCGGCAGTGAACACCCCCGCAGGCCGAGTGCCGTGTATTGCAACTTGCTTAGCTGTGCGCTCCCTGCATCCCGTAGCCAGCACAATGCTTCCGGATTCGACCTGTATCAGCCCGTTACTGCTGATGAGGGTCAGTATGAACTTACTGCCTATTTTCTCGATGCGCGAGACATATGTTTGGAGCATGACCCGAGCGTTGGTAGTTTCAAGCTCGACGATGTCCCTATAGGCATATTCCGGCCCTGAGAGCTTCTCCCTGTAGCGGAGGACGCCGAAGCCGTCGTGTATGCACTGTTTTAGGATGCCGCCCAGCCGCGCCTCGCGCTCCACGAGCAAAACAGATGCGCCGTTTCTAGAAGCAGATATAGCGGCTGCAAGCCCGGCAGGCCCAGCGCCTATGACGGTCACGTCAATCCTGTTAGGCATTTTAACGTCTCTCCTTGTACTTCTGCTTCACTGCTCCGTATAAAATCTCGCTTTTGCCGGAGCCCTTTTTCACATCGCTGAGTTGCATATGCCTTTCCCTGGCAATAATCTCGTGCACCAATGGGCCGCAAAAGCTGCCTTGGCATCGCCCCATTCCCGGGCGCACGCGCCGCTTAACGCCATCAAGCGTATCACAAGGGACGTTGCGCCGCAACGCATCCAGCACCTCGCCTTTGCTGATTTCTTCGCACCGGCAGACAATCACGCCATAGTCAGGGTTTTGCGCAACAAGCTGTGCGCGAGATTCTATGTCCAGTTTTGACAAATTTGGAGTTACGTCCCGTTTGGGGTTAAAGTCGGCTCTTTGCGCTACGATATTCCTGCCTCCCAGCAGCTCCACTGCCATGCGCGTGACATCCACGCCAATCGCAGGCGCCGCCGTCAAACCGGGAGATTGGATGCCGGCCGCATGAATCAGGTTTTTGGTGAACCTACCCTTGCAGACGACGAAGTCTTCTTCATATGTCGAAGCCCGAATTCCCGAAAAATAAGAAATAATCTTGTCTTCGGATAAAGCAGGGCTGGTATTTCCTTGCCTGGCTATGGTGTCGGCGACGTTGTACCTCCAAGTGGAAAAATCTTCTTTTTCTATGGTTTCGAAAGCGTCTGGCCCCACGAGCACATTGCCGTCTATTGTGCGGAATACGCCGCCGCCCTTGGTGTGCGCTTTTTTTGTGGCAGCCGTAGCAAATGACGAGGCGGCAGTGCGGACTAGCAAATCTGAAAATTTCCTGTCCATCACAGCGCTTGTGCCTTTGCGGGGGTGGATGGAATAAAACCGGTCATGTGCCATTTTAGATATGTCCTCGCAAAATACCCCGGCGGCATTTATGACAAGTTTCGGGCGGATTTTCCCCCTGTTTGTGTTGACAGTCCTAATAATGCCGTCCTCTACTTCCATATCGAGCACGACCGTGTCCAAAAACACCCTTGCACCGTTCTGAACAGCATTTTCTGCATATGCGATAGTTAGGTTGTAGGGAGAGACAATTCCGGTAGAGGGAAAGTACAGTGCTGCGCAAATGTTTTGCGAAATCGCTGGCTCGCGCTCATTGAGCTTCCTTTTGTTGAGCACTTTGACTTTCTTAAGCCCCATCCAGAACCAATACAGCTTTGAGAGGTACAGCAGGGGTTTCCAGGTGATTAGGTCAAAACATATATATTGCCCGGGGCGCTCAAAGTTGACCCCTAGCTCAGCGCAGACATCACCAAACATTTCATTTCCGGCCATGCAGTAAATATATTTTTGAGTCCCATCTTTCAGGTCCATTCCCGCATGGACCAAGCCGTCGTTTCTGCCAGATGTCTGCATGGCGAGGTCATGCTCTTTTTCGACAAGCAGCACGTCAAGGTCGTAGCGCACCATCTCCCTCGCAATGGCGCAACCTATCACGCCACCGCCGATAATGAGCACATCAGGCTGTTCGCCTGCTAGCGCGCTGTCCTTTATAGATGGCAAACGGAGCGGCTGAGGCCTCTCTGCCGTACAGCGGATGTCGTTGACAAGCCCATCGTATCGCTTAGGGTTTAGAGACATCATCCCCGCAGCGACAACATCATGCCAATGCGGCAGGCTGCCGGACAGTATCAAGAGGCCGCGTTCCTCGCGGGCTTCCACACTGTCGTCGAAACGTTTGCTCAGTTTTTTGTTGAGTTTTTTTATATAAGACAAATCAGCTTCACCGCCCTAGATTATAGCATTCCATTTGTTTGTTAGTCAACACAATCTTTGGTGTGCGCTAAACACCGCTAATTCCAAAAATACTTATCGGACAGCCTTCACCCAGGCAGGTTGCCGCCTACGAAACGCAGCAGATACTCATCGAGCTGATGGGGGTCTATGGGCTTTGAAATAAAGCCGGAAAAGCCATTTTGCATGAAGAGCTCTTCCTGCCCTCTGACAGTGTTTGCGGTAAGGGCGATTATGGGATGGTTATAGCCTAGGGCGCGCATGATCTTTGCCGCCTCAAGGCCGTCCATTTCAGGCATCATGTGATCCATGAATATAATGTCGAACACTTTGCCGTCTTTGATTTTTGCGATAGCCTCAGCGCCGCTTTTGGCAGTGTCAACGGTCATCTTATACGGCATCAGAAGGCCTCTTGCAACATACAGGTTCGACTCCACATCATCGACGACGAGCACCTTGCCATGAGGCATGCGCTGCCTGACCAGCTTGGCTATCTTCTTTGAAGGTTTTTTGATAGTCTCGAGATTTTGCATGTTCTCAACTGCCTCTTTGCCCAAAACGTCTGTGCTCTCTGCCCTTTGGGGAATGCGCACGGTAAACCTCGTGCCGACCCCCGGCTTGCTCTTCACGGAAATATTCCCATCCATTAGCTTAATCAATTGGTATGCGATAGACATGCCGAGGCCGCTGCCCTCTATGGCGTGGTTGCTCTGTATATTAAACCGGGTGAACTCACCGCTAAATAGGTTATCTGCCTGCTCCTGCGTCATGCCCTGGCCCGTGTCTATTACCCTCAGGACAAGCACGTGCCCACCGATGTCGGATTGCTCGGGTTCTTCTGGCGTCTTGTCGACGTCGAACGACAGGGTGACCATGCCCTCTTCGGTATATTTAAACGCATTCGATAGCAGGTTGTTCAGAATCTGTTTGATGCGGAGCTCGTCGCCGAATAGGTGCGTGGGCAGAAGCTCGCTTATTCGAAGCTTGAACTCGATGTCCTTGTCGCCCATATGCATCAGGTTTAGCTGCACCGTGTCGACAATCAGGCTGCCTGTCTCATAGGAATGGGGTGCGACTTCCATTTTGCCGGCCTCCACTTTGGAGAGGTCGAGTATATCGTTTATAATAGCCAGTAAAAGGTGCGAGGAATTGCGTATGCGCCAAAACGCATCTTCCACATCTTGCGGCAGGCTCTCTTTTTGGAGCATAATCTCCACAGTGCCCAAAACGGCATTCATCGGTGTGCGGATTTCGTGGGACATTCGGGCTAAAAATCGGCTTTTCGCCCTGCTTTCTTCCTCTGCCTCGCGGATTTTCTCGCTTGCCTCGCGAAGCGGGCGCAGGTCTTGCAGGTATGCGGCTACCATGGGGGTGTCTTTCAAGTCCAGCCTGACCAAGGTCAGCCCCCCGGGGATTGGTTCGCCGTTTGCATGCCTCTGCAACCACAAATTGCGAACATAGCCCTCTTTAAACGCCTGTGTGTACAGCTGTTTGAACTTCACGGTCGATGGCGTGCCGCAAGGTTGGGTTTCCGGTTGGAAATCCAAAAAATTATCAATGTAGGCATGCTTGTCTGTCAGGCCGAGCAGCTCAACTGCGGCATGATTGCAGTCGATGAGAGTGGGGCCATCCAACCAGAGGCCGGCGGGAATTGGGTTTGCTTCATAGAGCTGCTGCTGGCGTATAATGGCTTCTGCCATTTTTTTTGTGCTGGAAGATAACTCTCCGAACTCGTCTTTTGAGGTGCTTGCGATATCCGTTACTTGCAGCTTGCCTTCAGACAATTGAGTTACGGCCTGTATAATGAGCTTCACGGGCCGTACGATTATTTTGTTGTTGAAGTACCGGCTTACCAGGAACACGACTACGACGACTATCGCTGCAAAGCCCAGCGCCAACATAGTGGCCTGCGTTGAAATGGCCCGCACAGCGGTGAGGTTCTGCCCGGCAAAGACAAGACCCAGCACTTCCCCCGTTTCATCTAAAAAAGGTTTGTAATAAGCGAGGAAAACCTCGCCGGGGCGCGGGGCGATCTCCGTTTCCCTATGAAAACTCTCTCTTGCACCCAGCACTACGGCGGCAATATGGGGAGCAAGCGTGACCCCATATGACCTTTCGCCTGTCGTAACAGATACGATGGTGGTCATGATGGACACATCATATGCAAAGACCGTTATTTCTGCGTTGGTGACATACTTAAGGTAATCCACGAAATTGGGAAGGCCCATGTCGTAGCCGACAGATACCGTCCCAACGATCATGTCGCCTACAATAATGGGGACTGTCGAGGTGATGCCTAGAGCAGACTCCCCATTGGGCTCAATATCCGATGTGTGCAGACGGTTAAGGGCGCGGGCTACGCTGCGCCTGTGGGTGATATTGTCGCCGACTTCAGCACTATGCGTCCGGAGGAGGACCGCCCCATTTGCGTCTGTCAGCGTAACAAAATCCGGCTTCGAAAAGATGGTTATTTCAGAAAGGAGAGCATTTAACGCATAAGCAAGCCCCTGCTCGTCACCCCTCTTCAGCGCATCTGCGGTGTCTGCATTTTGGGCAATTACTATGGATGCGCCCAATGCCGTACTGCGCATGCGATCAAGCACTGATTCGATAGTTTTCATGGACGACTGCATATCTTCCCTGGCCAACTCGTCGATAATTTGCGTCGTCCCAACTAGTGCAGGAATCAGTACAACCAAAGCAGTTAAAAAAATGCTTGCAAGCGAAATTAAAAAAAGCTTGGTGCTGATTTTACGCATAACTTAACGCCTCCCCCTAACGAGCGGTTATGGATGCTTTTATAAACTTTGCCGGTCTAGAAACTCAATTATTTCCGTCGCTTTAGGCGGGCACCCGGGCACAAAACTGCTAAAGCCCCTTGCGCAACTGCCAATGCCAATCCCTGTGCCGCTTTTGCCTTTGAACCCCTGCCCTATGTGCGGTTTGCTTTTTGTTCTGGTTTTGCCGCCCATCCTGTGCAGTGCGTAAATCAAAGCGGAATAACAGGCGGAGCAGGCGGCGTCCTCGTCAATGCTCTTTTTATATTTGTCCGAAATCCTGTCTCTACGCATATCGACGACGGGCCTTGATTCTGTGTTGAGTTCGATAAGTTCAGTATCATTTGAATAAAGGCTGCCAAGCCCCATCTGAGCGCCATAGTCAATATACCCTATCTCGCCCGGGCTGTAGCCAATCAGCTCAGCGCAGTATGAATCTATAAGCAGCGGGTCGCGCCCTGCGATGATGCGCTTAGAGTCCACAGGATTTCCGCCCTCCTCAAAAGATAAGTCGCCACAAATCCCATCAACAACGCAATAGCCTGTTTTGATAATGCCGCTTAGCGCAGCAACAGGCTTATGTATCCCCAGCGTGTGAAACCTTCTCTTCTCGCTGTCGGGGATGCAGCCCTTTAGGTTTTTCATGCAGCAGGTGAGCCGAGTTTGGCAATGGGCTTTGAGGACGGGCATGTTAATTAAAAAATCAGCGCTCATAGCTTCATCGCAAACGGCGATATCAAAATCGGAATATTTGTAGGATGTATGGCTGTCATCTTTAAGGTCTATGAGCTGCACATCATACTTTTGAGACAGCACATCGTAGCCGCAATACATAAAAGCGCGCTTAGTGCTGTCGCCGACCCACGAGCTCTCGATAATCTTGATGCTTTTCACGCCAAAATCCCTCAAGAAAAGGATAACCCCTTCAACAGCCTCAGGATGAGTAGTGGCCCCGTCGCTGGCAGGGCAGGGGACAACAAGGTTGGGCTTTAGCGATACGCCCATGGAGGCCTTCAAATAAGAGCCAATATCCGAAGCGGCCAAAGTGTCGTAAGCGGTTTTAATTATATCGGCGCCATAATTAACAACAATCATACAAACAACCTCCAACGCCCTACTAATATGGGTCGGCAGCTAAAGAAAGAGGGCAGGGGCAAGGGTGCAAACTGCCGCACCCACCCCTGCAACCATCCAGAAAAACAGGCAGATTGTCAACCGCTAACTGCCAATTGTTAGCTACCCTTCAGCCCCGCCTGCTCGAGAAGGGCGGGAACCTTTGACTCCCAGCCTAGCGCCATGATGTGCACGCCCTGGCAGTGGTCTTTGCACTCTTTGATTATTCGGGCCGTAATCTCGACGCCCGTTACGCCGGCCTTGGTTTTTTCTTTATCGGCCTTCAGCTCTTCAATGATTTCCGGAGGGATGCTGACGCCCGCTATATTGTTGTTCATAAAGTTTGCCATGCCGGCGTTCTTAGGGATGATGACGCCAAGCTGGACCGGAACCTTGAACTGCTTTGCTTTCTCCATGAAGCGGATGAATTTTTCCGAATCGTAGACAGCCTGAGTCTGGAAATACTCGGCGCCCGCCTCGACCTTCCTCTCCATCTTAGCCAGCTGGACGTCGACAGAGTCGCTGCATGGCGAAACGACTGCGCCCTTGGCAAATTTTGGAGGCTCGCCATCGAGCTCGTTGCCTGCAAGGTCAACGCCGCTCTCGAGGGTCTTTACGCAGTGGAGCAATGAGACCGAGTCCAAATCGAAAACGGGCTTAGCCTGCTTAGTGTCACCCATCACGGTGTGGTCGCCCGTAAGCGCAAGCATGTTGTCTATGCCGAAAAATGCCGCAGAGAGCAAGTCGCTCTGCAGTGCGATGCGGTTGCGGTCGCGGCAGGTGAGTTGGAATATCGAGTTTAGCCCTTTGTCTTTGAGCGCCTTACAGGTTGCAAGAGAGCTCAGGCGCATGACCGACGACTGGCAGTCCGTTACATTTATAGCATGAACATCCTGGAGGAACTCCTCGGCTTCGTGCAGAAGGTGGTCAAGATGAAAACCCTTAGGTGGGCCGACTTCCGCAGTAAGGACAAATTCACCGCGAGCAAATAATTCTGAAATTCTCATTTTATAGTTATCTCCTCTATTCTTTTAAGATCCCGGTGCGAAGTTGCGCAGCTTTGCCGGGTATTTCATACTGTCTAGGAGCTGAAGCTTATCAAGCCTCTTGTAGATGCGGTCCCATGCGCACTCCATTTCCTTGTCAACCTCGCATTTGCCATCCTTGCAGCCGCCGCACTGGCCGTTTACAAGGCTCTTTGAGCATGAGGCTATCGGGCAGATGCCGCCGGTGCTGTTCAGGTAGCACTCGCCGCATTGGTCGCAGTCGACCTCAAGCGGGGTCACGCCCTGGTAGCCGGGTAGAGGGAGCGTATCGCATCCCGCAAATACAGGCTTGCCGGCAAACTTCTCAGAAACAGACTGCACGCCCACGCCGCAGGAAAACACAACGATAGTGTCGGCGGCATTGAGCTTGTCCATGTGCTTTTTTGTTTGGACACTAAGGTTTTCAGGGCTGCACACATATTCGGTTCTTATGACCTTTGAAGCGGTTCCGCTGCCTAAAAGGTCTTTTTGCAGCTCGCCTGCCGCAGCTGCGGGGAAGTGGACTTCCTTGCAGCCTTCGCAGCTGATTATGACAGTTTTTGACCCTGCCAAGGATTTGATTTCGTCAGCTGTCTTTAATTGGGTAATAAGCATCTTATCGGGCCTCCGTTTCTGCTAAGACTTTTTTGCCATACTTGATGGACGTGCGAAGCGGGATTCTCGAAGAGCAAATGAACTCGCAGCAGCCGCATTCCATGCAGTCTTTGACGGTCTTTTCTTTTAGCCCCTCCGCATTGTCGGTTCCGGCATATATCGGATAGTATAGCGGCAGCAGCTCCATAGGGCAAACATCCGCACAGCGGCCGCATCTGATGCAGGGGTTAGGCTCCGATACAGCAGGCTCGATTGCGATTATGCCGTTTGTAGCCTTGATGACGGGGACGTTTTGGTCTTTGACCGCAAAGCCCATCATCGGACCTCCAAGCTTGATGGCCGTATCATCGTCGGTGAGTCCGCCGCAGTAATCGACAATATCTTTTACAGGCGTGCCGATTTTAACGACGAAGTTGCCCGGGTTTTTTATTTTCTCGCCTGTGACAGTCAAGACGCGCTCGATGAGCGGCATGCCTGTTTGGATAGCGTCGGAAATAGCTTTTACAGTGCTAACATTGCTGACTACTACGCCAACATCAAGCGGAAGCGCGCCACTTGGCACGGCACGGCCCAAAGCGCGTTTTATCAGCATCTTTTCAGCGCCCTGTGGGTATTTCGTAGCCGCAACGCAAATTTCAATATTCGCTACATCGGCGACCTTCTTCTCCAGCAGCTCGATTGCATCGTGCTTGTTGTCTTCAATGACAATGATGCCCTTTTGCGCACCGATTGTCTTCAGCATGACCTCGAGGCCAAAGATGACGTCGTCTGCGTATTCAAGCATGACGCGGTGGTCGGCAGTCAGCAGTGGCTCGCATTCGCAGCCATTGAGCAAAATAGTGTCAATCGGCTTGGGCGATTTGAGTTTTACAGAAGTCGGGAATCCGGCGCCGCCCATTCCGACGATGCCTTTTTCCTTTACCAATTCCACCATGTCGTCCACAGAGAGCTTTGTCCAGTCGGCGCAGGGCTTGACGGATTCGTGCACTTCGTCTTTGCCGTCGGATTCTATAACGACGGACAAGGACTTTAGCCCCGTGTTCGGGTGCAGCCTGTCCTCCACAGCAGCGACCTTGCCGCTGACGCTCGAGTGCACCGTTGCGCTGATAAAGCCGCTTGCGTCGCCGATTTTTTGGCCGACCTTGACGGCGTCGCCCGCCTTGACCAGCGGCGTTGCGGGTGCGCCCGCATGTTGGGATAGGGGGATGACCACAGTTTTTGGCGCAGGGAATGCCTTGAGCGGCAAGTGCTCGGCAAATTCCTTGCCCTCGGTCGGGTGAAGCCCGCCGTAAAAACCGACAAGGCGTTTTTCACGGACGGATTTGACATAGTCATTTACGACCTTGAAGGCTGTCTTAGAATAGTCCCTGAGCTGAATCGGACCCCCGAGCAAGATGTCGGTTCGGTTTTGTGCTGAGAGTCTCTCATAAATTTTGTCCCAAGCGCAGTCCTTGTTTTTGTCAACCTCGCACTTGCAGTCTTTAGAGCCGCCGCATTGTCCGTTTACAAGGCTCTTAGAGCAGTCGACGATTGGGCAAACGCCTCCCGTGAGGTTGAGATAGCACTGGCCGCAGGCTTCGCAGCGCCGTTTCGTAAGAGCCATGCCGTGGCGGCCTTCAAAACTCACTGAATCGCTTGCCGCATAGACGGGCACGCTTGCGATATCGGCGACTGTCTGGATTCCCAACCCGCAGGAAATAACGCAAATATTCTTTGCCTTAGCCGAAATTGCCGTTTCCAGCTTCTTTTGCGTCATTAGTTTGTTGCAAAGGAAATCTACCTTCGTGCTGCCCACGAGGGTTTTGCCCTGCTCGCTGATGAGTCCGGCAAGCTCGCCGCATTCCGGCTCGTCCTCCGCCTCGAACTCTTTAAAGCATTTGTTGCATGAAACCACATGCAAATTATTCTTGTGCTCAAGCAGCTCGGTCAGCTCTTCCTTTCCCTTAAGTTTAAACTTGGTATAATCTTCCAAAATCGATCTGCCTCCTTTTTTGAAACAGTAAAATGATAATCTTCGGGAATTATATCATAGTGTATTTTTATTGTCCATGGAAAATGCTACTGTACACTTAGAATTTGTTATTGAATGTTACCGTCATACGTCGCTTGCCAACCGCCCGAAATGGTCAATTTACTACGCTTTTTCCGCTAGAACGGGTCTTGTCGCCCTACATACGCAAAAAAAGCGTAGCAAACAGCCCATTCCGGGCTACCCTGTGAAGAACGATGTGAGTAGTTGCGTCAGAAGTAACGTTGCTATTCAGTGCCAGCCAAGAAAACCTAGGGCAGGCATTGAGAAGCCTGTGCGCTCATCGTAGAGAGGGAATTCCGGCTACTGTCACGGAACTGACCGAGCGTAGAGGAGTGTGCAGGCTTCTCAATGCCGGACAGATAGCAGACACTGAATTGTTGCGAAGTAACAAGCTGTGTTCCATGAAATTATGATTATTGTGTTTTGTGCGCCATTATGTTATGATAAGCGCACAAATGGTTCGGGAGTCAAAAGTCCGCCAGGCGTCATTTCAACACCCGAACCATAAATAAGAACTTGGAGCTAAGGATAGTTGCATGAAAGAATCAAACAATGCTGCGCAGTATGGCAATGACAGCATCAGCTCGCTCAAAGGCGCCGATCGCGTAAGGAAGCGCCCCGGGGTCATATTTGGCTCGGATGGGATTGAAGGCTGCCAGCACGCCGTTTTCGAGATACTCTCGAACTCTATAGACGAGGCCCGGGAAGGGCATGGCAAGGTCATAAACGTAACTCGATTTGAAGATAATATATTTGAAGTCGAGGACTTCGGCAGAGGCTGTCCCGTCGACTGGAATGAAGCAGAAGGGCGCTACAACTGGGAGCTTGTATTCTGTGAGCTATATGCCGGGGCCAAGTACCGCAACGACGTGGGCGAGAACTATGAATACTCGCTCGGGCTCAACGGTCTCGGCTCATGTGCGACCCAATACGCAGCCGAGTTTATGGATGTCACGATTTACCGCGACGGCAGGAAGTATTCGCTCCATTTTGAAAAAGGGGAGATTATCGGGGAACTCGCGTTTGAGGAGTTCACAGGCAAACGCACCGGGACTATCATAAGATGGAAGCCGGATATTGAGGTTTTTACTGAAATCGCCGTCCCCGCCGAATATTTTGCCGATATACTGAAGCGTCAGGCAGTGGTCAATGCGGGTATAACGTTTAATTTCAAAAACCAAGAGGGGCCGAAGCTTGAAACAACAGAATTCCTGTACGAAAACGGCATCCTCGACTATGTGAAGGAACTCAGCGGGGAAGAGCCGTTGAGCACGCCGCGGTTTATCGAAACCGAGCGGCGCGGGCGCGACCGTGAAGACATGGCGCAATACAAGGTCAAGCTGTCTGCGGCGTTCTGCTTCTCAAATAGGGTCAATATAATCGAATACTACCACAACTCATCGTGGCTGGAGCACGGAGGGGCGCCTGAAAAGGCGGTGCGGAGCGCATTCGTCGCTGAAATTGACGCATGCTTGAGAAAAAACAACAAATATCAAAAAAATGAGAGCAAAGTAACATTTGCGGACATACAAGATTGTCTTGTCCTCATAACAAACTGCTTTTCAACGCAGACTTCATTCGAAAACCAAACAAAAAAAGCCATTACGAACAAGTTCATCCAAGAAGCGCTCAATGAGTTTCTGCGCAGCCAGCTTGAGGTGTACTTCATTGAAAACAAAGCGGAGGCAGATCGGATTTCCGAGCAGGTGCTCATAAACAAACGCAGCCGCGAAACGGCGGAGAAAACCCGCCTTAATATCAAAAAAAAGCTGTCAGGCGGCGTCGACATAACCAGCCGCATCCAAAAATTCGTCGATTGCAGGACGAGGGACATAGAGCGCCGCGAGATTTACATCGTGGAGGGGGACAGCGCACTCGGGGCGTGCAAGCTCAGCCGGGATGCTGAGTTTCAAGGGATAATCCCGGTGCGCGGAAAGATACTCAACTGCCTGAAGGCCGACTATGGTAAGATTTTCGCCAATGAGATAATTACGGACATCATCAAGGTGCTGGGATGTGGAGTCGAGATTCAAAATAAACATACGAAAGATATGAGCGCATTCGACTTAGGCGCGTTGCGCTGGAGCAAAGTCATAATCTGCACCGATGCCGACTATGACGGATTTCAAATCCGCACGCTGATACTCACGATGCTCTACCGCTTGGTGCCGACGCTGATCGAGCGGGGATTTGTGTACATAGCCGAGTCCCCGCTGTTTGAGATAGAGTGCAAAGGCAAGACGCATTTTGCATATTCTGACAAAGAAAAGGCTGACATCGTGGCGAAATTCGACGGCGCAAAGCACACAATAAACCGCTCAAAAGGCCTGGGCGAGAACGAGCCGGAGATGATGTGGCTGACCACGATGAACCCGGAGTCGAGGCGGCTGATAAAGGTAATGCCATCAGAGCCGGCAGAGACCGCCGACGCATTTGAACTATTCCAGGGAAATAATCTGGCGGGCAGGAAAGCGTTCATATCCGAGAACGGACACAGATATCTGGATTTCGCAGATGTTTCTTAGGGCATTTTGACGAATGTGATGATTTTTCAAACACGCCCTAAATTAGGAAACCACAGAGGATAACATGCCAAAAAAGAAGACGACCGAAAATAGCAAAAGGCCAAGCAATCCAAATGTTGTGGGACTCCGGGCGGATGTTCTCGAGCAACCGATAACCGATACGCTGGAGCACAACTATATGCCGTATGCAATGAGCGTCATCGTTTCTCGTGCGATACCGGAAATCGACGGATTTAAGCCATCGCACAGGAAGCTTCTGTACACGATGTACAAAATGGGGCTTATGACAGGGGCAAGGACAAAATCGGCAAACATAGTCGGGCAGACGATGCGCCTCAACCCGCATGGAGACGGGCCTATCTACGACACCCTCGTGCGGCTGTCAAAAGGGTACGGGGCGCTGCTTTCGCCGGTTATAGACTCAAAGGGCAATTTTGGGAAGGTGTTTTCGCGAGACATGGCGTACGCCGCTTCTCGCTACACAGAGGCCAAGCTGGCTCCGATTTGCTCTGTGATATTTGGGGACATCGATAGGGACACTGTGGATTTTGTAGACAACTACGACAGCACTATGACCGAACCCACGCTCCTGCCCACCATGTTTCCAAATGTGCTGGTCAGCGCAAATACGGGAATTGCGGTTGGGATGGCGAGCAATATATGCGGATTTAACCTGGAAGAGGTTTGCCAAACTGCTATAGAGTTCATATCCGACCCGAATTGCGACATAACGCAGACGCTCAAGGCGCCCGACTTCCCAACAGGCGGGGAGCTGATATATAATGCGGCGGAGCTGCAGTCGATTTATGAAACAGGGCGGGGGAGCGTCAAAGTCCGGGCATGTTGGAAATACATCAAGGAAGACAACCTCATCGAAATTACCGAGATACCCTATTCGACGACAGCCGAAGCGATTATAGACAAGGTGGCCGAGCTTGTAAAGGCAGGCAAGCTGCGGGACATTTCAGACATGCGGGACGAAACAGATCTTTCCGGGCTGAAGCTGACGATAGATCTAAAGCGCGGCGCAGAGCCGGACAAGCTTATGGCGAAACTATTTAGGCAGACCCCGCTGATGGACAGTTTTTCCTGCAACTTCAACATATTGATTGCCGGAGTTCCCCGCGTGATGGGCGTTCGGGAAATTCTAACCGAATGGACTGCTTGGCGCGTAGGTTGCGTAAAGAGGCGTGTTTTCAGCGAGCTGCAAAAAAAGAAGGACAAGCTGCATTTGTTGCGGGGGCTGCAAAAGATACTGCTGAATATTGACAAGGCCATTGCGATAATCCGCGAGACAGATCAAGAGGACGAGGTCGTGCCGAATTTGATGATAGGCTTCGGCATCGATGAGCGGCAAGCTGACTATGTCGCTGAAATTCGGCTCCGTAACATAAACCGCGAATATATCCTAAAACGCACCGAAGAGACAGGCTCGCTCGAAAAGGAGATAGAAGACCTTGCGGACACTCTGGAATCAAGTCGGCGCATAAACTCCATAATTGTCAAGGAACTCAAAGAGGTAATCAAAAAATTTGCCCAAGAGCGAAGGACAAAAATCGTTTTTGAGGATGAAATTGAGACGTTTGACACAGAAGAGCATGTGGAAGATTATGTAGTTAACATATTTATGTCGCAGGAGGGCTACTTCAAAAAGATAACCCCGCTTTCGCTCAGAATGAGTGGCGAGCAGAAATACAAGGATGCCGACGGGCCGTTTTTGAGCTTTGAGTCGCAGAATAAAAACGAGCTGCTGATTTTCACGGACAAGCAGCAGGTATATAAGGCAAGGGTACGTGATTTTGAGGACACAAAGGCGTCGAATTTGGGGACATACCTGCCGACGGCGCTAGAGATGGACGCAGGCGAGAGTATTATATATATGCTGGATCCGGGCGATTATTCAAAACATGTGATGTTCTTTTTCGAAAATGGCAAAGCGGCGAGAATAGAGCTTGCGACTTACGCCACAAAAACAAACCGGAAGAAGCTCACCGGGGCATATTCCGACAAGAGCCCCGTTTGCGCAATCCTGCCGCTGAGCGAAGACTTGGAACTGGCAGTGTTTTCGTCAGATGGGCGCAGCCTTATTTTCAATTCGTCTCTGCTTGCGCCAAAGAGCACGCGCTCTACCCAAGGAGTCCAGATTATGTCGCTAAAGAAAAACAAAGTTATGGAAAAAGCGCTGCCGCTTGAGATGACAGACATAGAAAACCCGTCAAGATATAGGGTGAGGGCGATTCCGGCGGCCGGCGCAATCCTAAAGCCTGAAGACAAAGGCGAAAAGCAGATAGAACTATTTCAGCCGGAAGGCCTATAACTTACTTTGCCGCTCACAAGACCTTGCGAGCGGATCTTCGAGAACCTGGGAGGTGTTCGCTTGAAACGCCGATTAATCTTGTCGATAGTCCTTGTACTTGCAGCAATGGCATCAGCCGGCTGTGCGGCAATCCTTGAAGATGATAGGGTTACAGAATCTGCGCATGTCATTAATCCAGTTGTCAGGCCGCCAGACCCGCAAATAGAAGTATCCAATTTTGAAGAACTGAAAGAAGCAATTATCGAACTTATAATGGCGCATGAAACAAACGCAAGGATTGTCGCATTCAGTTATGACAGCGAAGACATGCAAATGGATTTGGATCGCGCGATTAGCGAAATTTTGATGCACCACCCCATAGGCGTTTATGCTGTGAGCGAAATTGTTGGGCAGGCCACGAAAATCGTGACATTTTTCGAAATAAATATCAGCATAGAATATATGCGCACCAGCCAGCAGCTTAATTCCATAATAAATGTGACCGGATTACCGGAACTTATGGCAGAGCTCCTTGAAATAATGAGCGAATACAGCGATGAAGCGACTTTTCGCACGCCTTTGCAAATGTCGGCAGATGAACTTGTTGGCCATATAGTCGATATTTATTACCAAAACCCGCGCAGCATAGTTATGCGCCCGATAGTGGCGGTCGAGGTTTTTCCCGAAGTTGGGGATGATAGGATTTTTTCCGTGAGATTCGATTTTGGCCGACCGCCGGGAATCCTGCGGCAGCTTGGGGAGAGCCTGACATTGGCTTTCCAGAGCAACATCGAAGCGGCGGAAGGGGGGGCTAACGCTGAGCTACTCCTGTCGCTTGCGAAAAACCTCATAGCATTCGCAGATTTCGACGAAGCCACTGCAAGGACCATTCCGGCACATGGCCCGCAAAATCTTGCTGCAACGGCATTTGGGGCACTGATCAATGGGAGCGCAATCGGGGAGGGGTTTGCAATGGCCTTTAAGGCGCTAAGCACCGAGCTTGGCGTGGATACCCGCATAGTGCTGGGGCGATTGGATGGCAGATATCATGCGTGGAATTTAGTGAGGCTCTACGATTACTACTACCATATTGATGTTGCAATGGGCGATGTCAACGGAATTGAGACAGCGTTTCTGTTGAGCGATGCACAGTTGATTTATAGCAACTACACATGGGATTTCGAAAACACACCGTACGCCGATGGCCCTCTGACATTCGAGGTTGTAGCCGGGAGCGAATATGAATACGACTACCAGGATGAATCAGGCAACGCAGGCGTAATACCTCCAAGGCCCGGCGCCAATGTGCCTGAAACGCCAGACCTTTTCCCCGATGCCGCCCCGGAAGAGCCTGATGAGCCCGACCTGCCTGATATTCCAGACATGCCGGACGAATCGGATGAACCTGAAGTTACAGAACCTTCTGAGGGCTCCGAGGTTCCGGAGGAACCATACGAACCGGAGGAGCCTGATGAGCCCGACGAATATAATACTTAAAAGAACGCCGAAAAGCTAGTACCACTTGTTCCAAGCGAGATAAATAGACAGAAAAATGGAGGGTCCGACATGTCAGGTGAAATAAAATTTTTTAGAAAACGTTTTTTTGGTGGCTTTAATCGTGATGATGTAGTAAAATACATATCCAAATTGGCGCAGGAGCGCAATGAGTTCAAAAATGCGAAGGATACGGCAGAAGCCGAGGCGAAAACAATGGCGGGCGAAGTCGAGCCGCTGCGCCTCAAATCCGAGGAGGCTATAAAAGAGGCCTGCGAAGCGCGCGAAGCGAAGGAACGAGCCGAACGAGAAATAGATCAGGTGCGTGAGGCGAGTGATAAAATTGAGCTGGAAGTCAGCCGTATGCGCGAGGCGAAGGAGCGCACAGAACAGGAGGCGAGGGCTTTGGCACAAGAAATCGAATCGCTGAAGCTAGAGCTTGGTGAAGCGAAGCGGGCGGCGGAAGAGGCTTTGGGAGCAAAAACCAGGGCTGACCAAATTTCGCAGCGCCTCAGCGACGAAATGAATGTGCTCCGCAATGAGAATGAGGCGGTAAGGCGCGAGGCTGACGAAGGCCGAATTTTCAGGGCGGAAGCGTTGGAGTCCAGGCTAAAGCTTGAAAAGCTGGAAACGGCAAAAAGGCACTTTGACGAGCTTCAACCGACCCTTGAGAGGTTGCGCTCGGCCTTTACAACCTAATAGTGAGAAACCCGGCAGTTGCGAAATGTAAATTATTTCTATATTTCGCAGTCGCCTGAAATATAGAACGAGATAGAACGAGGAGATGTCATCATGAAATTTACATTTACAGAAAAAAAAGTCGAAATCCAAGACGAGCTGCGCGATTACGCTGAGAAGAAAATAGGCAAGCTAGACCGTTTCTTTAAGTCTGAATCTGAAGCATTTGTCACATTCGCTACAGAGCGTGGACGCTACATCGCAGAGGTAACCATCAAAAATAACGGAATGTTCCACCGCGTAACGGAGACGACCAGTGATATGCAAGCATCAATAGATTCTGCTGTTGCTGCAATCGAGCGGCAAATACGTAAGCATAAAACCCGCCTTGAGAAGAGGCTGCGCGATGGGGCTTTTGAGCGCGAGCTTTCCACTTCTGTCAAACATGACGCGCATGACGATGAGGAAAAGGATTTCAAAATCGTCCGCTCAAAGAAGTTCCCGCTAAAGCCGATGACTCCGGAGGAAGCTGTCCTCCAAATGAATTTAATCGACCATGAGTTCTTCGTCTTCAAAAACCAAAATAACGACGATACGTTTTCGGTTGTTTATAAGCGCAAAAAAGGCGACTATGGTTTAATAGAAGCGACATAAATCTGGTGCTTTTTAGCAGGCAATGGACCGAAGCGACAAACAGTGCGCCGCAGCCGGGGACAGCCTCGATGCGGCGCACTTCGCCTAGCAATCCGCTCGCAAACCAGTGTGGGCGCCATACCATGAACAACGGTTTTTGAACACGACCCGGGAGCGTTCAGGCAATATACCTGCTTTGCGTTCACAGACATTTGCCGGCATATCTTGTGCAAGAGTGAATTGACATTCAAATCCGCATATGATAATATCTGTCAGTAAACAAAGGCGTTTATCGATCAGAGCTGGGTGTGCCTTAGCTTGTCGGTAGGCGTCGTCTTTGTACCCACATCAGTCAGAGGAACGAGGATGCGTCCGCTGTTCCGACGATTTTGCAGTAGGAGTTATTTATGCTGGAAGTTAGCGCACTGGAATTGTCTAAGCGCATATTTGAGAGGGAAATTAGTGTTTCTGACGCTACTTGCGCCTATATTGATGTAATCGAAAAATCAGGAAATCGTTACAATTCTTTTTTGACGGTGGCTAAGGAAGCTGCGCTTTCGCAGGCGGAAGTTGTTCAAAAGCGTATCGATTCCGGAGAAAGGATGTCGCCGCTTGTCGGCGTGCCTATTGCTTTGAAGGACAATATCTCCACAGCAGGCATTGAGACGACCTGCGCCTCAAAAATGCTCGGCAGCTATGTGCCTGTGTACGACGCCACGGTGGCTTTAAAGCTGGAACAGGCGGGCATGATAATAATTGGCAAGCTCAACATGGACGAATTTGCTATGGGCGGCTCCAGCGAGACGGGGGAGGGGGGCGCAGTCCGCAATCCTTGGGATAGCTCCCGGGTGGCGGGCGGCTCCTCGGGCGGTAGTGCGGCGGCGGTGGCAGCGAGGGAAGCGCCCCTGGCGCTTGGCACGGATACGGGCGGCAGCATACGCCAGCCTTGCGCCTTCTGCGGTGTGACCGGCATCAAGCCTACTTACGGCTCCGTGTCCCGCTACGGCCTTGTGGCATATGCGTCCTCACTTGATCAAATTGGGCCGATTGGGCGGAATATAGATGATTGCGCCGCACTATTATCGATTATCTCCGGGCCTGACGAAAGAGACGGCACATGCATCTCCGACAGACCCTTTGACTTTGGGAACAGCACAGCGGAAAAACTCGATGGCATAAAAATCGGCTTGCCTCGCAATTACTTTGGGGCAGGGATTGACGACGACGTAAAGCGAACTGTTTTGGCCTCGGCAAAGGAGTTTGAGGCGGCAGGCGCGGTTGTTGAAGAATTTGACATGCCGCTGATGGACTACATGGTTCCCGCATATTACATAATCGCCTGTGCCGAGGCCTCATCCAACCTCTCCCGGTACGATGGGCTAAAATATGGGTACCGAAATCGGCAGGCCGGCACGCTCTCCGAGCTTTACAGCCGTTCCCGCAGCGAAGGTTTCGGGTTGGAGGTAAAAAGGAGGATTATGCTGGGTTCTTTTGTGCTCTCATCCGGATATTATGATGCATATTACAAAAAAGCCCTTAAAACCCGTGCTCTCATAAAAGATGCCTATGGCAAGCTTTTTGAGCGGTTCGATATGCTCCTGTCCCCTGTTGCTCCCACCACGGCATATAAGCTTGGCGAGAATATAGGCGACCCGCTCAAGATGTACATGGGTGATATCTATACCGTTTCAGTCAACTTGGCGGGACTGCCTGCTGTGGCCCTGCCTTGCGGCTTTGACGCCCAAGGGCTGCCCATAGGACTTCAACTAATCGGCGACAGCTTTGGTGAGGCAACGCTGGTAAATGCGGCGCGGGTCTATCAGAGCAGGACAGTCCATCATACTAAAATAACGGGGCGGTGAGGAAATTGGAGTGGGAAATTGTTATGGGCTTGGAGGTTCATGCGGAATTATCTACCGAGTCTAAGATATTTTGCGGCTGCACGAACAGCTTTGGGGGGGAGCCGAACACCCATGTCTGCCCTATCTGCTCGGGAATGCCCGGCGTTTTGCCAAGGCTGAATCGCTCCGTTGTGGAATACGCTATGCGGCTGGGGCTTGCGCTGAACTGCGATATTGCGAAATATTGCAAATTCGACCGCAAGAATTACTTTTACCCCGACTTGCCAAAGGCTTATCAAATATCCCAATTGTACGCCCCAATTTGCAGTGGCGGGCATTTGAAAATAAATATAGGAGGCACGGAAAAAATCATAGGAATAAGGGAGATTCACATGGAGGAAGATGCGGGAAAACTGCTCCATGATTCCCAAAGTGGCGAGACCAGCATGGACTTCAACCGTTGCGGTGTGCCGCTTTTGGAGATTGTGTCACAGCCCGATTTTACAAGTGGCGACGAGGTGCTTTCATACCTTGAGCAGCTCCGTGAAACTCTGCTCTACTTGGATGTGTGCGATTGCAAAATGCAAGAGGGCTCGCTGCGGGTCGATGTCAACCTTTCCGTGCGCAGGGCGGGTGACGAGCTTGGCGTCAGGACAGAGATGAAGAACCTAAATTCGTTTAAAGCCATCGGCAGGGCTATTGAATACGAGTCTGAGCGCCAGATTGACGTCCTTGAGGGCGGAGGGCAAGTAACTCAAGAGACACGGCGCTGGGACGACGAAATCGGCGAATCCTACGGAATGCGCTCTAAAGAGGATGCACAGGATTACCGTTACTTCCCCGAGCCCGACCTACTGCCAATAGAGATTGACGAGGGCTGGCTCGGCAGCGTCCGCCGATCCCTGCCTGAGCTTGCGCACCACAAGCGTAAGAGATACATCGACGATTTCGGCCTTTCGGAGTTTGAGGCGTCCGTCCTGACAAATCATAAGAAAATATCCGACCTCTTTGAGGACGTTTCAAAACAAAGCAACGAGCCTGTGGAATCGGCGCGCCTCATCACGGGCGAAATAATGCGGCTCGTGAACGCCACGAACACATTGCCCGAGGATTTGTCTGTGGACGGACGCAAGCTGGCGTTGCTAATCCCCCTTGTGCTGGACGGCAAAATAAACAGAAATGCCTACAAGGAAGCGGTGCAGGCGGTTTTTACCGCCGACGCCGACCCGGAAGCATATATTGTGGAAAAAGGGATGATGATGGTCAGCGACGGCAATGTCGTCACTGAAGCCGTAGCCGCAGTAATTGCGGAGCACGCAGACGCCGTGGCCGACTACCGCAGCGGGAAGGAAAAGGCATTTGGCTTCCTGATGGGGCAGGCCATGAAAAGGTTAGGAAAAGCTGGAAATCCGGAGATGGTAAAGCTATCTTTAAAAAAATTATTGAGAGGTAACTGATATGAAAAATGTACCCAATTTGTTTGGAAGCAAAGTCTTTAACGATACCGTAATGCGGGAGAAACTGCCTAGGGATGTTTATAAAGCTCTAAAAAAAACCATGTCGCACGGGGCTCACTTGGAGCTTGATATTGCAAATGTTGTTGCCAGCGCAATGAAGGATTGGGCGGTGGAACAGGGCGCAACGCATTTTACACACTGGTTCCATCCTATGACCGGCTTTACTGCCGAAAAGCACGAGAGCTTCATCGAGCCTGACGGCAATGGCGGCGCAATAATGGCGTTTTCCGGAAAAGCCCTCGTCAGAGGAGAACCGGACGCTTCCAGCTTCCCATCAGGCGGCCTGCGCGCCACCTTTGAGGCCAGGGGGTATACGGTCTGGGATGTGACTTCCTATGCGTTTATCAAGGACGACACACTATGCATCCCGACTGCGTTTTGTTCATATAGCGGAGAGGCCCTTGATAAAAAGACTCCGCTTTTGCGCTCGATGGAAGCCCTTGATAAGCAAGCACTGCGCGTGCTCAGGCTTTTTGGTAACACAACTGCGACGCGCGTCATGTCAAAAGTCGGTGCAGAGCAGGAGTACTTCCTCATAGACAAGGAGGCCTTTCTAAAGCGCCCGGATTTGGTTTTTACCGGCAGGACGCTTTTTGGGGCACGGCCCCCTAAGAGCCAAGAGCTTGACGACCATTACTATGGATGCATAAAGCCCAAGGTCTCCGCTTTTATGAAGGAGCTTGACGAGGAGCTCTGGAAGCTTGGCGTTTTCGCCAAGACCAAGCATAACGAGGTGTCTCCCGCCCAGCACGAGTTTGCGCCCATTTATGCAACTGCGCATGTTGCTACCGACCAAAACCAGCTTACGATGGAGATGATGAAGTTCGTCGCCGACCGCCACGGGCTTGCCTGCCTGCTGCACGAGAAACCCTTCGCCGGAGTGAATGGCAGCGGCAAGCACAACAACTGGTCCCTTAGTACAGACACCGACGTCAACCTGCTAGAGCCGGGCAGGACCCCGCATGAAAATGCGCAGTTTCTGCTGTTCTTGGTTGCTGTCATCAAGGCTGTAGACGACTATCAGGAGCTTCTCAGGGCTTCTGCTGCCAGCGCAGGCAATGACCACAGGCTGGGGGCAAATGAGGCTCCGCCCGCAATCGTGTCAATGTTTCTGGGCGATGAGCTGACAGAGATTCTGGAGTCGCTGGAAAAGGGCGTCGATTATCATGGTAAAGAGAAGCAGGCGATGGAGATAGGTGTCACGGTGCTGCCGCATTTTCCAAGGGACACGACTGACCGCAACAGGACTTCGCCATTTGCTTTTACGGGAAATAAATTTGAGTTCCGCATGCCCGGCTCCACATTTTCCATAGCGGGGCCCAACACCGTGCTCAATACGATTATTGCTGATGTTCTGGAGAAATTTGCCGATACTTTGGAAGCGTCGTCTAACTTCACGAGCGGTTTAGCTTCGCTGATAAAGGACACCTTCAAGGCTCATAAGAGGATAGTGTTCAACGGCAACAACTATTCCGACGAATGGGTAGTGGAGGCGCAGAAGCGCGGGCTGTCCAACCTGAAAACCACTGTCGACGCACTGCCCGAGTCAGTTTCTGAGAAGAATCTCAATCTTTTTACAAGACACAATGTCTTTACCGAATCGGAGATTCTCTCCCGCTATGAGATTTACTTAGAGGCGTATTGCAAGACTGTTCATATCGAAGCGCTCACAATGGTGGACATGGTCAAGGGTGAGATTATCCCGGCTTGCGTGGGTTATCAAAATGATTTGGCACAGCTGCTCAAATGCAAAAAGGAGTGCGGGGGGTACAGCACGGCCCTTGAAGACCAGCTCCTCCTCAAAGCCTCGGATTTGTCGTCGCGCTTGTTTGAAAAGCTGACGGCGTTGGAGGGATCCATCATTGAGCACAAGGGGGATGGGGATTTTCTGTCCCATGCGGCGTTCTTCCGCGATAAAACGCTCAGCGCCATGAATGAACTCAGACTTATAGTCGACGAGCTTGAAGCGCTGGTGGCGAAAAAGCACTGGCGCCTGCCGAAATATGCGGACATGCTGTATAGTGTGATATGAGGGGCGGGGGTAGCGTAGCTACCTCAGCTTTCTGTCAAATGCCTGTTTTACCTCTTCATAGCGCGCTATTGAATTGCTTATCGCCTTGTCCCACGGTAGGTAGACTTGCTCAAAGGCATTTGACGCCACTTTTTTTAGGAGTTTGCTGTCGGACAGAGCAGCCTTGATTGTGTGCGCTATGCTTTCGGCTGCCTCTTCGGCAAAAAAGCCGGACACCCCGTCTTCGAGTATTTCTGAAGCAGAGCTGTTCCGCACCACCAGCGAAGGGCAGCGGCAAGCCGCCGCTTCCCTTATTACCAGCGGTGCGTTATCGTAGACCGACGGAAACACAAATAGGTCGGAGCGGGTGAAATATGCCCTGAGCAGCTCCCTGTCGCTGACTGTCCCCGCAAAAAAAGCAACCTCGGAAAGCCCCATGCATGCAGATAGTTCTTTTGCGTCTGTTAAATCATCGCCATCGCCCACAAACAGCATTCGAAAATCAAATGACTGCCCATTTAATATGCTGAGCGCCTCTATTATAAGCCTAATGTTTTTGTACCACATTATCCGGCCTACGAAAAGCAGGACGGGCACGGAATCAGGCAAGCCAAATTGGGAGCTTATCCCCCTGAGTAAAGCCGTGTCCACCCCGCCAACTGGGAAATCCGTCGCATTTGGCATGACCACGAAATCACCCCTGTAGCCATGGCTCAGCAAATATTCGCCAGCCCCGCGGCTTACTGCCCATACTTCGTCGGCGGTGCTGATGTTGCTGTGGGCGTAATATGCAATCATCTTCTGTGGGACACGGACGGAAACAGCACGGGAAATGTCAAAGCTCCATTTTGTGTGCTGCGTGAATATGATGGGGACGTTGAGGAAAAAGCGAAGCTGTCGGGCAAGGGTCATTGAAATGAATGGGCTGTGAACGTGAAGTATGTCTACGTTCATGGCCTTTAGTTTTGCAACTAGCCACGGTATGAAGGGATGCCCTGCACGGTATTCTGCGTAGGGCAGGCCTACCGACTTATACGTGTAGACGGGGAAAGGATAAGAATAATTCACGGATGGCACGCGGGGGGCAATGACAATGCAGCTGCCGCCCTTGTGTTCATGCAAAGCGTTGGCATAACCCAGCGCACACCTGCTCACGCCATCTATCATCGGCGGAAATGAATCCGTAAGAATAGCTACATTCATAAAAATGCCTCCTAGCATTCAGCCCAACAAAAACAATCCTGTACGTACGCATAGCAGCTGTCCGGAAAAGTCAAAGGGATTCAAGCCCACAAGCCTTCGCAAAAAGCAGATATTAAAAATCCATAAATACTATTACACCAAATCCGGCAACATGTCAACCGTTTTCACGATTTGACTGCTTTTATCATGGGCACGCCGTGTCTATTCAGGTCTACATACGCCAGCCGCCGATTGTGGGCAATTCACTGCATTTTTTCCGCTAGTACGGGTCTTGTCGCCCTACTTATGCGAAAAAAACGCAGCAAACCGCCCACAATCTGCTACACCTTAACAGACACGGCACGCCTGTTAAAACAGCCATTGAAAAAAATATCTCTCCCGCTTCTTGTCTTATCTCCGGTTTAACATAAAAAATGATGCATTTCTGATGCAATTGTGCTATATTCATATATGGAAAATTTGTCTGAAAATGGAACATAATGCTTTCGCTTTGCGTCAAACCGTTTGAACAAGGCTCAAATCGCACTCAGCAGACCTTTTGGGCAAAACAATATGAGGAGGATTAACGTGAAAAATAAGATATTGCGCTCAGTGGCCACTCTGATAGCTATGGCGCTTATTGCGGCGATAGTTGCGGGCTGCAACAGGAATGGTGATGGTGAAGTGCTTCCTCACGCTGGAGATGCCGGCGGTCCGGGGGGCATTGGCACTCTTGCAGGCCTTTCGGGTTATGTGTTTGTACCCGAGTTCATAACCATCCAAGCGGAAGTGATGGATATGAGCCATCTCACATTCTCAGACGGCAGACTTTATTTTACATCTTGGTCTTGGTCAGACGATATGGGCAGCACGAGCATGCTCTATTCGATGGATATCGATGGGACAAATGTGATGCCGCTTGCAAACTATAGTCCGGCCGCTGCGCCGGAGGGGGCCATGGGCAGCGTGGGCATCAATGCGCTGAACGTTGATGTGGATGGAAACCTCTGGGTAGCGGAGAGCGGCCAATTTTGGGGATTTGACTTGCCCGACGACAGAGAAGTGGAGCCGCATGAGATGTGGCAGTACCAGTATGAGATTGGCCAAGTAATGACGGTTCGCAAACTCGACAGAACCGGTTCGGAGCTTCTGTCTCTGGATATCAGCGAGTTGACAGCAACCGATGCCGGCGGCGGCGTTACTCGCGCAGTAATTAGCGGTCCGGCGGGCGGCTTCGGGGGCGGCCAATTCTTTCTTCAAAGCATGGTTATTGACGGCGACGGAAATATCTACTTAGCTGGCGGCAACACAATTCACGTCCTTCACAATGATGGCAGTGCAGCATTTTCGCTTGAAGTCCCCAGTTGGGTAGACCGCCTCATCAGGCTGCCTGACGGCACTGTCGCATTTTTCGGATTTTTAGAAGACGGCTTCGGGCTTAGGACGATTGACTTTGCAGCTAGAACATGGGGAGAAAGCATAGATTTGCCCAGCAACGCTCGCAATGTTTTTCCGGGCGGCTACGATTACAGCATCATATTCTCCGACGGCAACAACCTAGTCGGCATTGAATCCGACACAGGCGAGATAATAAGGCTCCTTAACTGGATTGATAGCGATGTCCAAGGCGATGATGTAGGCAACATAGTCATTCTGCCTGACGGGCGCATATTGGGTGCGAGCCGCACATGGAACAACGCAACCGGAACAAGCACTGTTGAACTAATAGTGCTCACAAAAATGCCGTACGACAGCATTCCCGAGAGGGCTATATTGACGCTTGCGACATTTCATCTCGACTGGCAGCTGCGCAGCGCCATTATAAACTTCAACAGGACAAATAGCAGATACCGCATACAGGTAAATGATTTCGCCGAATTTAACACCGAGGACGACTGGAATGCAGGGCTTACAAGGCTGACCACAGAGCTGATTGCCGGCAGGGTTCCTGATATGCTGGGTGTATCGACGATGCTGCCGTTTCACCAGTATGTGTCCAGAGGCCTAATTGCGGACTTGTACCTCTTCGTAGATTCCGACCCTCAGCTAAGCCGCACCGATTTGATGGAAAGCGTGTTCCAGGCGATGGAAATTGACGGCGGGCTTTACCAAGTCTTTACGAATTTTAATATACAAACTCTGGCAGGCAGGTCTTCCGTAGTGGGCAGCGATATGGGCTGGACTATAAGCGAGTTTCGGGATGTGCTCAGAGCAAACCCTCAGGCAGACGTGCCCCTAGGACAGTGGATGACAAGAAATTCCTTCCTTCAGCAGCTTATCTCAATGAATATGAATGAGTTTGTTGACTGGTCGGCGGGCACAAGCAATTTTGATTCCGACAACTTTATCCAGCTTCTTGAGCTTGCATATACCTTCCCTGCTGAAATCGACTTTGGGGATATGAGGGGCGGGTTTGTCACATTTATGGACGATAGCGAGCTTATCGCCGAAGGAAGGCAGATTGTACTGCAGGAATGGATTAGCGATTTTCGAATGATGCAGATGACAAGGGCAAGGCTCGGCGGCGATGCGGTATTTAAAGGCTTTCCCACCGAGAGCAGAAATGGCCACGCCCTCTCCATTAACACCGGCATTGCAATAACAAGCACAAGCGAAAACCAGCAAGGGGCATGGGAGTTTGTGCGCACCCTTTTGACCGCAGATTGGCAACGGGAAAACATTCAGTGGGGATTCCCCACTAATAGCGTGGTATTTAACGAAAGGCTTGAAGAAGCCATGACTCCCGAGTTCTTCACCGATGCGGACGGCAACGAGGTTGAAGTCTCGCGCATGAGCTTTGGCATGGGCGACCTTATTATTAGCGTGTATGCCATGTCGCAAGATGAGGCTGACCAGCTGCTCAGCCTTATAGGGGCTGTTTCCGGTTCAGCCACTCACAATGAGGGCCTGATGAACATTATAAGTGAAGGCACCGAGGATTTCTTCAGCGGCAGGAGGACTGCGCAAGATGCCGCAAGGATTATCCAAAGCCGTGCATCAATCCTTATAGCAGAACAGAGTTAAGGGCGGCTCTGCCGCCCGCCCCTTATAGGGGATTGGCCAAGGAGAGTTTAAGTGAAGGCAAGAAGTTTTATGGGGCGCTTTAGTATGCGCTCGCGCGACCAAGTAAACGGAATGATTTGGCTGGCGCCCAGCGCTATTGGCGTGGCGGTATTTTATATATTGCCTTTTTTGGTGATTGTATACTATTCAATGATAGACAACCCAATTTCCCGCAACTTTGTTTTCTTCGATAATTTCGTTGCACTGTTCCAGAATATGGCATTCCGGATTGCGGCAGCCAACACCCTGAGGTTCTCGTTGACCGCTGTGCCGCTTGCCGTGCTGCTTGCGCTCTTGCTCGCCCTGCTGCTTGAAGCCCGCATACCGCTCAAGAGCCAGCTACGCACGTTCTTTTTGAGCCCATTGATGGTGCCCATAGCTTCCGTTGTGCTGATATGGCAGGTGCTCTTTCATTTCGACGGCGCAATCAACGAGCTCCTTGCGATATTTGGCGTGGACAGGATAGATTGGCTGCAATCTGAGCATAACCAGCTAGTCGTCATATCCTTGTTCCTGTGGAAAAACCTCGGATACAACATGATATTGTTCATGGCGGCGCTCAGCAACATCCCAAAGGATTTGCTCGAAGTCGCAGATGTTGAGGGCGCAGGGCCTATTTACAAGCTTATCTCCGTCAAGCTCCGATACCTGTCTCCCACGCTGTTGTTTGTCACAATCCTTTCGCTTATAAACTCGTTTAAAGTGTTCCGCGAAGCTTACTTGCTGGCGGGCGACTATCCGTATGGGGGGCTTTACATGCTCCAGCACTTCATGAACAACATTTTCAGGTCGCTTGACTACCAGAGGCTCGCATCAGCTGCGGTAACTATGGCGATAGCCATGGTCGTGATAATCGCAGTTTTGTTCACCATTGAAAACCGATTTGGAAAGGACGTTGAGGGATGAGAAAGGGACGGTATATCGCCCGCACGATGCTATTCGCCTTGGCGGCGGTGTTTGCAGTCGGGTTTCTGCTGCCAACGGTGCTGACCGTTACGAATTCCTTCATGACCCAAAGTGAGATAGACGCAAACTATGGCATGATTTTCCGGGACGCAAGGGGTGCGGGAAACAGGGGATATGTGGCGGACAGCGTTAATTTGAAAATAATACCCGACAGGGTGAGCTTCAGCCAGTATGCTACGGCGCTGTTCAGGAGCCCTGAGTATTTGCTTAAATTCTGGAATTCCGTAATACTTGTCGTCCCTATCGTCGTCGGCCAGGTCGGCGTGGCCGCATTTGCGTCATACAGCTTTTCCAGATATCAGGGCCGGCTTAAAAACCTGCTGTTTTTTTCTTACATAATACTCATGCTGATGCCCCACCAGGTAACGATGGTTCCGAATTTCCTTGTCGCTGAGTGGACGGGGCTGTTAAATACGCGTTGGGCCATTATTTTCCCCGGCACATTTGCGCCGTTTTCCGTTTTCCTCTTAACGAAATTCATGCGGCGCATACCCACGTCGTTGATTGAGGCGGCGAAGCTTGATGGGGCAAATGAGTGGAAGGTATTTACGGGAATATGCCTGCCCCAGTGCAGGAGCGCACTGTACTCTATTGCGATTTTGGTGTTTATCGACTATTGGAACATGGTCGAGCTGCCGATAATTTTGCTTCCGGATTCGGAAATGCAGCCTATGTCCGTGTATTTGGCGACTATAAACGCAAGCGAGGTTGGCGTGGCCTTTGCGGTCGCGGTTGTTTATATGATTCCGCCTTTGCTCCTGTTCCTCCACGGCGAGGAGGCTTTGGTCGAAGGCATAGCACATTCCGGTTCGGTGAAAGGATAGCGCGTGATGAACGAAGAAGTTGTAAAAAAGAGGGGCTGGGTCAAAAACGCAGCAATCGTTTTCCTGGCAGTAATGTTGGTTTTGACATTTTTTTCAAACACCATACTTAATCTATCGTTGCCGGAGGTCGCCGCACAGCACGCCACATCCGGGACTATTGCCGCCAGAATACGCGGGACGGATACGGTAAGGGCAAACCACAGCCATGAGGTCATACTGAACCAAACCCGCACCGTCAGGGAAGTCCATGTGCGCAGGGGGGACGAGATTGAGGCTGGGGCGTTGCTGTTCACGCTGGCTGACACCGAGAGCGCTGAGCTGGAAACTGCACAGACAAGGCTTCGACAGCTTGAGTTCGAGCTCGAGATGAGACTCATAGAAGCAGGCCGCGGCGGCGGCTTCGAGGCGGAGCAGCGCAGCATACAGTTAGCGAGGGACAATCTAACGCAGGCGCAGACAGAGCTTGCGTCTATTCCATATAGCACAGCAGGGATTTCTGCGGCGCAAACTGTTGTGGATTCAACACAAGTTCGGAGGGATTCTGCGCTCGCCACGAGGGATTATCTTCAAAACGTAGTTGTTTTCGCCGGAATTTCAGAGGAATCTGCCGGGCTAACGTTGGAATCCGCTCAGAATGCATACACCCCCGCCCGGACAAGGGTGAGGGAAGCTGAAGCCGAAGTCAGTGCTGCCCGGCTGATTGCAGACACGCGGCTAGGAGCGGTGAGGGACATCCAGAGAGAACTGGAGCGCCTCACTACAGACACCACTGAGCTTGATATGCAAATCATGGACAGGCGCAACCAGAGGGCGGCTGCTTGGATATTCCATCAGGCCAATTACTATCTCTTTGTAAACGACGCCAGGAACCATCATGGGCACCCGCAAGATTGGGCGATGCGGGAGGCTATATATTTGGCGGCTTTTGCTCTTACGTTGCCCGAAAACGACCCTCGATTAATTGCATATACGGCAATAACGGAGCTCGATGGGATTATTGCAGATCTTGAGCGGCAACGCCAAGAGCGCCTGGGTGGCACCGGTGCAGATCGCAACGAGCGGATTTGGGCGCTCAGGAATGCCGAAGCTGAACTCGCAACTGCCCAGATGGAGCTCAGGAGCGCTGAGGCTGAGCTTGCGTCCGCCAATGTGGCGCTTGCGACAGCTGAGCCGTCACACACGGCTGCAGAGGCTGCGCACAGGGGTGCCGCTGTCGATCTTGCGTACGCAAGAATGGAGCTAACAGCCGCCCAAGCGGCGCTTGATGAAGAAGACCGGGCGTTGGCAGTGGCCGAGGCGGAGCTTGGGGTGCAAGAGCGCCACAGGGAGGCTTGGGAAAGGCAGCGCGACATCGTGAACGACCTCCAAGAAAATCTTTCAAACCAAGTTTTTATGCTTTCAATGGCGCAAAGCGAGGCCGGCGTGGATGGCAGGGTTGAAGCGTTGGAAATGCAGAGGCGCAGGGGGGAAATCGACAGGGAGCGAGAGAATATCCAAAGGTTGGAGGCAGATGCCGTAGGCGCTACGATAACTTCGCCTGTGAGCGGCATAGTCAGCGAGCTGAATATCTCTTCTGGAGAGGACACGCAGGCAGGTAGGGCGTTGGCTGTCGTTGAGGTTGCGGATAGGGGCTATTCACTCAGCCTTAGGGTCACGCTCGAGCAGAGCCGGAGGGTCGTTATCGGCGACGCCGCCGAGGCAACCACAGGCTGGTGGGGCGGCAGCGATATACATGCCATACTCAGGGCAATGAGAAACGACCCGGAGAGTCCTGCCACGCACAGGATTCTGGATTTCGAAATTTTTGGCGATGATGTGTCAAGCGGGGATACTGTGCAAATAACCCTAGGCCAGAGAGGCGAGAATTTTGAGGTCATCGTGCCGAACAGTGCGATAAGGTCAGACGCAAATGGGGACTTCGTGCTTGTGGTGCTATCCAGGAGCACACCGCTCGGCAACCGCTTCATTGCGACAAGGGCGGACGTGAACATACTAGCGACAGACGACACCCACAGCGCCGTCGCCGGGGGCTTGGTGAGCTGGGATTTCGTAATAACCACGGCGACGAGGCCCATAGAGCCGGGCATGCAGGTCAGGCTGATTGATAATCCATGGTAAATTTAATATTGAATTTAGGGGTGCTGGCTTGATTAGGAAATATATGCCGATTATTGTTGTTAACGCTTTGTTCTTGCTTGCGTTTTTTGCTTGCCTGATTGCTTCCGCCTCTATTAGGGGCATGCTCCTCAGCCAGCAGGCGTCCCGGGCTTGGGCCGGGCAGAGCGGCGAGCGCTTTGCCCAGCTGTCTGTATTCATTCCGGACACTTTCTCCCTCGATAAAGAAGGTATACACCGTTTGCGCACTTCGATAGACCGCGCGCTGGTCGACGCATCGCTTGAGGCCACCGGGACGGGGCGCCTGCATACCGACGCTTGGGCTGCCACCGGGGATGTTTTTGTCAGCGGGGCGCAGGGCGCAACGTCTGTAAGGGCCTATGGCGTTGGAGGCAATTTCTTTTTGTTCCGCCCATTGAGGCTGAGGGATGGCAGCTATATATCCTCCCACGACATTATGCACGACCGCGTCGTGCTGGATGAAGAACTTGCTTGGCGGCTGTTCGGCTCAGTCCAGGTCGCCGGGCTTGAGGTGACTGTTGATGGCAGGCCGCATATAATAGCAGGCGTAGTCGCTCGCGATGATGATTTCGCTAGCTCAAGGGCTTATGTCGATGGGGCGGGAATGTTCATGTCCTTTGAGTCGCTTACGGAGCTATCAGGCGGCAGGGCGAGGATAAGCACCTATATGCTCGTGATGCCTGACCCCATAACAGGTTTTGCCCTCGGGGTTTTGACGGATGCGTTCCCTGCCTCAAATGCCCGCATTATAGAAAACAGCGCACGCTACTCGCTTTCAAACACTTTCGGGACCATCGCCTCGTTCGGCGTGCGGAGCATGAGGGTCGACAATATCATTTACCCATATTGGGAAAACGCCGCGCGCTTCACCGAAGACTGGCTTGCGCTGCTGCTGGCGCTTTCGATTGCATTTGTCTTATGTCCGCTCGTTTTCGGCGTGATTTATGCCGTGAAGGGCATCGCTTTCATGATAAAACGTGGCAAGAGCACTGCTATCAAAATTATTCAAGAGCGCAATGATCGCAAGGCAGAGGCGTATTTGCAGAAAAATGAGTAAAAAAGTTCAGGGGTCGGCCAAAGGGCCTCCCCTGAATAGTTTTGAGCGGTGCGGCGGGTTACAGTCGCATCCCTCCGTTAACGCTGAGGTTGTGCCCTGTTATGTAGGACGAATCGTCGCTTGCCAAGAACAGGATTGCCTTGGCGATTTCTTCAGGCTCACCAAGCCTGCCCAGCATTGTCTGCCCGGCAAACTTATCCAGGAGCTCCTGCGGGACAGTCTTTAGGATATCGGTCATGGTATAGCCCGGGGCGACGGAATTGACCCTGACAGGTGCACCTTTTCTCGCAAACTCCTTCGCCCATGTTTTAGTAATGCCAAATATTGCAGATTTTGTTGCGGCATAGTTAGCCTGCCCAATGTTGCCGAATTCGCCGACAACCGAAGAAACGCTTACTATGGAGCCACCTTTTTCCTGCTTTTCCATGCATGGGCCGACATGGCGGGTGAGATTGAACAGGCCCTTCAGGTTGACGTCGATGACCAAATCCCATTGCTCATCAGTCATTTTTGCGGTCATGGAGTCTCTGGTTATCCCCGCATTATTCACCAGAATGTCAACTTTTCCGTACTTTTCAATGACATGGTCGAAGCATGCCTTACATGCGGCAGTGTCTGTCACATTCAATTGGTAGGCTTCAACTCCGGCAAGCTCATATGGGATTGGCGCCATGTCGCAGGCAACCACCTTTGCGCCTTCCTTTACGAAAAGCTCGGTAGTGTTTTTGCCGATGCCCCCTGCTGCGCCCGTTACAATGGCAACTTTGTTCTGCAGTCTCATAAAACCCTCCTAGTGTAATAATGATTTCAGCACTTGTATATCCAAACCGACACACAGTGCCCTTTGTGCAATGATACCACAAATCAAATGCCCAATCAACAGTTATGTGTGGGTTTGTTCGCATGGTTTTTCCGGCGCCACAAATCGTAGGCCATCCGAAAAGCTGCCCTCTCTAGTATCCCAGCACCTTATCCACTACTCGTTCAAATGGCCTGCCCGCCACGTAATCCTCCAAGTATTTGACAAACTTATCGACCCCTAAGTCATTAGTAACTTCCAAAGTGTTGAGTCCGCTTACATGGGGAGTAATCATGACATTGGGCATTTTCCACAGCGGCGAGTCTTCCGGTAGGGGTTCAGGGTCTGTAACGTCCAATCCTGCGGCGCCAATGTGCCCCAAATCTAATTCCTCAATAAGAGCCTTAGTATCTATTATTTTACCTCTCCCAACATTAAGTAAAACCACGCCTTTTTTCATAGACTGAAGCACTTTTTTGTCAATCAATCCGGCGGTCTCTGCCGTCCCGGGCAAGCAGACGGCCACAATGTCTGCATCATAAAGAGCTTTCTCTAACGCTTCAATAGTATATAGCTCATCCACAAATTCCGGCTTGTTTGGCCTACTTGTGCGCACGACAGCCTTCACCAAATTAGCGCCTAAAGCCTTGCAGCGCCTTGCATAGTTTTCGCCAATATCCCCTAGGCCTAGTACGCAGACGGTGCTCCCATATATACTTTTCTCACTGCCCAAACGTTTCCATAGTCGTTTTTGCTGTTGCAGAACATATTCATTCATACCCCGCATGAGCATAAGAGAAACCGTCAGAAGATATTCTGAAATCGTCACACCATATGAGCCGCTGGAGTTTGTCAGAACCACACCCTCAGGAAAGCCATATTCCGACCCTAGGGCATAATCAGCCCCAGCCCATTGGATATGGAGCCATCTTAACTTCGGCGACTCAGCCACCAGCTTAACATCCATGGAGCCAAAAACAATTTCACATTCTTTAAGCCTATGGTCATCATAGTCAGTGATTACTAGCTCGTATTCTGGCGCAGCCGATTTGATTTTATTCAAACGCTCATCAGTCATGGGGGTAAATGTAATGCCTAGTTTTTTCATAGATTGACCTCCAGAAAATCTGCTAAAAGGTTTAAGCCGCTACGCTACAACATCAAATTCCAATCTCCGCAAGTGAGGGCTTTTGACAGAGCCAACTAAGCGAAAATTAGCCGAAGTACCCATACACTAGCACATGAATGCCTGTCTGTCAACCGGGCCGATGGGTGTCTATGGAATTATGGAATTCTATGGAATTTTTACTTGACGCTATGCCTCTGCGTATGTTAGAATAGCCGCTGATAAGTCACTGGAATTCAAAAACTGAATAAGTAACAATAGCATGGGGGTATAGCTCAGCTGGGAGAGCGCTTGACTGGCAGTCAAGAGGTCAGCGGTTCGATCCCGCTTATCTCCACCAGAAGGAGCTTGCGTCAACGTCGCAAGCTCCTTGATTTTTTCTCAGTCCCCACTGATATAACATCTCCATGTTTTGAATAATTACGTGAGAGATGGTAAAATGGATTTACTAAAAACAAAGATTGGCGAAAATGGCATGACGGACTATCAGTTCCAACTTGGACTAAACTGTTAAGCATTGAAAGCAGGTGACGCAATGCGAAGCACAGAACAGAAAATCCGCATCGTGGATGCGACTATGGCTATGGAGGGCATGCCACTAACAGACGAGGACAAAAAACGCCTTCGTGATGTTTTTGACGGTAATGCAACTGTTGAGAGGACTGTGCAAGAGCTGGTTAGGAAGCACAGCAGAGAGGTTCAACCAGTAAGCCTATGAGCGAATATGAGTACGAATGGGATGTAGGATACTGTTATCCCAATCCAGATGACTCTTGTGCGACTTGGCGATGAAATGAGGTGGACGCAATGATTCAAATTAGACCTGTATCCGATTTGCAAGATAAGTTTGCGGAAATCGAAAGTACAATTAGTACCGGACAGCCGGTGTGTTTAACTAAAGATGGTCGTGGTGCTATGGTCGTCATAAGCCTTGATAAGTATGCTGAACTGACAGACGATGTGGAGGTGAAGCTGGATGAGGCGGACTATGCCGCCGCTGTTTCCGATGTCCGTTATAGCCATGATGAGGTGTTTGCACGGTAAAAAAGAGAGAACATCCATACTATAGAATTACGTCAGGAACTTCTCTATCTTCTATATTGAGAATGTGATGGAAGTCAGACGACTTGTGTACTGCAAGCGTAATTTGCCAGAAATCATATAGCGACAACAAGAGTGCAAAGGTGTTTTCTTGTTGTCGCCTTAAATATCAAAGGGCGGACACGCCCTGTTGAACTTAAAAACCGCCGTTCCCAAAAAAACTGTGGGAAGCGGCGGGCTATGAGATGAATGCCTCCGGTGGCAGCGGTTGATAGTGTAATATAGATTGTGTAAACTCCGAATCTGAATATACTATTAAGAAAAGGAGATGACACAATGGCAAAGAGAGCAAGAAATCCAGAGCGCGACCGGTTGGTAAAGGAATTGATATCCGAATATCAGCCAAAAGACTTGTTGGATCTGCAAGAGGTACTGAAGGA
>Ga0209755_10000881_pt1 | contig 51294 bp, 51 predicted proteins | sample TergutCo191P1_FD_187301 | JGI IMG/M metagenome (GOLD analysis project Ga0209755, IMG submission 187301) | Cornitermes sp. P1 segment gut microbial communities from Petit-Saut dam, French Guiana - Co191P1 (SPAdes) (version 2) | ecosystem: Host-associated > Arthropoda: Insects > Digestive system...
CACGGTATTATGCTCTTAGAAATTTTGTGAGTTCGGCGGCGAAAAAAATAAAGACTGCGATACATTCCTCGCCGAACTTACAAAATTTTCAGAACGAGAGCGCGGTGGTCAGATTCCCGAATCTATGGGGAATCAACTTGCCGAATCATATCACAAAAGCCGAAATACACCATTTTTGAGTATAAACCTCTCTGAATAACAGCCGTGTTAGCAAAAAAGTGATGGTTGCCCCCTCCCCGCAACGGGTTGTTTTAACAAGTTATGCAGTTGCCTGATGGGGAGGGTCACGATTGAGCAACAATCCGCAAATGGGGCAGAACGTAACATCAACACCCGTTAGCATTTCGATTAACTCTATCGTTGAAACAACTACTTTTACAATCTGCGGCGGTAAGTTTAACAATTCCCGGCATAGCCCAAGTTTCTTTGCTTTGACGATTGAAGCCAGAAATCCATAATGCCTGATTTTAGTAAATTTCGGCGGGAGAACATGCAACAAAAAGCGACGAATAAACTCATTGGCGGTTAGCGTCATAACTTTTTCTTTGTTGCCGTCCTTATAATCGCGCCACTTGAACGAAACTTTATTGTCCCTTATATCAAGTATGCGATTGTTGGAAATAGCAATGCGGTGGGTGTAGCGTCCAAGATACTGAAGTACGGAGTTGCTCGTTTTGAACGGACGCTTACAGTAAACATACCAGTCTTTGTCGTACACGGTGTTTATAAGTTTCTGCCATACATGATAATCTTCCGTACCATCCAATTCATGGCGCATTTCTTGCAACGCACTCATAAACTTTCCTCTAAATAGCCTTGCCATCACCTTAACCGGGATAAAAAACTTTTTGCCGCACTCTTTCCATTTTCTTGTTTCGGTTAAACCGCCGCCGGGTACGATTATATGAACATGGGGATGAAACATTAGATTTTGCCCCCATGTGTGCAAAATTGATGTGAACCCAAGGTCTGCACCAAGATATTTTGGGTCTTTGCCCAACGCTTTTAACGTGTCGGCGGAAGCCTTGAACAGTAGGCTAAACAGCTTCTCCCTGTTGCCGATTACTAACCCTTTCAATTCTTGCGGCAAGGTAAACACCACATGAAAGTACGGAACGGGCAATAATTCAGCTTCTCTTGCCATAACCCAACGCTCTTTTGATAGTGCTTGGCATTTTGGGCAATGGCGGTTGCGGCATGAATTATATGAGATTTTTGTATATCCGCACTCGCATGAATCCACATGTGCGCCCATTGCCGCAGTGCGGCAGCTTCGTATGGCGCGTATTGCCTTGTGAACGTGTGGTGGTGCACTGTTACGGCTTAGATACTCGTCACCATACAAGTTGAAAATATCTTGCAGTTCAATCATCGGTATTGTTACCGTTTATAGATGTTTTTCTTGTGTTGCCGTATTTTTCAGCCAAGTTGTTATCAAGTGGGCTTCTTAGGGAAAGAATATCGGAGTACGCTACTTGCGTATACCAAGCCGTGGTATCTATTCTTATATGCCCCATGAGTTTTTTCAAAGCCAGAAGATTATGACCGTCTTCGTACAGGTGAGTGGCGAAACAGTGGCGCAAAGTATGGAGCGAACCCGGCTTTTTTATTTTGCTTCTTTTCAGTGCAGTTTTGAAAGCATCTTGCAAGGCGCGTGTCCTAAATGCTCCCGGCTGTTTTGGTGATTCAAACAACCATTCTTTTGGTCGGTACATTTTCCAGTATTCGCGCAGGGTTTCTAATGTTGCTTGTGGCAACATTGCATATCGGTCACGATTTCCTTTGCCGCTTCTTATGAAAATCCGCATCTGGTTAGATTCTATGTCTGTTATTTTTAGATGACAGACTTCCGACAACCTAAGCCCTGAACCATATGCTAACATCAACATCGCTTTGTGCCTTAGATTGCTTGCGCTATCTATGATTTTTAGGCATTCTTCTCTTGTGTAAAGTTGTGGCAAGTTCCGCTTTTGGCTCATTCGTGGTATCTTTTTTACATTCAACACGATATTAAGTGTTTCGCCGTACACGAATCGTAATGCGCTGTTGTAGGTATTCACTGTTGAAGGCAGATTTCCTTTGCCTTTGTACAGATAGTGAAGAAAGTTGCTTATTTCCGGCTCTCGCATTTGGTCTGCCGGTTTGTCGTAATAATCTTGGAAGTATTGCACCTTTTCGCAATATTCATGGACGGTTGATTCGCTTCGTCCTCGCAATTCCAAATCTATTGCCAACTTTTGTAATACTTCTTCCTTGCTCATTTATTCACGCTCCAACAATTTTTTGTCGGCTTTCGCCGCTTCTTAATTGTTGGGCTTGTTTCTGTAAATTAAACCAGTTTATGTCAACTTTCGAGGGTTTTAGGTTTTGGTCTTTTGCTACCTTTGTAGCGGTTTCGTTCTGCTTATTAGGCATAGTTAATTTGGTCTATGTGCTAATAAAATTTCTTTCAATATTTCTAGTGTTTTATCATTAGGATTATGTATCCTAACGGTAAATAATCTGCAAATTCCATATTCTTCACCCGTAAAATTACGTCCGAATAAATTTATTGTATGTTTATTTTTTGCCCATCTTTCGCAATGATAATTACATTGATAACAAGGGAATATGCTTTCCCACAGCACTTCTTTTATATCTTCTCTTGTAAGCACATCATGCATAATTTCATCACGCAGGGTGATATGCCATGTGTCATCGTAAATTTTAATATAACAAACAACACGCCCTTTATATTGGATATACCAATTATATCCCCTGTTTCCGGCTCGCGGAGGTAATTTGTTTTCGCGTAGCCAAGTTGCAAAGTTCAATGCTCTGTTTTGTTGCACTTCATCATCAAGGTAAAATAAAACAATATCTTCAAACTTTGGACATCGTTTGTGTGTTGGTTCTTTTCCGGGTTTATAAGTTTTTGATTTCTCGTATGCCATTCCAACACCGCCTAATATAAATTTTCTACCACATGCAGTACAACAATATTCTGCTTTCGCACTGCTTGGTAAGTATATCAGAAATTAGTCCGATTGAAAACCGCTGGAGGCAGAACACGGAAAACGAGTTTGTGTTCCCCACTTTTTTTACTCCCCATTGTGTTAAAATAGTGTTAAATATCAAAATGCCAGAAACGAGCCAACCTCTCAAACTCTTATTACATCAAGCTTTGAGAGGTTTCAATTATGGTATAACTTAGAAACATGTTGGCCCGAAGCGAGCGGGTTTGGGGTGCAACCCCAACAAGCACAATTCAAGAGTGTACCCACACTTGAATTGCTTGCGGTTTGTAAAACAGCAAGGATTTTTCCCAATTTACGCCGTGCGGAAAATTTGGAAAATCGCAAGTGTCATGACACTTGCCCTGCTTGCCGTTTAGTGGAAAGGCTTTATTTACTGCATATTTACGCTATTTTTCCGTGCATATATTTTCCTGCTAACCCCAAGTATAGTACCTAACAAAAAAGTGCGTACTTGGCAAGCAATTCTCATTCAATATAATTATTATTAACAAACAATAAGAGAGGATGCTTTTAGATTATGACATCTACAATGGCAACACAAAGATTAGTTAAAATTTCGCTAACTGTATCAACAGGCTTTTTGGTTTTTCAGTTAATTATTGGCTTTGTGGTAAATTCACAAGCTATTCTTGCGGATGGAATTTCCACGTTAATCGGAACAATAGTAGCTTGCTTTAACCTTGCATTGTTAAGTTTTATAGGAAAGCGTAATGTTAAAAAATATCCCTTTGGCAAAGAAACCTTAGAACCATTTATTGGGGTTGCGAATCAAATTTTAATGTTAATAATTGCTACTACTATTATTATTGATAATGTACAAGTAATATATTCCGGTGGAAACGATGAAGTACACATCACCGCAGTTATTTTGTTTGGACTCCTTGCCACGGCATTTAATTTTGCAGGGTACAGATATTTCAAGGCACAGGCAAAAAAACATCAAACGCCTACCGCAGAGGTGTTGGTGGTTGGATGGTTATTCAGCACGATTGTCGGAATTGGCCTTGTACTTGGCTTTAGTCTTTCGTGGGGATTAAATATGACTGCATTAAGCCCATTCACGGTATATATAGACCCCGCATTGGCTATTATGCTCATGCTTATTTTTACAGTATCGCCTATACTTGAAATGAAAAATTGCTTTAGAGAACTTATGCAAGCTGTACCATCTAAAGAAATTAGGAATATCATTACCAACAAGATTGAAAAAGTAAATCAAGAATACGATTTTATTCATAAAGTTATTCGGTTAGGAAAAGTCGGTGGGAAAATCATAATTGAAATTGATTATGTGATTGAACAAGATTCAAAATTAAATTGCGTATCAGAACAAGACAGATTGCGTAAAAACTTAATTCAAACTTTTTCCGAATTAGATTATGGAAAATGGATTAATGTTAATTTTACTAATGACATCATTTTTACAGAGCATATTCAATGATATAATTAGACGAGTATGCAAAAAAAAGGGGGGTGCAGATGAGCCGCTTAGAAGAAATAAAAGGAGCATTGGAAACTGCTGATTCCACATACACGTTATCCCTAATCAGCGGGAAATACAAAATAATGGTTATTTACTGCCTTGCGGAATATGATGTTGTCCGTTTCAATGAGATGAAGCGGTTACTCCCCTATATCTCTTTCAAAATGCTTAGTGCTACGCTAAAAGATTTGGAGGCTGATAAATTAGTACACCGAAAAGATTTTATGGAAATCCCGCCTCGTGTAGAATATAGGTTGACGGAGCGAGGAAAGTCATTACTTCCCATTTTAGACAGCATGAGTCAATGGGGGAATAAGCATAGAACAGATTGAAAGGAGCAAATACCGTGAATAAGGTCGTTGTAATTACTGGTAGCCCACGAAAAAATGGTAATAGCATTGCCATGACAGAATCATTTATTCAAGCCGCCGAAGCAAAGGGGCATATCGTTACACGTTTTGATACCGCACACATGAAAGTGAGGGGGTGTTGCGCTTGTGAAACTTGTTTTGAAACTGGCAAGGCGTGTAGTTATGATGATGATTTTAATATTATTGCTCCCTCTATTATTGAGGCCGATGTTGTGGTATTTACTACTCCCGTGTATTGGTACTCTTTCCCTTCACAGCTTAAAAGTGCCATTGATAAAATGTATAGTTTTGTCGTTGCAGATAGAAATGTGAGCGGAAAAAAATGCGCTTTAATTGCCTGTTGTGAAGAAGATGACCGTTCCGTTTTAGACGGCGTGAAAACCCCATTTGAACGCATTGCGGCTTTTCTAAAGTGGAAGGTGCTTGACGAGGTGATTATTTCTGGTGTTTATCGAGAGGGAGATATTCACAAAACCAACGGCTGCCAAAAAGCTATTGCACTTGCAGAATTGATATAAACAAAGAATTATGAACGGAGCACATCGGGCCAACATGGCTCGAAGTTAGAAGGAGGCTCAAAATAGGCATGAAAAAGCGTAAACGCGGTATTCCAATACAATCATGGGTAGATGAATCCGAATACGAAATCATTCAACAGCGCATGGCAGAAGTAGGAACAGATAATCTTAGCGCATTTATCCGTAAGCAAGCCCTAAACGGCTATGTACTGCATGTTGACCTATCTCCAGTCAAGGAGCTTGTTTCTCTGCAACGGCGATGTTCCAACAATATGAACCAGATAGCCGTTACCGCCAACACCTACGGCGGCATATACCCGCAGGAGATTATAACTCTGCAAAAAGATTATGAGGCTCTTTGGAAGCCGTTGTCTGATTTGCTGAAACAACTTGCGGAAGTTACGGCACTATAGATGGCAACCACATGCATTATAAAACGCCACATCAGCAAGAACCACTCCATAACCCAATCATTAGCAGACGGCTTTAACTACGGACAAAACCCGGATAAGACCCGCGATGGCGAATTAGTATCATCCTATATGTGTGACCCTAAAACCGCCGTAGCGGAGTTTCTTTTATCTAAAGCCAAATACAAAGCAATAACAGGCAGAGAGCAGAAAAAAAGCGAAAATGTTTTGTATTATCAAATACGACAGTCATTTCAACCCGGCGAGGTAGACCACGAAACTGCGCTGAAAATCGGACACGACTTCGCTATGCGATGGACGCGAGGAAACCATGCTTTTTTTGTGGTATCACATGTTGATAAACCGCACCCCCATATCCACATCTACTACAACTCCACGACCTTAGACTGCACCCGCAAATTTCGTGACTTCCTCGGTTCGGGGCGGGCTGTCCGGCGGTTATCTGACCGTATATGTTATGAAAACGGTTTATCTGTCATTGCTAAGCCAAGGCTAAAGAGCCAAGGCAAGTTTAAGCACTACGGAGAATGGCAGGGAACTGACAAGCTCCCCACCTTCAAAGAACGTCTAAAGGCGCAGATAGATAGTTGCCTAGCCGAAAAGCCGCAAACTTTGGAAGCATTTCTGCAAGCTATGAAGTTGGCAGGGTACGAGGTAAGGCATGGGCGCGGTGGTACGGTCAGCTTCCGCGCCGAAGGTCAAAAGCGATTTACTCGGCTTCGTGCTTCCACACTTGGCAAGGGCTACGGCTTGGAAGATATACAAGCTATTATCGAAGGACGTACCCCCATACCAGAGAGAAGGGTCAGCACCCCGCGCAAGGTAAATTTGATTGTAGATATCCAATCCAAAATGAGAGCCGGAAAAGGGCCTGCTTATGAACGATGGGCGAAGATTCACAATCTGAAAGCTATGGCGACAGCACTTCAATATCTACAAGAAAATGACCTCTTAGACTATGAGCAGTTAGAGCAAAAGACCGAAGAAGCTACAAGCCGATTCCATGAGTTATCCGGCAAAATAAAATCAATCGAGGCTTCCATCAGTATCAATGCAGAGCTAAGAGAAGCAATGATTGATTATGCCAAGACCCGCGCTGTATTCGAGGGCTTCAAGGTTGCGAAGTACAGCAACAAATATCTTGCGGAGCATGAGGCTGATATCCAACTGCACCGAGCAGCACGAGCTACTATGAAGCGCATACTTGCCGGGGCGAAACTTCCCAAAATGGATGAACTTAAAAAAGAATATCGGAAGCTGTCTACTGAAAAAAGCTCTGCATACAAAGAGTACCGGGAAGCGCGGAAGGACATGCAAGAGATAGTTGCGGCAAAAGCCAATATCGACCACCTTATGAACCTAACGGATAGGCAAGAAAACAAGGAAATGGAGCGATAGCGACATGACGCAACGACAAAGACGCGAAGCGTCGGACTTCGAGCCAACATGGCTCGAAGTCGCGGGCTTGGGGTGCAACCCCAACAAGTAGATTTTTTCAAGTTTTCGCTACGCGGAAATATTGAAAAAATCGCAAGTGTACTACACTTGCCCTGCTTGCAGGTTTTGAATTGGTTATGGTTTGTCGTTAAAAGTAGCCATGCAAAAAACGCATAGCAAGCCATAAAAAATCAGTATTGGACATTATCATAGAGCAGTTATATACTCTTACTGGAAAATAATTTTAAGTGGGAGGAATAAAAATGGAGTACACAAAACTAGGAAATACAGGCATGGACATATCAAAAATATGTTTAGGTTGTATGGGGTTTGGGGACGTAACAGCTAGTGGATGGCATGTTGACGAAGAAGAAAGCCGAAGTGTAATTAAACGGGCGTTGGACTTAGGTATAAACTTCTTCGATACGGCGAATACCTACGCCGGAGGACGGAGCGAAGAAATTCTTGGTCGTGCGTTGAACGATTTTGCAAACCGTGACGAAATGGTGGTAGCCACAAAGGTATTCTTTAATAAGCTTGGCGATAAAATCAGCGGTATGGGATTATCTCGTAAAGCAATCATGACCGAAGCGGACAAAAGCCTAAAACGCCTTGGGATGGACTACATAGACCTCTATATCATCCACCGCTGGGATATGAACACGCCAATCGAAGAAACATTATCCGCGCTGCATGATTTAGTTAAAGTGGGAAAGGTTCGTTACCTTGGTGCTTCTGCGATGTACGCTTTCCAATTCCAAAAGGCGTTGTACACCGCAGACAAACACGGCTACAGCAAATTTGTTTCCATGCAAAACCACTATAATTTAATCTACCGCGAGGACGAGCGGGATATGCTCCCCCTTTGCTTAGAAGAAAAAATAGCGTCCACGCCGTACAGCCCCTTGGCTTCCGGCAGACTTTCTCGTCCTCGGACAGAAAGCACTAAGCGGTCAGAGGTTGACGGAATGGCTAAACTGAAATATGACTCCACAATAGAATCTGATGATGTGGTAATTGGCCGTGTAATTGAGATTGCGGAAAAACGCGGTGTAAGCCGTACCCAAGTGGCTCTTGCGTGGCTTCTGCATAAGCCGCCTGTAGTTGCTCCTGTTATCGGCGCGACTAAAATAGCACACTTGGAGGATTCTGTTGGAGCAGTATCGGTTTCGTTGTCTGATGAAGAAATTGCATACTTGGAAGAAGCCTACGTCCCACACAAGATTGTAGGGCCGAGTAGCCACGGGATGCAAAAACATCATTCTTTAACTTAGGAGTGTCTAATGGATTTTCGCGCTTTGAAATCGTTTCTTGCAGTAGCAGAAGCAGGAAGTATTACAAAAGCATCAGAAATTTTGGGTTTATCGCAACCTGCCCTGTCCCGGCAGCTCCAAGAGCTTGAAAGGGATGTAGGTAAAATCTTGTTAATCCGTGGCAGTAAGAATACAAAGCTAACCGAGGAAGGACAGTTTCTTCGTAAAAGAGCGCAAGAAATCTTAGACTTAACCCAAAAGACAAGAGCGGAACTTACACAAACAGATAACAATATCAGCGGGGATGTTTGGGTAGGCGGTGGTGAATCCGAGGGGATGCGCCTTATCGCTAAAACAGCCTGTTCCCTACAGCGCGAATTTCCGAATATTCGTATTCACTTACTAAGTGGAAATTGGGACGATATAGAAGAAAGGTTAGAAAAAGGACTTGTTGATTTTGGCGTAGTAGCCGGGTCAATAAACCCAAACAAATATGATTTTTTACGACTACCCGCAGAACATTCAGCCGGATTATTGATGCGGAAGGATAGCCCCCTTGCATCTCATAGCGTAATTATCCCAAACGATTTGCAAGACATACCTATAATTTCGTCGCGTAATGATGAAATGAAGCGAAGATATACTGAATGGCTTGGGTATGAGTTTGATACTTTGAATGTGGTTGCAACATATAACCTTATATTTAATGCAGCGTTTTTAGTTGAGGAAGGTTTTGGGTATGCGCTATGTTGGGACGGTTTGATTCAAACGAACGCAGAGCATCCACTATGTTTTGTCCCTTATGAACCTTGCATAAAAATTAACATTGATATGGTTTGGAAAAAAGGACAGGTGTTTTCTAAGGCTTCACAAAAATTTTTAGAACACTTACAGGTGGCTATATGAAGGTACAATCAGACCTACTTCACTTCTATGGTTGGAGAATAGTAATTGCCGGAATAATCATCCTTGCTGTGGGTCTTGGGATGTTTATGAGTACAAACAGTTTGTTCGTGATTCCTGTCAGTGATTCTCTCGGTGTTACAAGAGGGCAGTTTACATTCCATAGGACTATCATAACGCTTGTAAGCGCGTGTTTATTACCGCTGTACGGTAAGGTTATTCAGCGGTTTGGTGTAAGAAAGGTTCTTCTTGTCGGCGCGTTAATGCTTGGGCTTGTGACAATCGGATATTCGTTTGCACAAAATATTTGGCATTTTTATGTGATAGCTTTTGTGAATGGCGTATTTGTTACTTCGGTGAGCTTCATGGTAATCGGTATTCTGGTTAGTGCATGGTTTACCGATAAAAAAGGATTAGCTACCGGGTTAGCCTTTGCCGGGAGCGGACTTGGCGGAGCAGTTATGATTCCTATAGTCAGCAGGGTTATGGAAACGTATGGTTGGCGGGTTGCATACATGTTCATGGGGCTGCTTGGATTATTAATTCTGCTCCCGGTAATTTTTTTCTTGGTGAAGGAGAAGCCGGAAAAAGTTGGTCTGAAACCTTACGTTTCAAACGGCGATGCGGAAAAGGATTCAGACACAGCAGTTTTCAATATCTCAATGAGCGAGGCATTAAAGACTAGCAGATTTTGGCTACTTGCAGTTACTTTCGCATTAATCTCCACATTTGCCGCCGCTACGAATACCCATACTGCTCCGTTTATGACCGACTTAGGCTATTCTGTGGGGATGGTATCTGCTATTGTTTCAGTCTTTATGCTGACTTTGACTTTTGGAAAAATAGTCCTCGGCATTGTATATGACCGTTTCGGTGTGATGACCGGGAACATGGTTATCGTGGTTTGTTGCCTTGTTTTTCCGATTGCTGCGTTACTTTCGCATTTACCGCCTTTTCCTTGGGTTTATGCTGTGGCTATGGGGATGGCAAGTTGCGGATTGTCTGTTCCTGTTGCTATTCTAATAATTAGATATTTCGGTCAAAAGGGCTTTCCGTTGATTTTCAGCGTTTTTACTATGATTATGACCATAGGGCCGGCGATTTCTGTTCCGGCTATGGGGGCGGTGCATGATATTACAGGGAGCTATCGCCCGGCATGGATTGTATTTATGGCGTTTTCGCTTGTTATTTCATTATGTTTAGTTACTGTTGAAGCAGTACACAAAAGGAGGATAAAAAATGGCTCTGATTCAAGCAAATTTCATGGCTAGGACACTGTTTAGGACTGTACCTATTCAAGTTATTTTACCAGTGGATAAGTTTACAAGACCGGGCGCACCGACCAGAGAAGATAAACCTTTCAAAACTCTGTATCTATTGCATGGTTTACTTGGGAATTACACTGATTGGGTTACGGAAACAAGGATTCAAAAGTGGGCTTCGGAAAAAAATCTAGCCGTAGTCATGCCATCAGGCGACAACTCGTTTTACCTAGACCACCCTGCGGAGGGTAATCTCAACAATAATTACGGTGAGTTTATCGGCAAAGAGCTTGTTGAAACAACAAGGAAGATGTTCCCATTGTCACACGAAAGGGAAGATACATACATAGGTGGTCTATCTATGGGTGGTTACGGAGCAATCCGCAATGGGCTAAAGTATCATGAAACATTCGGCTATATTGCCGGGCTTTCCTCTGCGATACATATACTCGAAGATATAGAGAATGTGGAAAACCGCAATATCGTTTATGAGGAAAGTTGTTTCGGAAAATTGGAAGAAGCGATTTTGACCGACAAGAATCCGAGAGTACTGGTAAAAAATTTGAAGGAGCAAAATGTAAACTTTCCGAAAATATTCATGGCTTGCGGTACAGAGGACGGATTGATAGGTGTTAATCGTGTGTATAGGGATTTCTTCAAAGAAAACGGCTTGGATGTGACTTTTTACGAAGAAACCGGGCGGCATGACTGGGCTTTTTGGGACAAGTATATTGAGAAGTTCCTAGATTGGCTACCTTTGGAAGATGAAACATCTGGGATAACCAGTGGTAATGTGCGCGGTTAGGGAAAACCGCTTTAGGGGAGGAATTTATAATGTCGTTGGTAACTTTTGATTTTTTCTCAAAATGTCTAATGAGAAAGGTATCGGTAAATGGAATTATCCCATTTGACACAGAAGCAGAAGCACCATACAAAACTTTATACTTGTTACATGGACTATCTGACAACAAAGAAGCTTGGCTACTGAATACCCGCATTTATCAATGGGCGCGTGAACGGAAACTGGCTGTAATTATGCCGAACGGTGAAAATATGTTTTACCTAGACAATGATGCGCTGATGGATAGGCATGGTGAGTTTGTGGGTAGTGAGTTGCTTGAAGCGTCACGCAAGCTTTTCCGGCTATCCGACAAAAGAGAAGATACTTTTATTGCGGGTTTCTCTATGGGGGGTTACGGTGCTATTCGTAATGGGCTAAAATATAATCAGAATTTTGGCTACTTAGCGGGAATGGCTCCCGCGCTTATCATGGACATGTTACTTGACCCGGAATTTGAAAAAAGGCGCGGAGATTTCCATGAACGCACAGCCTTTGGTGATTTGAATGAATTAATAGGGAGCGACAAAGACCCACGCGCACAGGTAAAGGCTATGAAACATTCCGGCGAAGATTTTCCGCAAATATACCTAAGTTGCGGTACAGAAGATATATTAATCACACCCACGCGAGAATTACATGAGTGTTTAACCAAGTATGATGTATCACATAAATATGTAGAGTTGCCGGGCGGACATACTTGGGATTTTATTAACGAAGATATGCTTAGAGTTCTGGATTGGCTGCCTTTGTAAATCATTTTTCAATTTGCGCTTGACATAAACCTAACTTTAGCTTGTACAATAAAATTCAAATCGTACAAGAGGAGGAGAAATATGACGTACACGAAGTTTACAGAAGAAGTCAACGTATCACGCCTTGGTATGGGGGCTATGCGTCTACCAACTAACGGTGAGGGTTGGACAGCACCCATCGACGAGGCTCGTGCAACAGAAATAATTGACTACTGCATGGAAAACGGCGTAAATTTTTATGATTCTGCACTGATTTATCACGGTGGTAAATCAGAAGTATTTCTAGGCAACGCCTTAAAAAAATATCCGCGCGAAAGTTTCTATGTGTCAACAAAGTACAGGTTGTTCCACCAAATGAATCATAAAGAACAGCTTGAAGAACAGCTAAAACGCTTGCAGATGGACTATATTGATTTCTATATGATTCATGGCATCCAAGATGAAGGCGTGGAAGAAACACTATCAAACGGTTGCATTGAATATTTCAATGAAATGAAAGCCCAAGGAAAAATTAAGAATGTTGGGTTTTCCGTACATTGCAGCCCGGATTCTATGCGTAGGTTGATTGCCGCAAACAAGTGGGATTTTGTTATGTTACAGTTGAACTATTTTGATTGGGAGTACGGCGGGGAGAAGGAACTCTACGATATAGCAGTAGAAGCTAACATCCCTATCATTGGCATGGAGCCGCTACGTGGCGGACTACTAGCCACACTAACAGACGAATCTGCTATTGTGCTGAAAGAATCCGCGCCAGAACGTAGCTTGGCTTCGTGGTCTATGCGTTGGTTATTAGACTTACCGCAAGTTAAGGTAGTATTAAGTGGTATGTCCAACATGGATGTAACGCGAGATAATGTATCAACTTTTGCCGAAGGTAAACAGCTAGATGAAAATGAGAAAAAAACACTTGCTAAAGCTCGTGATATTTACCGTCCTGCGGTTTCTGTGGCATGTACGGCTTGCCGTTATTGTGTTGCCGACTGTCCACAGGAATTAGATATCCCGCGCCTACTTCATATTTACAATGAAGTAAAACTAGGGGGAGGTTGGCGAGCTAGTTTTCAAGAATCACTACCGGAAGGGAAAAGAGCTACAGACTGCACAGCCTGCGGCGTGTGCAGTCCGCTTTGTCCACAGGGTTTTGATATCCCAAGTTTCATAAAAGGGTTAACGGAAACAAGCAGACCAGCACCACCACCCAAGAAAGCTGATTGAGAAAATAGAGAGGGTGATTTTGCATTGGAAAAGAAGATACTTATAGCTTATTATACCCATTCAAACAACACGGAGAAACTTGCAAAAGCAATACAAAACAAAACAGGAGGGGTATTGCATAAAATAACCCTTAAAACTCCGTATCCATCCGGCCGTTCAATTTCCGACCAAGCTAAAAAGGAAATTGATGCGGGATTCAAGCCGGAGTTGGTATCGAAACTGGATGATGCAGAAACGTATGATGTAGTGTTTGTGGGTTCGCCTAATTGGTGGTACACGATTGCGCCGCCTGTTACAACCTTTCTTTCTGAAAATGACTTTGCCGGGAAGGTAGTCGTACCGTTTTATACTCACGGCGGCGGTGGAGCAGGGTCTATTGAAGAAGATATTGCTAAACTTTGTGAAGGTGCAAAAATACAAGTTGGTTTGTCAGTTTATGGGGATGGTTTTAATGACGCGCAAATTGATACTTGGTTGAAAAAAGTAATATAATTATAAGGGGCTGTCTTTCTGAACAAAGCAAGACAGCCCCTTTGTATTCCTATTCAGCACCATAAGATTCATCTCTATATTTCAAAATCTCTCTCGGTATCTGTTCGTCAGAAATTTTCCGAACAGCCTGCTCACTCTCCAATTCTAGGGCTGTGTCGTAGTACCAGCATTTGTATTTAATCATATTTGCGGTTTTTTGCAACTTTTCAAGCTGTGCAATGGTTTCGTCCAACTGCTCATAGAACATATCTCGGCGCGCTTGCAGAGTGGAGTCACCATCTTGACACCACTGCATAAACTTCTTTATATCTTTAATGGACAAGCCAGAAGTTTTAAGACATTCAACGGTTTTTATTGCTCCTATCTCCTTGTCCGAAAACATGCGAATACCCCCGCTGCTTCGTTCAATATCCGGGAAAAAACCTTCGCCGTCATAGTATCTTAGCGTAGAAATGGGAATCCCTGTTGCTTCGGAAACCTCACCAATGGAATAAGTCATATACACCTCCAAAAAATGCTTGACATAAACCTAACTTTAGGTCTTATGCTAATGGTAGTGCAAACAAAATATTTTGTCAAATAGGAGTTGCTTATACATGTCTGGAATCGGTAGCAGTAAAGTGTTTTATGGATGGTACATAGTGTTGGCAGGATTTTTAATCGCATTTGCAGGGCTTGGTGTGATTAATAGCATGGCAGGGGTTTTGCTTGTGCCGATTTGTGATGATTTGGGGTTCTCGCGAGGGGAATTTACTTTTCATAGGACTATTTTGGTATTGGTTGGTTCTTGTTTTATGCCGCTTTATGGGAAGCTATATCAAAATATCGGTGTTAAGAATGTGTTAATCGCAAGCTCTATAGCTGTGGCCATCGTTACGATTGCATATTCGTTTTCCACAAATATATGGCACTTTTACATTCTTGCACTGGCAAACGGCATATTCATTTCCGGGCCAAGTTTTATGACGGTCGGATATCTGATAAATAACTGGTTTGAGGATAAAAGAGGTTTTGCAACCGGGATTGCCTTTGCAGGTTCGGGCTTTGGGGCAGCGGTGTTTATTCCGATAGTATCTCGAATATCAGAGCTTACCGATTGGCGAGATGTATATCGTTTCTGCGGAATCGTTGTCCTTGCTATTCTAGTCCCAACAATATTGTTTCTTGTAAAAGAACGCCCGGAAGATATGGGGTTGAAGCCATACGAAAGCAAGACAAAATCAAGCAATACGAGGAAAAGAATTGAAGATGCAAAAATCGAATTATCATTTAGCCAAGCATTGAGAACACCTATATTTTGGATGTTAATTATTGCTTTCTTTTTACTATCAATAATGGCGGGTGGGCCAAATTTTAATGCTGTACCATATCTAACGGATATTGGTTACACCGCTGCTTTTGCGGCTATGGTAATGTCGGTGCTTATGTTGGCGCACACTTTAGGCAATATGACCCTTGGCGGTTTTTTTGACCGATTTGGAATGTTAACAGGTAGTTTATTTTTGGGGCTATGCTGTATAATATTTCCGATTCTGGCTCTAAATGCGGGTGTTCCTGTATTTGTGTGGCTTTTTGCATTATTCTATGGGCCGGCAAGTTCCGGCTTCGTGCCTGTTGCATTATTCACAACAGTTTACTTTGGTAGAAAAGACTTTGCCGCTATATTTAGCATATTCAATACGGCAGCAATGGTCGGTACTGCATTATCCGGCCCATCTATGGCATTTATATATGACGCAACCGGGAGTTATTTTTGGAGTTGGATAATGTTAGTCGGATTTGGGTTGATTATTACAATTTGTCTTGTTTGTTCGTATGCTTTCAATCGCAAAAAAATGGCGGTCAGGTAAATTAGGTTATTAGCGATATCACGTTTGACTTAGGGGCAACTTGGCTCGAAGTTGTACTATTAATAACAGGTGGTGAAAAACATGCGCGTAAACAAAAGCAGAATACTCTACATACAAAAATTTCTAATAGAGCAAACAGATGAGGAACGCCATGCTACAGTTGCGGAAATTCTTGCTTACTTAGAAACTATAGGTATTACGACTAGCCGCCACACTATTATGAGGGAAATCGAACAACTGAATGAATCCGGGATAGACATTGTGTGTAACACAGGAAAGCCCAACAAATATTTTATAGGTGAACGCCACTTTGAAATGCCGGAGCTAAAATTGCTTGTTGATGCAGTTAGAGCTTCCCGCTTCATCCCAACACGCAAAGCTACTACCCTTGTAAAGAAGCTGTCCGACTTCACAAGCGTTCATCAATCCGGGGAACTCTACCGCTCTCTATACACAGACAAACAAACACGCTCTGTAGGTGATAAGGCATATATCACTGTTGACCTATTACACACTGCTGAACGCACAAATAAAAAAATTGTCTACAAATATTTTGAATGGGGCGCAGACAAAAAGAAAGACTACAAGCATGGACGGCGAGATTATTTTTTTAGCCCTTACGGTCTTATCTGGAATAATGACCGTTACTACTCCGTGGGATGGTCTGATAATCATGGGAAAATAATTACCTTGCGGGTAGATAGAATCGCCACGCCGAAGCTAACCGATACCCAAGCCGAGCCAAGACCAAAAGATTTTGATATGGCTTTCTATGCTGAAAGTGTAATCAACATGTATGACGGCATTGTGCGGGATGTAACCCTGCGCTGTAAAAATGCTATGATGAAGCACATAATTGACCGCTTTGGCGAGGAAGTAAAAACGGAGATACTTGACGCTGAACATTTCGCGGCTTATGTGTGTGTCCCTGCAAGTCCTACTTTTTTTGCTTGGGTGTTCACCTTTAGGGGTGGGATAAAAATTATTGAGCCGGATGATGTTCTGGAGAATTACCACGATATGTTAAATTCGGCATTGAGTTAACCTTATTATTAAAATCCATTTGCAGTAAAAGAATCCCTCAATTAAAAGGCTTCCGACTATCGGAAGTCTTTTATTGCTCATATATGAGCAATAGCCCCAAAGTCGAAAATATGTTGTTGAAAACCGAACGTACATGCGATATACTTGCATTAATAAATGTTGAGCCGGCTTGCGAAAACAGTAACGATGCAAGGAGAGAATAGCGCATGATTGTGATGCATGAAAGTACAACAGGGCATAATCTGGACAAGCCAGTGATATGTCCCAAGTGCAATCGCGGGCGGCTCGGTAACATTCAGGAGCATAGCGAAGCTATATTATCACGGCGCGGAAAACCCCCTCCAATCGAATATGGAGAGTGTGTCCAAGTCAAATGCAATGTATGTCGTACATTGTAGGCGTTAACTTTGACAAGCGTAAATTTTGAAAACTGAATAGTAAATTTTAGGGTACTGAGATAAATACCCGGTGAGGGTTGCGTTTGCGGACAATAATACCACACCTTTCTAGCACATAGCACCAACCGAATTGCGAGTTAGGAGCATGGCAGATAGCTTTTGAAGCTATTTGTCATGCTCTTTTTTTGACCCTCGCTCTGCTTCAAAAGCAGAGCGGAGGATTTATGAGAGATTTATTTTATGAAAGCCACTTAGGGGCAAATTGGCTCGAAGTGCGATGCCGTTCGCCACCCCATTCGATTTTTCACGGAACTAGAAACCCAAAAATCGAATGGAGGAAATTATAATGGCAACTATTAACTTGAAGGATTTTTATTCGTGGTATGCACAGGATGAGTTTGTTGAGGTGTCTGACGAAGTAGCGGAGGAACTTTTTGCTAGTAGACGATACGAAAAAACTCATGGGGAACGCATGAGGCGCAACAAAGCTCTTTACTCACTCGACAGAGGCGACGGCATAGAATCATCAGCAATAACAGGCTCGTCCGATAACCCGGAAGCAATTTTTACAATAATGAATCGTCATTGTAGTTTATGCCAAGCGTTAAATTCTCTACCGGAAATCCAAGGCAGAAGGATAGAAGCACACTACCTGCATGGCAAAAGCCAACAAGAGATAACGGAAACCGAGGGCGTTACGAAGGGGTCAGTGAGCCTTTCAATAACAAGAGGGCTTGCGGCGATGAAAATTTTTATTAAAAATTACGATTCCCAGTCAAACTTTTGCCCTCAAAGTGAGGTAGGTATATGAGAGGAACTTTTTTTCTCTCTAAACCATACCGGGCGAAGGAGGAACAAAATAAATCAAAGCGAAAAGGCGGCGCGTTGCGTTGCCTTTTTGCTTGCCCCGGATTGAAAATTCAAACAAGGTAGCTTATAATAATAGCAGGGATGGTGATGCTCATGGAACAAACTGAACACTTCGACGTACCCAAACACGAATACCGCCAATACTCCCAAGAGGAAATAGACGAGGCGCGAGGCAATCTCTCGCTCATGAATGACCGGGTATTTATGGTGGCATTTGAGAAAAACAAAAATAATCACATAATAACCGGGCTTGTAAATGCCTTGCGAAGAATCCATGACGTTACGCCAATCCCGCAAATACAAAGCACCACTGTACAAGAGCCATCGTTAGCGGATATACTTGGTCGTGGAATGGTAGCTGACTTAACAGGACTAGGATTGCAAATCAATATCGCCTTGGAAGCTCAAAGAAAAATCCAAGAAGGGTATGCTGTCCGTGCCACCCTATCATCAAGCAACGTAATGCGGCATCAGTTTGAAACAGGGAGCGATTATACGGAAGCCCCGGATGTGATAGGCGTAAATATTTTAGGCTTTAAGTTGCCGGAGCTTGAAAATAGTCCGATGTTCTGCTCTCGGATAGTTAGAGCTGAATACGACACAAAGGAAACTTTTCTAGCTGATAAATATTCGGACTACTTCGTAGAGCTTCCGAAAATGAGTGTATGGACAAAAGCAAATTCGCCGGAACAGTATCATGAGTTATTGGATTATTGCTCGATAATACAAGCTAAAATAAAAGACCATGAAAGGGTGGTTCAAATGCAAGCGATAACTAATCCTACTGTATTAGAGTTAGCGGAAGAAGCTCAAAAAGCCGTAGCTCCAAGCGACTTTGTAAATGCTACTTTGAATCGTAAAAGCGAAATGGAGCAGCTTAGTGATTATATTAGGATGCAACAACGGAAGGCCGCAGAAGAAGCCGCAGAAAAAACAGCAGAGGAAATGATATTGGCAGCATTAAGAAGCAATTTTGCAACTACGGTTATTGAAACCATGCAAAAAAGTGCAGGAATTACAGAAGCTCGACTTGATGAACTAAAGCAACAGGCGCAGATGGCGTAAACCTACTAACAGAATAAAAAATTCAATCAATCTAAAAATCTCGGAAGGTACGATTATATCGTAATCCTACCGGGATTTTTTTGCGTTCAAGTAAACAAAAAACAACTATTATTCTAGCCGGGAGGAATCAAGATGCAAGCTACAGTCAAGTATCACAGCGAAATCGAAAGCGCAACCTTCGGAGGTAAAACAATTACCTTCGAGAGTTTGACTCCAATTCTTTCACCAAAAGAGCGAGAACAGCGTAGACAAGAAATCGAAAAACGCCTTTATGACGTATTCGTTAAATACGTAAACAAGTAAGAAAATCGACAACATTGTTCTAAGGAGCTAAAAACGCTATAATATATATGTAGGTTAGCTCCGTTTTTCATTGAAAAGGAGCTAAAAACATGAATAATCGCATCGATGCAGTCTACAGCAGACAGTCTGTAGATAAAAAAGACAGTATCAGCATTGAAAGCCAAATCGAATTTTGCAAATATGAGCTAAAAGGGGGTAGTTGCAAAGAGTACACAGACAAGGGCTACTCTGGAAAAAACACAGACAGACCGCAGTTTCAACAGCTTATTAAGGATATCAAACAAGGTTTAATCCAACGTGTGATTGTCTATAAGCTCGACAGAATAAGTCGCTCAATAATTGATTTTTCAAACATGATGGAACTTTTTCAACAGTACAAAGTTGATTTTGTTTCCACAACGGAGAAGTTCGATACTTCCTCTCCGATGGGTCGAGCCATGCTGAATATCTGTATAGTCTTTGCACAGCTAGAGCGCGAAACAATCCAAAAGCGAGTGACGGATGCTTTCTATTCCAGATGCCAAAAAGGATTTAGTATGGGTGGGCGAACACCTTACGGCTTTAGACGAGAACCTACTATCATAGACGGTGTAAACACAAAAATGATGGTAGCAGAGCCGGAAGCCGCCGGACATGTAAGGCTCATATACGAGATGTACGCAGACCCGCAGACTTCACTAGGTGATATTGTACGGTATTTCGCACAGGCGGGTATTACCAAGTTTAATCGCATTACAGTGGGGAATATCCTTAGAAATCCTATTTATGTACAAGCTGACCTTACCATGTATGAATTTTTCAAAAACCAAGGAGCAGTTATAGTAAATGACGCGGCAGACTTCACAGGACTAAACAGTTGCTACAACTACAGAGGACGCGATAAAGAACGGCAAAGCGGACGATTTGATTTTATCGACCATATATTAGTTGTTGCACCGCATGAAGGGCTTGTATCTTCCGGAACATGGCTTACTTGCCGAAAAAAGCTGATGGGCAATAGAGATGTCAGCGGGGGCATACAGAAGAAAGCTAAAAACACATGGCTTTCCGGGAAAATCAAATGCGGGGTATGCGGTTCTGCGCTGATGTACGCACCCGGACAAAAAAAGATAAGCTATTTCAGATGTAGAAATCGCGCAGACCACAGGGGCTGCGAGGGGCCGGGGACACTTCGAGTATTTGACGTTGAAGAATTTGTTTACGGCAAAATGTGTGAGAAGATGGACGAATTTCAAACACTTACAGGAGGAAACCCCGCCACGGTGAACCCCAAGCTAACCGCTTTGAATGTTGAGTTATTGCAACTGGAAAGCGAAATTGAAAAACTGCTTGATACTCTTATGAACGCAAACGCTACACTACTGTCTTATGCTAACACCAAGATAGAAGAACTTGACGCAAGGCGGCAATCAATAATTAAAGCGATATCCGATATAAGCGCGGAATCGGTATCGCCGGAGCATATTGAGCGGATTTCTGGCTATCTGCATGATTGGGATAATGTCAGCTTTGAAGATAAGAGGCTAGTGGTTGATGGTTTGATTTCTGTCATGAAGGTTTCTGGAGAGAATATGCAAGTGGCTTGGAAAGTTTAATTTTGCAGTTTTGTTTGATACGGTGGTCTGTTGTACATCGGAAAGAATGGTATGCTTTTTTATAGTCGCCGTAACCCCTTACACGCCCCTACCCCAAAACCGCCTTTGTCAAAATCATCACCCTCCCATAATCCCTCACTCCGCCACCAACAAAAACCATACCACCCAACCTCCCGCACCAACACCCAAACCCTTCCGCGGAAATTTTCACATCAAAAATCCGAAAATAAGCTTCTTGGATTTTCACAAAATATCTGCTATAGTTAAAAGGGGTGCGAAGGATGGAAAGCCGGCATGAAACACCGATAAAGCAGAACAGCGGGGCAACCTATAAAGACACTCTTTTTAGAAGCATATTCCGGGAAGAACGCCGTGCTATCGAATTATGTAACGCTCTTGAAGAAAAAAACTACCCGTACAACTCTAAGGTTAGGGTCTGCAATCTAGAAAACTCCCTAGCCCTGCGTTACAATGATTCTGCTATAGCCGTAGAAAATGAGTTGCTTGTATTCAGCGAACAACAAAGCACCATCAACCGAAACGTGCCTCTCAGGTTTCTGCCCTATACAACCAACACGCTGTTTTCTTGGTTCGTTGATACCAAGGAGATTTACAAAGGACAGCAACTGAAAATACCAACGCCAAAGTTTTATGTCCTCTATAACGGCAAAGAAAAACTGAAAAGCGATGTGTTAAAACTATCAGACGCCTTTGCAGTCGAGCCCGGCGAGTTTTCAATGGAACTCACAGTCAAGGTCATTGACATTAGATATGACAGCGGCAGCGCAATTTTAGAAAAAAGTCCATCTCTAAATGGCTACGCCTATTTGATTTCACTAATCGAAGAATTTCACCGGGCAAAAGGGCTGTCAAGGGATAAGGCGATACATCAAGCGATAGAGCAGTGTATTAAAGAGAGCGTATTGGCAGAATTTTTAGAAGAACATTTTGTGGAGGTGGCTAGAATGTTAGGATGGGAGTATGACCAAGAAGTTGAGCATCAGGCGATAATGGAGGAAGGCGAGGCTAAGGGTGAAGCAAGGGGTAAAGCAGAAGGCAAAATAGAACTATATTTTACCGAATTAGGATTGACTATCAAACAAATAGCAGAGAAAATGAACCTTTGCGAAGAAGATGTAAGCGATACATTAAATAAGCTTGGACTGGCATAAAAGAATTTTATTTGCCCTAACTAAGGAGGTTTGTAACTATGCCAAAATTTGGAGTTAGCATATACAGCATCAGCCGGCATTTTAATGACGGTACACTCACGCCTGAAAACGGCGTCAAGTGGCTTTGCGAACAAGGCACGGAAGTTATTGAGATTGTGCCGTTTGGGATTGACTTATTGAGCGATACGGGTTTGGCCAAGCGTTTGAGGACTGTTGCGGATTCGCATGGCGTTCCGATTGACAACTACTCGCTTAACGCTAATTTCCTGATGATATCCGATGCGGAGCTTGCCGATGAGGTTACGCGGGTGAAGGCGCATATGGATGCGGCTGCCGGGCTTGGGATTTCTACATTCCGCTGCGACAGCGCGGGGTTTCGGCGCCCTATCGCGGAGAATACTATTGAGAAGTTCATCGAGGAGCTGCCGCTGATTGTTCGGACTTACGAGGAGCTTGCGGAGTATGCCCGCGGGCTTGGGATTAAGCTGCTGCTTGAGAATCACGGTTTCCATGCGAACGGTGCGGAGCGTGTTCGGTTGATTTTGACAGGCGTTAAGTCGGATAACTTTGGGCATCAGTTGGATGTTGGGAATTACATTTGCATGGACGATAAGCCCGAGATTTCTGTCAAGAAGATGCTGCCTTTTGCTGATGTTCTTCATATGAAGGATTTTTATGTGCGGCAGAGCGACCCCGGGGATGCTACGCAGTTTGATTGTTCCGGGGCTTGGTTTCGGTCTGCGGGCGGGCAGTATTTGCGCGGGTCGATTTTTGGGCAGGGCGATTTAGACTCGGTGGATATTTTGCGGAGCGTTAAGGCTTCCGGGTTTGACGGGAATATTTATATTGAGTATGAGGGAATGGAAGATTGTTACTACGGTACGAAGGTTAGCTTGGATAATTTGAAAAGGATTTATGCGGAGGTTTGAAAATGGTACGTTCACGATATGCTCCTAGCCCTACGGGGATGATGCACCTTGGCGGTTTGCGCTCGGCTTTGTTTGAATATTTGATTGCGAAGCACGCTGGCGGGACTTTTATTTTGCGGATTGAAGATACTGACCAAGAGCGTCTTGTCGAAGGGGCTACCGAGTTTATTTATAATTGTATGAAAATCACAGGCCTGCATTACGACGAAGGGCCGGATATAGGCGGCGACTATGGGCCGTATGTTCAAAGCGAACGGAAGGAAATGTATCTGCCATACGCTAAGGAATTGGTTGAAAAAGGCGCGGCTTACTACTGTTTCTGCGGCAAGGAGCGGTTGGAGCAGCTTGGCGAGCTTGAAAGCTACGACCGCCACTGCTTGAAACTGTCTAAGGAAGAAGCCGCGGCTAAGCTTGCCGCGGGCGAGTCTTTTGTTATCCGGCAGCTGATTCCGGAGGGCAAGACTACCTTTCACGACGAGGTTTACGGGGATATCACCATTGAGCATGATGAAATTGAAGACCAGATTCTTATAAAATCCGACGGGATGCCTACCTATAACTTTGCTAATGTGATTGACGACCACACCATGGCGATTACGCATGTGGTGCGCGGCAGCGAGTATTTGACCTCTACGCCTAAGTATAATCTGCTTTACAATTCATTTGGCTGGGATGTGCCTACTTATGTACATCTGCCATTGATTCTCAGCGGGCACGGCGGGAAGCTGTCTAAGCGCAAGGGCGACCCTTCTTTTCAGGATTTGCTTGATATGGGGTATCTACCCGAAGCTGTGGTTAACTATATCGCCTTCCTTGGTTGGAGTTCGCCTGATAACCGCGAATATTTTACATTGGCGGAGCTTACCGAGGCTTTTGATTACAAAAATATCAGCAAGTCCCCTACTACGTTCGATTTGAAGAAAATGGCCTGGATGAACGGCGAACACATTAAGCGGCTGCCTGAGGAAGTTTTTTATGAGATGGCCTTGCCTACCTTGCGGGACGCGGTCAAGACACCTGGGATTGACTTGCGGGAAGTAGCGCGGATTTTGCAGTCGCGGGTGCTTTTTGTAAAGGACTGCCCGCCTTTGGTTGAGTTTATCGACCAACTGCCCGACTATGATGTTGAGCTTTTTACGCATAAAAAGATGAAGACGGATTCGGCGGTTGCGCTGAAAGCCCTTGAAGCCATTCTTCCCATATATAGGGGAATCGAAAAGTGGGATAACGATACGCTTTATGCCGCTGCCGTGGAATGCGGACAGGCGCTTGAATTTAAGAACTCACAGGTGCTTTGGCCTATCCGCACGGCGCTTTCCGGGCAAGCTTCCTCGCCTTGCGGGGCTTCGGAGCTTTGTGCCTTGCTTGGGAAGGATGAGAGCATCAGGCGGTTTGAAGTTGCGATTGATAAATTGAAATGAAGAATTATTTTGCGCTGTTTTTGATTGGGCTTGGTGTGCGGCTTGCTGCTTTTGCCTTTGATATGCCGTTCCGCGGGGATGTTCTCACTTTTCAGCTGTGGGCTATACAGCTGTTTGAGGGAGGGCTTTCCCTTTTTTATTATGCCGATACATTTACGGACTACCCGCCTATGTATATGTATGTGCTTTGGGTAGCGGGGGCGCTGCGGGACGCGTTTGGGTTTGAGCTGCTTAGCTGGCAGTATAATTTACTTGTGTTTACGCCTGCCATTGTCAGCGATTTGATTACCGGGCTGCTGCTTTACCGCTTGTTTGGCAGGTGGGTTAGTTTGGCTTATCTTTTGAACCCTGCGGTGATTTTGAACTCGTCTGTTTGGGGGCAGGTGGATGCTATTCATACGCTGCTTTTGTTCCTGGCGGTTTGGGCGGTGATTAAGAAGCAGTCGCTGCCTGTTTATTTGCTTTACGGGGCGGCTGTGCTGACTAAGCCGCAGTCTTTGATTGTTGCGCCTATTTTTCTTTATTCGGCGTTTCATCATTACAGGGAAAGCGGGTATGATTGGCGTGAAGGTGTGAGGATGTTGGGGTATGCGATTTTGACTTTTGCTTTTATGGCTTTGCTGTCCTTGCCTTTTGCACCCGGGTTTGATTTGTCGCCTATTTTGCGGCAGTATGCCGATACGCTCGGCTCTTATCCTTTTGCTTCGGTTAATGCGTACAATTTCTACGCGCTTACGGGCGGGAACTGGCAGGAGATTACTTTGTTTTACTTTTTGGTGAGCGCTGCGTCTATTGTTGGGGTTACATGCATGGTGTTTTGGCTGCTGTACCGCCGTTGGGCGGATGTTTCTGTTGTGTTCTTCTCGGCGGGGCTTTTGTATATTGTTACTTTTGTGTTTTCGGTTCGGATGCATGAGCGGTATTTGTTCCCTGCCCTGCTGTTTTTGCTGATTGCGGCGGCGGTTCGGTTCGACAAGAAGCTGATTGTCTTGTATGCGGCTTTTTCGGTCACGCTTTTTGTTAACTGTTTGGATATTCTTTTGCAGTTTAACGGGATTTGGCTATTTGATTCGTTTGGGGTGCCGCTTTTGCATCCGATGCCGTTTCGGCCTGTCAGCGAGTTTGTGGCGCTTGTTTCGGCTTTGAACGTGGCTTTGGCGGTTTATTCTTTGAAGGTGGGGCGTGATTTCGCGGATGGCTAGGGAGTTTGCGCCTTTGCTTGTGCTGATTGTGATTTACTCGGCTTTGGCGTTTCATAATCTTGGGAATACGGTCAGCCCGCAGACGGCTTGGAGCGGTGATACTGCGGTTATTATTGACCTTGGTGAGGTTCGGTATATTTCGCGGTTTCAGTTTATGACGGGTGCGCGCTATGTTCCGTTTATGCTTTATGCATCGGAATGCGGCGAGGATTGGGCGTTTGCGCTGCGGATTGACGAGCCGCGCGTTTTCGCTTGGGCGGAACGGCAGGTGGATTTCTATGCCAAATATTTGCAGGTTATCCCGTTTAATGCGGATTTCCGTATTCAGGAGATTGCGTTCCGCGGGCGGGATGATGCGCTTATTGTGCCTTTTCATATTTTTACAGACGGGGCGCATGTCTTGTTTGACGAACAGCGGTTAGTCCCCTACTCCCGCAGTTTCATGAACAGTACTTATTTTGATGAAATCTATCACGCACGCACGGGGTACGAGTTTTTGCACGGGCTGACTGTGTTTGAGACTACTCACCCGCCTATGGGGAAGAATTTCATTGCTATGGGGATTTCCGCTTTTGGGATGACTCCGTTTGGGTGGCGGTTTCCGGGGGTGGTTGCGGGGATATTGATGATTCCTTTGATGTATGCCTTTGGGCGCTTGATGTTTGATTCGGCTTGGTGGGGGCTGTTTGCGGCTTTTATTTTTGCGTTTGACTTTATGCCGTTTGTGCAGACGCGGATTGCTACTATCGACAGCTATGTCACCTTGTTTGTTTTGGCTTCGTACCTGTGCATGTTTGTTTATGTGAAGAAGTATTCGCTGCTTGCGCTTGCTGCTTCGGGCTTGTTTATCGGGCTTGCCGTTGCTTCTAAGTGGCAGGGCTTGTATGCGCTTGCGGGCTTGCCGTTTTTGTTCTTCCCTGCTTGGCGGCGGGTTTTGAGGGAGGAGCCTCGGCGGGCTTGGGTTACTTTTGCTGCTTGCTTTGGGTTTTTTATTGCTGTGCCTGTTGCAGTTTATTTGCTTTCGTATATTCCGTTTGTGCGGGCTATGGATGCGGGTGACGGGTTCCTTGCTACGGTTGCTGCAAACCAGCGGCTGATGTTTGGTTATCATTCCGGGCTGCTTGAGGGGCATCCGTTTGCTTCGCGTTGGTGGGAATGGCCTATTATCGTGCGGCCTGTGTTTTATTATGTTAATGACGGACAGGGGATTAGCTCGTTTGGAAATCCCGCGGTTTGGTGGATGGGGATTGCTGCTGCTGTGTTTGCGGTTACTAAAATCCGCGAGAGGGACGAGATTGCTGTTTTTCTGCTGATTGCTTATGCGGCTCAGTTTTTGCCTTGGGCGTTTATCAGCCGCGCTACGTTTATTTATCACTACTTCCCCAGTGTGCCGTTTGTGGTTCTTTTGGTTGCTTATTTTGCGAGAAGCTGGCGGCGGCAGCTTGTTCCTGTTTATGCCGCGCTTGTTTTTGGGCTTTTCGTTCTCTTTTATCCTGTGCTTTCGGCTACGCCTGTATCGGTAGAGTTTGCGCATCGGTTTTTGCGTTGGTTTCCGGCTTGGATATTGCTGTAAAGTGTGGTACTATAGCAGCAGGAGGAGATAAATAGATGCAAAAAATGATTCGCGAAGGTCTGACATTCGACGATGTACTGCTTGTTCCGGCCTATTCGGCTGTTTCGCACGAGAATGTGAACCTGAAAACGCAGTTGACAAAAAGTATTTCACTTAACATACCCATGATGAGCGCCGGCATGGACACCGTTACCGAATCGCAGATGGCGATTGCCATAGCAAGGCAAGGCGGAATCGGCATCATTCACAGGAACCTTGAAATAGAAAAGCAAGCCGCGGAAGTAGACAGGGTAAAGCGCTCGGAACACGGAGTAATCACCGACCCATTTTCGCTTTCGCCGAACCATTACATCCACGAGGCCGAGGCGCTGATGGCACGCTACCAGATTTCCGGCGTGCCGATTACCGAAAGCGGGCTGCTTGTCGGCATCATCACAAACCGCGACCTTCGCTTCGAGACGGATTTTAACAAAAAAATCTACGAAGCAATGACCCGCGACGGGCTAATCACCGCACACGAGGGCATTACAATGGACGAAGCAAAGGCAATTTTAGTCAAGCACAAAGTAGAGAAACTCCCGATAGTCGATAAAAAAGGGCATCTAAAAGGGCTTATTACTGTCAAAGATATTCAAAAGACCATAAAATATCCCTACTCCGCAAAGGACGGGCAGGGGCGGCTCATGGTAGGCGCGTCCGTCGGAAGCAGTGAGGAAAATTACATGGAGCGCGTCCGCGCCTTGGTTGCTAAGAAGGTGGATGTTGTGGTGGTGGAAGCCGCGCACGGGCATTCCGAAGCCTTACTTAGCTGCGTCCGTGAAATAAAGGGTGCGTTTCCCGATTTGCAGCTTGTTGCGGGGAATGCCGCTACGGGGGCGGCCACCTTGGCTTTAATCGAGGCGGGGGCTGATGCGGTGAAGGTCGGCATAGGTGCGGGCTCGATTTGCACTACCCGCGTTGTGGCGGGCGTTGGCGTACCGCAGATTAGTGCGGTGATGGAATGCAGCGAGGCGGCTAAGCCGCATGGGGTCCCGGTTATTTCCGACGGAGGCATCAGGCATTCGGGCGAGCTTGTGAAGGCGCTTGCTGCGGGTGCAAGCGGGTGCATGATGGGCAATATCTTCGCGGGCTGTGACGAAAGCCCTAGCGCTACGGAGATTTTTCAAGGCAGGAAGTACAAGGTGTACCGCGGCACGTACTCTATGTCGTCTGTGCCCGAGGGCGTGGAGGGGCGAACCTTTTACAGAGGCTCGGTTGCGGACACTGTTTCGAATCTGCTTGGCGGCTTGAAGGCGGGCATGGGGTATACGGGCTGCTCGTCGATAGCGGAGCTGCAAGAGAAAGCGGAGTTTATCAAAATAACATCATCGGGGCTGCGCGAGAGCCATCCCTATGACATACAAATCACAAGAGAAGCACCGAACTACAGCATGGAATATTAGGAGGAGATTACTATGGTACAGTTTATTGCAGGAGGAAAAGGCGAGGGTAAAACAAAGCAATTAATCGACAAGGCGAACGAGCAGTTGAAGACAACGGACGGCAATCTGGTTTTCATCGATGATGACAGACGCACTTCTTCTGATTTGCATTACAACATACGCTTTGTGGAAGCGGGGCGCGGGGTTTTGTCAAACTACCGCGAGTTTGCCGGCTTTGTTCTGGGAATCCTGGCCATGGACAGCGACACCAGAACGGTGTATATCGACGGGCTCACTAATATCATCGAGAAGCTAGACAAAGAAGACCTGTTAAAACTGGCCGGACGCTTGAAAGTTTTGGCGGAGAGTAATGATGTTGATTTCATTGCCTGCCTTAACTGGAAGGTGGAAGATTTGCCCGGCGGCCTGGAAGATATGTTGGTTAAATAAAAAAATGTATATTTTCCCTCACATGGTTCATACTAGGAACATAAATGGTATGACTTGTACCTTTTCGGAAATAACATTTATGCGCGAAATTTCGCGTTGAACCTTCGCGAATTTTCGCGCTAGTTAAGTGATTTCCGAAAAGGTTATGTGAAGGGAGGTACGCTTAAAATGGATAATAATAAAAAGAAGAATCAAAACGCAAACACGGAATTTGCCGACGAGCTTAACACGAATAACAACGCAAACCAACAAAAGTCCGGTCAGGCGAAAAATTCCAACAACAATGCTACCGATTGCAGGTAGTGTGAAAAAGCCCGCTTGCGCGGGCTTTTTTTAGTAGAAAATTTCGATAATCCGCAGAACCAACGCAAGCGTAGTTGGGAAGAACACGATAACGGAAATCAACCGCGCCATGTGCAGCACAGCGACCTTGGGCGCGTTCGCACCCAAATCATCAGCAAGCAGCGACATTTCGGACAAGCCGCCGGGTGTGGACGCGAGTACGCTTGTGAATAAGTCAAGCTTTGCGATTTTATGCATCAGGAACGACGTAATCACCGTCATAAGAATAACACCGAAGAACAGGATAATTACAGGGATAATGATTTCGTTCATAGCAAACAAGCTCTCCCTGTCCATCCGCATCCCGATAAACGTCCCCGCGATGATTTGCAGCGGCAGGCGCAGGCCCGGCGGGAAGAATGCCTTTGCGCTCCAGATATTATACAGCGCGGAGCCAAGCATCGCGCCGATAATCGCGCCCGCGGGCACGCCAATCTGCCAGAACAACAGCCCCAAGACGCTTCCGCACAGGAAGGTAATGCCGAAGCGCTCGGCCTGCCTTGCAAAGCCTTGCGGGTCGGGCGGGCGCCCTTCCGGCAGCAGTGTTTCTTGTGCGGTCTTGGGTTCAGGCTCGGCTTTCGCAGCCTTCTTTGCAAGCTTTTCCATAAGTTTTTTATAGAACGGAATCATACATATGAAGATGAACAGCAGCCGCGACAGCTGCAACAACGCAACATACGCGGAGTTCGCGCCGAAATCCGCCGAGATAATCGCCATATCCATCATACCGCCGGGTGCGCTTGCGAACAAGGTCGTCGCGATGTCAAGCGTACTCATCAGATAAATCATCGTTCCGATGAAAATATTCATGAGCAGCATACAAAAGACCATCACCACCGCAGGGAAGGCCAGTTTCCGCAAGCCAAGCAAGTCCTCCTTGCCAATCCGTGCGCCAAGCAGCGGCCCGAAAGAAAGCTGCAACACAATACGAATCCCGTCAGGCACAACAATCGGCGGCTGCACGGTCAGATTGAAAGCAATGACCGCCGCCATGGCGCCGAGCATTCCGCCCGCGGGCAGTTTTATTTTGTTGCCGATGAAGCCGCCAACCGCGGCTATAGCTATCGTCAGTGCAAAAAATAATGCCTCGTGCATTACCTACCCCCGAATCATGTCCAGTCCCCTTTGCAGCGAATCCTCGTCCACAGGGCCGTGGATTCTGTAGCGGATATACCCGTCCGTGTTGATGAAAACCGTGACGGGGATAGCCGTCACCTGATAGGCATCCGCCGCTTCGCCCGTTTCGTCGAAGAAGGTGCGGAGGGTTATGTCATCCTGCGTGATTGCGCGCATCGCGCTTGCAATCGTCTCGCGCTCGCCGCACAAGAGGTTTACCTTCACGAGATTTATTTCGTCAATCATATTCCACTGAAGGTCTTGGAAGTACGGCATCTCCTCGATGCAGCGCGGGCACCACGAAGCCCAGAAGTTCAGTACAATCGGTTTGTCCTTGAAGTCGGACAGCTGGAACTTTACCCCGTTTATATCCTGCACGGTAAAGTCGGGCGCGGGCATCATTGCCGCGCCGGGCTCGAAGCCGCGCCGAGCGAGATTGACAGGGTCGCTCCCTCCGATTATCAGCTGATTGTAAAGAAAAATGGCTCCCACGAAAACAACGCCGAAAATCACAAGCCCAAGTAAAGTCTTTAATCGTTTATTCATAATCTACCTCACAAATAATGTAAAATACCGTCCGAGCATACCGAACATCATCAGCACGCCCACCACGATTAGCAGCCCGCCCGAGACGATGTTGATTACTCGGTAATGCCGCTTTATAAACGCAAACGCGTCCTTCAAACGGTCAAGCAGCACACTGCAAATAATCAACGGCACGCCAAGCCCGCCGGAAAACGCAAACAGCATAGCCATCCCCTCGAGAGCAGAACCCTGCTGCGAAGCCCGCAAAAGCGCCGCGCCGAGGAAAGCACCCGCGCAAGGCGTCCAGCTGACCGAGAACACCATCCCAAACAAAACAGCCGAAGGAAACCCTAAAATCTTAACAGCCCTAAGCCAAGAACCGCGGCGCACCAAGCTTATGTTTATGATGCCCAAATAATTCAGCCCAATCAAAACAACAAGCAGCCCGCTTACGATATTGACCGTCCGCTGATGTTCCGACAAAAACCCGCCGGCAGCCCCCGCAAAAGCCCCAAGCGCAACAAACACAATCGAAAACCCAAGGACAAAGCCGAGACTCTTAACAAAAACCGCGCTGCCCTTGGCATCACCCGCCGCGAAATACGAAACGTAAATCGGAAGCAAAGGCAGAAAGCACGGCGATACAAAGGTAATGAACCCTTCAAGGAACAGCAGTAAGTAACCCACTATACTCCAATCGTGAAGCGCAGATGATAGTACCCTGCGTCAAGCACTTGCTGCGGCGTGAGCCGCGTACTCCAAGCCATGTTTGAGCCGATTGCCATGTGTGCCGCGTCGATTAGGATAATAGTTTCCGCGCGCCTGTGAAGTAAGTGGTCGTGAGTGGCTTTGTGGTAGTCGTCTATAGTGCTGTGCAGGGCGCTGAAATGGAACGGGCGTGTGCCTGTAATGGTCATGCTTCCGCCTTTGCCGTCCGCGAGGGTCAGCCAGCGCGTTTCCTCGTGACCACCGCATTCCGTCGGCGGGATGAACGGGAAATGCTGTGCGCTTACCGTGCTTTCGTAAACGCCGACGCGGGCAGACAGCTTGCGGTCTTGGTATGTTTCGTTCTCGCCGTAACCGTAGTAGCTCAACTTTTCGTAGCCTGCGGCGGTGGTCAGTTCAAGCCCCGCGCGCGGCACGTAAATCAGCCCCGGGTTCAGGTCAAAGCTGCAATCCACCTCGAGACGGCTGCCGTCTAATATGCGGTAGCGGTTTTCCACACGCGATACCAGTTCCCTACCCTCTTTTTTTGTGACGAAGCTGTATTTTACTGTGACGGTGCTATTTGCGTCTGCCGTCACGGAGTCCAAAATCAGGCTGGTACTGCCGTCACGCAGCGGCTCGAAGATGCTGTACATGCCCCAGCCGCGCATTGGGTCTACACCCGTGTACGGTCTGTCGATGCGCGGCGCACCGCTTGCCGTAAGCAGCTGTTCGCCGTTTTTCAGCAGCCGGAATGTGCCGTGCTTGTTGCAGACATGCAGCTTCAAATCGCCTGATGTGACGGTAACGCGGTTTGGGTCGCTTGTGTCGGTGTTTGAGGCTGCCGGCGGCGCGAAGCTTTTTGCGGCCGCTGCCGCGCTCTTGATAAAATACTGCGCCGCGGAGACCTCATAGCCGTCGCTTTTGCGCGTTACCAAGAAATCTACATAATACTCGCCGTCTTCTGACATATCAAACGCGGGCAGCTCGAAAAACGCGTCAGTTAAAGGCGCGGCCTCGTCCAAGTCTACCGCCTTAGTCTGCACGACGGTGCCGTCCTTCCGCAGAAGCGCGGTTACGGCGTACTCGCTAAGCATTTCTGTATGCGACCTGTTTTGAACCTTGAACTTCGTCAGCGGTTCATGCTCGACATTCCAGCCGAGGCGCGGTCTTAGCGGCTTTACCGTCACGGGGGCGTAGGCCTCCTTTAACTCGTGCGCGACAGGCTTCCAACGCAAGTCAGGCAGAACCACACCGTTGTTCGTCATATACAGCGGGCTTTCCGGGTCGTTTACACTCTCGCCGAAATCGCCGCCGTAGGCAAAAAACTCCTCGCCGCTTTCCGTCTTCTGCAACAGCGCCTTATCCTGCCAGTCCCAAACAAAGCCGCCCTGAAAGCGTGGGTGCCTCTCGGTCAGCTCTTGGAAGTTGAACAGCCCGCCGCCGCTGTTGCGGATTTGATAAAGGTACTCTACCAATATAATGGGGCGGTCGTCCGCGGGGTCGGTCAGCATGTCGTAAATATGCTCGACAGTCGCGTACATGAACCCGCGTATATCCGAAATATTCTTGCCCGGCTCGCCTGCTTCGTATTGGCAGATGCGCGTGGGGTCGTATTCCTTTATGTAGCCTGCCATGGCGGCGTGGTTTGCGCCCGTGCCGCTTTCATTGCCGAGCGACCAACTGAAAATGCAGGCGTGGTTTTTGAAGTTATGCACCATGCGCACCGCACGGTCTAGGAAAAGCCCCGCCCAAGCGGGATTGTGGCTAAGCTGCCCCATTATGCCGTGCGTTTCAAGGTTCGCTTCGCATACTACAAGAATGCCCATCTCATCACATAAATCGTACCACGTATCGTTGTTCGGATAGTGGCTTGTGCGGACTGCGTTCATATTCATGCGTTTCATTTCGGTGATTTCCTTGCGCATCCATTCTTCCGAGACGCAGCGCCCTGTGGCATAGTGGTGCTGGTGGCGGTTTACGCCTTTTACGATTAGGCGCTTGCCGTTTAGGTATAGGACGCCGTTTTCGATTTCTACTTTTTTGAAGCCGATACGGCAGCTTTCTTTGTCCAGCTCTTTGTTATTTTTGTCAAGCAGAATGATTTCGGCTCGGTACAGGTTCGGCGATTCCGTGTACCATAGCGCAACTTCCGCGATGCTGAAGCTGACACGCGCGGTATTTGCTGTAGGGAAATTCCGCTCGTCGTACCGCGCCCGCGCCATCACGGGGGCGGTGCCTGTGCCTACGCACTTTTCGCCGTCGAACAGCGACAGCTTCACCGTGCAGTCCGCAAAGCCCGCCACGCGCGAAACCTCTACGTCTGCCGTGACTATGCCTTCGGCAGTCAGCATGTGCCGTCCGATTCTTGTGTCGGGCTCGGCTTTTATGCGGTAGTCTGAAATCCGCAGCGCAGGCTTCGCGATTAGCGAAACATCCCCGCAAATCCCCGAAAGGTGCCAGTAGTCTTGGTCTTCCAGATACGAACCTTTGCACCAACGCATGACCTTCACTGCCAGACTGTTTTCGCCGTCTTGCAGCAGCGATGTTACGTCAAACTCGCTGGGCAGCTTGCTGTCCTCGGCATAGCCCGCGTATTTGCCGTTCACCCAAAGTTCATATGCCGCCTCCACCGCCTCGAAGCGGATAAATATATCCTTGCCCGCGAAATTTTCCGGCACCTCAAACGGTCGGTGACAGCGACCGGTTGGGTTGTCCCCGGGGATGAACGGCGGGTTGATTACTTTTTCGCTTCCCCCACCGGGCGCAATCATATACGGTTCGTCCGCTTCATAGTTCCACGGATAGCGCACATTTGTGTAAATCGGCTCGCCGTGCCCTTGCAGTTCCCAGTTGCCCGGGACGGTGATATCGGTGTAACCTTCCCCATCGTCTGCTGCCTCCGGGTTCGGAAACAGTTTGAATTTATATGTTCCGTTCAAAGAGATACTATCGGCATCACGCCAACGCGTGTGCGACATGATTTTCAAGTCCTTCATCTATATCCCCAGCTTTCTTCGTCCCCACTCTGCCACTTTTTTGATTCGCGCGTCCTCGTGCTTGCAGGCTTCTATGATTAGCGGATTGTACTTTGCGTCACCCCCGTTTATCATCATGCGCAGCGCGTTGCACTTCCAAAGCCACAAGCCGTCCTCGCCTATGTACCAAAAGCGCGGGTTTAATACCCTCTTGTATTCTTCTTCGTCCATGGCGAGGATGTAGGCGGGCTCGGTATATTTCGCGAACTCCGCAAGTAGCGGAAAGTCCTCGGAATTAGTCTGTTTGCGTGCGTTCATCGGGCATACGTCCTGACACGCATCGCAGCCGTACAGCCATTCGCCCATTTGCTCCATTGTTTCCCTGTCGGGAATGCCGTGCGTGTTGGTTGCGATTGCGGGCACGCATTGAAGGAAGTTCATCTTAAATTTGCCGCAGAGTGCTTTTGTCGGACAGGCTGATACGCACAGCAGGCAGTCTTCGCTGCACTGCTTTGCGGTGGTGTCTTCGCAGACGGGGTCGTAGTCCAGTACCGCGTCCACCGTCCATGTATGTACAATCAGGTACGAGCCGTGTTCCTCGGTGTAGGTGAAATTATTGTAGCCGAACTTCCCTACCCCTGCCTTTGCCGCCGCCCAGCGGTCGGGGATGCCGCCTTCCAGCACGCGCATTCCGAGTGTTTTTAAGTATGTAGATAATGCCTCGCCCGCGCGGTGTTCTTCCGTGTAAGGCAGCCGCCCGTCGAACAGGTACATTTTGCCGATTTTATCTAGCATGTTTTCGGGCGTTTTGTACTGATTATAGCCCATTATGCAAACGATAACGGACTTACCGCCCTCGGGCGGTTCGATTTGCCCTTCCAGTGAGCGGTACGCGCCTTCGGACATAGGAAAAGCTTCGATTCGCTCGTCTAGCGCCTTTCGGTATTCGGTAAATGTTTCAGCGGGGATGATTCCGCAATTGCTGAAACCCAGCTCCCTTGCCTTATCTTTTATTGCTTTTGCTTGCATACTTTGCCTCCATTTCAAGCAGCCACCGCTTTGCCTCCATGCCGCCGCCGTACCCTGTAAGGGAGCCGTTCGAGCCTACTACACGGTGGCAGGGGATGATGATGGACACGGGGTTATTGTGATTAGCTCCGCCTACCGCGCGTACAGCCTTTGGGCTGCCCATCCGCGCTGCTACGTCCTTATAACTGACCGTCACGCCGTACGGAATCCGCCGCAGAACCTCCCAGACCCGCTCACGGAAAGGAGTTCCCCGTGCGTCAACCGGCACGGAGAACTTCATGAGCTCACCCTTGAAATAGGCTTCAAGCTCCCTTTCACATTGGTCAAGAACGCGGTGGCTGTACCCGTAAGATTGGCTGTCCGCTACATCCCCAAAATATAAACCAGTGATGATGTCCTCATCAGCAACCAGGGTCAGCCGCCCAATAGGCGAATCGATTACCCGCCTCATAGCCCCGAAACCGGAAGCTCCTTGATAAGAAGGGACGGAGTTCCGAATGTTCCGCGGGCGTTAGGTACGTCAAAACGCAAATCGTTACCGACAGCCTCGATATTTTTAAGTAGACTGTAGAAATTTCCCGCGACAGTAATCTGCTCGATGGGCCGCGTCAGCTTGCCGTCCTCGATAAGGAAGCCTGTGGACGATACCGAGAAATCGCCGGAGATTGGGTTAATCCCCGCGTGCATTCCCGCCATTTCCGTTATCATAACGCCCTTTTTGATGCCCTCTTGCAGCTTCGCAAGCGGCTTGTCGCTTGGTACGATGTAGAAGTTTGTGCAGGCGGTATCGACCGAAGCTTGGAAGGACGCCTTGAAGCCGTTACCTGTACTTTTTACGCCGTCTTTCGCGGCGGATTTTGTGTTATACAGAAGTGTTTTTAGCACGCCGTTTTCGACTACCGCTTTTTGCTGTGTAGCCACGCCTTCCGAATCGAAGGAAGCGCTGCCGAAGCTCTGCTCGCAAACCCCGTCGTCGCGGATATTCAAATGAGACGCCGCAACAACCTCACCCTTCTTGTCGCCAAACAGAGAAAAGCCCTTCTGCGCGTTCTCGGCATAAAAAGTCGAAGCAAAAGCAGCGATAAAATCGCAGGCGACCTCGTTTTCCAAAATAACCGGATAGCTGCCGCTTTCAACACTTTTTGCGCCCAACGCGGAAATGGCTTTCTTTACGCCGGATTTTGCTATCTTCTCTATGTCCAGCTTGCTGAAATCATTGTCGTGCCAAATCTCGTAGCCGACTTTTGTTACGCCGTTTTCCTCTACCCGCACACCGATAAAGGTGTAGGCGAGGTTGGATTTTTCGGAAACATCTAGTCCGAAGCTGTTCGCGATTTTCACTTCCGATTCGGTTGTGCCTAGCTGGAAGTAGTCTACGGCCTTGACGCGCGGGTCTTGTGCAAGTACGCATTTTTCCAGAGCTATGGCTTTTTCGATTTTCTCGGCGGCAGTCACCTTGTTAAGCGAATCGTTGTACAAGTTTGCTTCCGGATAGGAGGTATCGCCCGGGTACAGCTTTTCGATTTCTTCTTCCTCTATAACGGCTGCGTTGTCTGCCGCGTTTTTTACGAGGTCGTCAAGGACGGTATCGTCCATCCGCTCGCTGTATGCGTAGCCGATGCGTCCCTTGTATGTTCCGCGGAACGACAGCCCTACCGCGTCCGTGTTCTTGTATTCGTCAATCTCACCTTTGAAAACTTTCACGGAAAAGCTGTTGACCGCGTTGTAATAAATCTCCCAATCGCTGAACCCAAACGCCTCCGCTTTAGCAAACAGCGCTTTCTTGAAATCTACATAGTTCATGACCTACCTCCTACTGTCATTTCTTTTACCCTAATCATCGGCTGGCCTACGTTTGTAGGTACCGCGCCGCTGATTGAGCCGCACATACCCTGCGCCTGCGCCAGATTGTCGCCCACGCGGTCAATCATTTGAAGAACTTCCGCGCCCTTGCCTATCAGCGAAGCGCCGCGTACAGGCTCGGCAATCTTACCGTTTCTGATGATGAACGCTTCGTTCACGGCAAAGTTGAACTCGCCTGTGGCCGGCTGAACGGAACCGCCGCCCATTTGCTTGGCATACAAGCCGTATTCTGTGTCCGCGATGATTTCTTCGGTCTTGCTGTCGCCGTTTACGATGTATGTGTTAGTCATGCGCGAGGTCGGCGCAAAGTGGTACGATTGCCGCCTTGCGGAGCCTGTGGACGGCATTCCCATTTTCAGCCCGTTAAGGTAGTCAACCAAGTATGATTTCAGTACACCTTTTTCGATTAGAACGTTCTCGCGGGTAGGTGTGCCCTCATCGTCTATGTTAATCGAGCCCCACTCGTTCGGCAGTGTTCCGATATCTACCGCTGTTACGATTGGTGTAGCTACTTCCTGGTTCAGCTTTCCGCAAAATTCCGACGCGCCTTTGGCTACGCCCGTTGCTTCAAGGCTGTGCCCGCAGGCTTCGTGGAAGATAACGCCGCCGAATCCGTTTTCGATAACAACAGGCATCTTCCCGCCCGGGCAGTAGCCCGCTTTCAGCATGGTGACGGCAGCTTCCGCCGCGTCGCGCCCAAGCTTTGCTGTGTCGTATTGTTCGAGCAGTTCGAAGCCTTTCAAGGCGCCGGGTGTGCGGGTTGCTGTCTGCTTCTCGTTTTCGGCGCTTGCTACGGCACCAAGCATAATCCGCGTACGAACCCGCCTGTCCTCTGCCCAAAGCCCGTTTGAGTTTGCGATAAGTACATCCTGTATCGACGAGGCGTAGCTGCCGCTCGTTTGAGTAATCAGCTTGTCGAATGCGTAGGAGCTTTCGCTTGCCTTCCGCAAATGTTCAACAATCGCCTTCTTTTCGATGCTGTTAGGCATGATTGCGATTGGGTGGATGTTTTCGTAGGTAAGTTTGTTGAATACCAACCCGCCCGACTTTGGTGTTCCGCCTTTTTTGAATACCGCGACTGCCTGCGCGGCTTCTTTTGCGATTTTGATAAGATTATCTTTATCCATGCGGTTTGTGTAGGCATAAATCGCGTTATGCCCGCAAATGATGCGGATTCCGCAGCCGTAATCCACGCCCCAGTTTGCCTTTTCCACCAAGCCGTTTACCATACTGACAGTATTGCGTTCGCAGTTTTCTATGAACAGCTCTGCCATATCGCCGCCGGTTGTCAGCGCGGCTGCGATTACGTCGCTTACTAAGTTTTTGTCTAGCATAAAACCAACCCTTCTAGTTAGATTAAATTTTTCACCCGGCATTAGGGGTGAAATAATTTAAGCGGTTTTGGCGCTTGCGCCAAAAAACTACCTTGTTAGATTAAATTTTTCACCCGGCATTAGGGGTGAAATAATTTAAGCGGTTTTGGCGCTTGCGCCAAAAAACTACCTTCTATAACATATAAGTCCCGCCGCTTGCGGGCACGTTTACACCTGTGATAAATGAAGATAAATCTGATGCGAGATATAGAACCGTGTTCGCGAGTTCTTGGTCTGTACCGCGTCTGTCGAGCGGAATCATAGCCGAGCGGTTCGGCGCGTCTTCTGTTCCGTTCTGCCTATCGCGTTCGCTTACCGTCCACCCGGGCGATACCTGATTCACGGTAACGCCGCTTGCGCCCACTTCCTTCGCCAAAACTTTATAAAGCCCATGCATCCCATTCTTCCCGGCGGCATACGCCCCCGAGTTCGCATTGCAAAGGGCGTAACATTCCGAGTTGATACCGATAAACCGCCCCGCGCCCTTCTTGACCATAGCAGGCAAAAAAGCCCTGGCAGTAAGCACACTCTGCATAACACAGGACTCGAATTGACTGTAGAAATCCGTAAGCGGCTGCTCTAGGATACTTGTCCACTTATACTGAATGACCGCGTTATTCACAACGATATCCGCGTCCCCCAATTCGCCTGCGACGGCTTTTTGCAGCGCATTTACAGATTCCTCGTTCGTGATATCAGCCATCACGGCAAAAGCCCGCCTGCCCATCGCCTTGGCTTCGCCTGCTAATTTTTCCGCCATTTCCTTATCATGCAGATAGTTAACAGCAACATCCGCGCCGCTTGCAGCAAGCGTTCTGACCATTACCCGCCCAAGCTGCCCTGTGGCTCCTGTGACTACCGCAACCTTTCCGCTTAAATCAATTTTCATGCATTCCCCTCCTTAATAGCAAAACAAAATTGCTATATTATAAGTATTTGCCATAAATGCCTTTGTGTCAAGCAGAAATTAAGTTGCCTCCCCTTACAACCCAAACGCTTCCTTAACCATAACAGCGCAATCACCCGCTGAAATCCCAGAATTATCAATCCTGACATAATTCTCCCCATCAAACTCCCCCGGGAGCGAGTTCATCCGATACTGCGCCTCGGCCTCACGAAGAAAGCGTTCGGATTGCTCCACATCCCGCTTCGTCGGCTTATGTTCAAGCCTATTCGGCGTGACATTCCGCTGCAACCGAATATCCAAACTCGATTCAAGCTCAACAAAAAAAACCTCACCGCCCTGCGCTCGGAAAATATCCGCAATACTATACGCATACTCCGAATCCGCCTTGTGGTCAAGCGCCCAAACATATGTAAAAATCAACCCTTCAAGGTCGCTTTTAGCAACTTCTTCAAAGATTTCCTTCCGAAACAAAGTAACAAGCCGCTTACCCGCATCCGAGCCGTAACTAAAAAAATTTGAAACCAAATCAATAGTCATGTGATTATGAAAAAGTTTCAGCCCGGTTATTTTCGCAAGCTCTTGGCCCACAGTCATTTTCCCTACAGACTGCGGGCCGAAAATTATTACTAATTTCACACATTTCCTCCAACTATTTCGTACGTACCTCCAAGGTCGCAGCCTTATTCGCAAAATCCATGTGGTACAGCTTCTCATGATGATTAATATTAATTATCCCGCTGGTAAGGCGAATCGCCAGATAGCAGCAGTTTTTGTCGTTCTCATTATTAGCGTTGTCATACCATTCGAACGCCGCGCGTAGCTTTGTCCGTATCTCGGCGTTTTTTGGCTCAAGCACCCAGCCAAGATTCTCTCCTACACCGCTTGCAGTAAACCAGCCAAAGCAAGGCGCAACCGCAATCTCTTGATTCTGCGCGATTTGCAGCATCTTCGAGGACTCACCCCATGTCACTACATAGAAAACACCGTCCTCATAGTAAGCATCTACGTCCCGCACAACAGGCCGCGGCTTGCCGCCCTCTGCCGGCTCAAGCGCAATAGTCGCAAGCGCAAGAACATTATCCTTGCCTCCGCCAAACTTTTCTTCAAGAATCGCCATACCGTCGTTGTAATCACTCATCTTTATTCCTCCCGTTTTTTGAATGGAATCCACATCTCCATGTACGCGTGACCGCCTTGGACTCCGCTGTAGTAAACTTCCGGAAAAAAGCCGCCCGCCGTCAATCCATGCTCCCTTAACCAAAACCGCGTAAACTTCATCATCTTGCCCATAGAGCCAATAAGCTGCGGAAAATCCTCCGCCTCATACCCGCAAACTACATACTCCCGCGCAGGCAGCTGCCAACTGACGAAGCGCGTATCAACAACCTCCGCTTCTGCCCCAACAAAATAAGTAGAATACCCTTCGGGCGCGTCACCGTGATAAGAAACCCCAACCTTCCGCCCGCCCGGCACACAAGGAATTTCACCGGCCACTTCATAAAACCTGTCCCAAATAGCCGCAGGTCCAGAAACCGCAGGCCGCTCACCAAGCATCTTCCCCGGCTTAAACCACCAATAGTCTTCCACGCCGAGAAAATTCACAGGCTCAACCAATATCTTGCGGTTGTATTCAAGCACAATCCCCTCGCTGACCAAAGGCACGCCCTCGTCCATCATGACATAGTTAAGCAGCAAATCAGGCTTGTCAAAATTGTTTAACCCAACAGGCTTGTCTCGAAATTCCGAAGGAGTAAGCCCGTAAGTCGCCTTAAAGGCACGCGAAAACACCTCACGGCCGCCGAAACCGTATTGCACCGCTATGTCTATGATGGGCGTGTCCGTATCAGCAAGGCTAGTATGCGCCCGAGCCAGGCGCCGCAGCTTTATGTACTCCCGCACAGGTCTCTTGACAAGCCGCGCAAACAGGCGTTGGTAGTAGAATAGCGACAACGCGGCTATATCGGCCAGTACCTCTATTTCGATTTCATCGGTGAGGTTTTCTTCGATATAATCGACGGTTTTTTGTATGGACTCCCATGCGTGCATCGGCTTTCCGCTCCTTATGATGGGAGTATAGCATGGTAATTGCGTGTGCGCGTGACTGTCTCTGCTCTTTTAATAATACGTGCAGCATCCTCACCGAATCCAAGCAAACTCAATATCCTCACTATTCTCAACCAAATCAAACTCATGGTGGTCGGAAGTTAAAAGCGCACCATCAAAAATTTTTGCCTGTGCCAATGCAAAAGAATCCGCAAAAGATATCCTATACGTCGCCTTTAACCGCCCGGCTTCTGTAAAAATATCGTCTGTAATTTCGGAATTTATTTGAATGGGGCGCTTTTTAATTTCAACTACCATCAAGTCAGCTTGTTCTCTGCCGCGATAATGATACGCGTCATAATAAACTTCCAAAAGGTTTGCCTTGTGTATGATAATCTCTGCTTCGCCTCTATAGGCAGCATTAAAAGCATCAGACACTATTTCCGCACCTTGCTCATTTTGCAATAATGCAATCAAAGCGCAAGCATCTAAGGCATAACGCCTCATAGGTCTAACTCTTTTTCAGCCCGTTTACGTTTCAAAAAACCATCAACTGTCATATCAGGGTCGCCTGCAAACAAACCACGCAACCCTATTGTACAATCGATTTCTTCCTCTACAGGCTCAACCTGAACAACGCCGTTCGATTCCGACACGCGAATCTTTTCTGTAGAAATCAGCCTATACAGCAAATCAGGCAAAGCAGTTCTTTCTATCACTTTTGTATTCATTCCTTAGCCTCCACCAATCACACCCCTACCGCATACTAATAATCAACTCCCCGGCCTTAACCGGCTGATTCACCTTCACATGAATCTTATCCACCACCCCGGCAACCTTGCTCATCACCGTAGTCTCCATCTTCATAGCCTCGATAATCGCAAGCACCTCATTCGCCTTTACGCTATCGCCTTCCTTAACATTAAACTTGCTAACCATCCCGGGAATACTCGCCCCTATCTCCATGGAATCGTCAGCATCAGCAAAGGTAACGCTAGACTGCACCTGCCCCTGCGTCGTATCCTGCACAAGAATCTCCCTGCTGCGCCCGTTCAGGTCGAACGTAACCGAGCGCATATGGTTCTCGTCAAGCTCACCCACACTCACTAGCTTCACAAACAGCGTCTTGCCGTCCGCAATCTCAACAACAGTGGACTCCCCTATCCCCAAGCCGTTAAAAAACACAGGCGTATCAAGCATGGATAAATCCGAGTATTCCTGAATATGCTCCAGATAATCTTTAATCACCTTTGGGTACAGGCAGTACGACACCATATCGCGCATACTCGCCTCCGGGCAGAACGCCGCCATTTCTTCCTTCACCTTCGCAAAATCCACGGGTGCAAGATGCTCGCCGGGGCGTCCTGTTATCGGCTCTTTGCCTTTTAGTACTAGCGCTTGTATGTCTTTTGGGAAGCCTCCCTGCGGCTGCCCCATCATTCCCATGAAATAGCTCTCTACGGAATCGGGGTAGGACAGATGCTTGCCCTTCTTTACTATATTCTTCGCGGTCAGGTCGTTTTGCACCATGAATATGGCGAAGTCGCCCACCATCTTAGATGAGGGCGTTACCTTCACGATATCGCCCAGCATTTCGTTTACTTCCTTGTACTTCTCCTTGACCTCTTGGTAGCGCCCGCCTAGCCCCACGCTTTCTACCTGCACTTTCAGGTTGCTGTACTGCCCGCCGGGGATTTCGTAGCGGTAAATGTCCGTTGCTGGTGATGTCAAACCTTCTTCGAACTTTGCGTAGAACTTACGCACATGTTCCCAGTACTCGGAAATCGGTTGCAGCTTCTCGTCGGAAATGCCCGTGCAGCGCTCGGTGCCTTCCAGTGCTGTTATGACTGCGTTTAGGGAAGGCTGGCTTGTCAGCGAGGATAATGAAGATATAGCCGTGTCGGCGATATGCACACCCGCTTCGGCAGCTTTTAAGATGGTCGCAACACCGTTCCCGCTAGTGTCGTGGGTATGCAAATGAATCGGAAGGCCGATTTCGTTTTTCAGCGTGGTCACTAACTTGTGCGCCGCGTACGGTTTTAACAGCCCCGACATATCCTTGATGCCTAAAATATGAACGCCGCGCTTCTCCAATTCCTTCGCCATGTCCACGTAGTACTGCAAGTTATACTTATCACGCGAAGGGTCAGAGATATCGCCCGTATAGCAAATATAGCCCTCGCAGACCTTGTTCTGTTTGAGAACTTCGTCGATTGACAGCTCCATGTTAGGCAGCCAGTTAAGCGAATCGAATACGCGGAAGACGTCTATCCCGCCTTTTGCGGCTTCCTTTATGAACTCGCGGATTAGGTTATCGGGATAGCTCGTGTAGCCGACCGCGTTTGCGCCGCGCAGAAGCATCATAAACGGCACGTTCGGAATCTTATCGCGCAGAATGCGCAGCCTATCCCAAGGCGACTCGCGCAGGAAGCGGTACGCTACATCAAAGGTTGCTCCGCCCCACATTTCGAAGGCGAAAGCGTTAGGCATTGCGTGCGCCATGTATTCGGCTATGTCCGCCATGTCCTTTGTGCGTACGCGTGTCGCGAGCAATGACTGGTGCGCGTCGCGCAGGGTTGTGTCGGAGATTAGCAGCTGTTTGCTGTTTAGGCAAAAATCGCGTACGGCGTTCGGCCCTTTTTCGTCCAACAGCTGCTTCAAGCCTGTCTCGGGTTTGGCCTTGGGCAACGGAGGAACAGGCGCAAGCCCCATCGGCTGTTGGTCTAAGTTTTTGCCGTTTACTACCGTGTTGCCGATGTAATTCAAAATGCGTGTCGCCCTGTCCTGCGGCTCCACCAGTTCGTACAGCGACGCTGTATCATCTATAAATGTCGTGTTGCAGTCACCCGCCGCAAACTGCGGATGCTGCAAGATGTTGTTCAGAAAGCTGATATTCGTCTTCACACCGCGCAGCCGCATTTCGTTCAGCGCGCGAAGGGCTTTCTTCGTCGCGCCTTCAAGCGAACGGTCAAAGGTCGTCACCTTCACAAGCAAGCTATCGTAGTACGGCGAAATTTCCGCGCCCGTGTAGGCATTCCCCGCATCCAACCGCACGCCGAACCCGCCGCTAGAGCGGTATACAGAAATTTTTCCGTAGTCGGGCGAGAAGTTGTTCGCAGGGTCTTCGGTCGTGACACGGCACTGAATCGCTACGCCGTTGTAGCTGATTTCCTGCTGGGAAGGAATCGCAATCGCGGGGTCGCTCAGCCTGTGCCCTTCGGCAACCATAATCTGCGTCTGCACAATGTCGATACCTGTTATCACTTCTGTAATCGTATGTTCCACCTGCACACGCGGGTTCATTTCGATGAAGTAATGCGCGCCGTTTTTGTCTACCAAGAACTCGACCGTCCCGGCGTTTACGTAGTTGACCGACTCCGCGAGCTTTACGGAATCATCGTAAATCGCACGCTTAGTCGCCTGCGGAATAGAAACCGCAGGGGCTACTTCTATAACTTTCTGGTGCCGCCGCTGCAAGGAGCAGTCGCGCTCAAACAAATGCACAACATTCCCGTGCTTGTCAGCGATAATCTGCATCTCGATATGCTTTGGCTCTACCAGGTATTTTTCCATGAAGATATCGCCGTTGCCGAAGGATTTCAGCGCTTCGCTTTGCACAAGCGGGAAGGCGTTCCGCAATTCCCCGGCGTTGTTCACGCGGCGCATACCTCTGCCGCCGCCGCCTGCCGCCGCTTTCAGGATTACAGGGTAGCCGTATTCATTCGCGATTCTTTCCGCTTCTTCCACGCCGGAGAGTGGTTCCTCGCTGCCGGGAATCGTCGGTACGTTGCACTTCTTCGCGATATCCTTTGCGCTGAGCTTGTCGCCCATCTTTTCAAGCACATCCGAAGGAGGGCCTATGAATGTGATGCCGTTCTCCTCGCAGGCACGGGCGAAGTTCGCATTTTCGGACAAGAAGCCGTAGCCCGGGTGGATTGCGTCCACATGCTTGGCCTTCGCGAGTTTTACTATGCCCTCGATATCGAGGTACGCGCCAAGCGGGCTGCGGTCTTTTCCGACCAGGTACGACTCGTCGGCTTTTGTACGGAATAAGTTGAATGTATCTTCCTGTGAATATATCGCAACGGTAGAAATCCCAAGCTCGTTGCAAGCCCGGAAGACCCGTATAGCGATTTCGCCTCTGTTTGCGACTAAAACTTTCCTAATCTTCTTGATTGCCATTTTATATATCACCCCATATGAATATTCCTGTTAGCTTATCAGAAATTTAGTGTATAATCAAGGCAGGAGGGAAATGCTATGCTGAGTATTCAAAAAAGTTCAAAGTTCGTAAACACAAGCGATATTGCGAAAATGGCTGCGCCCAAAGCGGCACAGTTCCTCTATAATATGCTGCGGGTAGGCCCAAGGGTGATTTTAAGAAGCGCGTTCGAGCTGCTTCGCGCAAACACGATTACGCGGCTCCTGTCCGCAATCGTATTGATTTCGTTTGACACGGTAAGCCTGATAAGGAAGCGCATTTCCGTGAAGCAGTACATCATAAACCTGGGGCTTGCGCTGCTGCTCTTGGTAGGCGGCACGGCGGGCTGGGTGCTTGGGAACGATGTGCTTGGCGCGGTCATACTGGAAAATGTCATGCTCGGCATGGTGGCGGGGCTAATCGGCGCTGGGCTTTTCGGCGGGCTGACAGGACTGGCTTGGGATAAAATTATTCACCTGTTCCTAAAAGACGATACGGAGGATATGCTAGACATATGCAACAAGGTCTTCGACCGCTACACCGCCGAAAATCAGCTAACCGAAGAAGAAATCACCCAAGCCGAAGAACAAATCATAATAACCAGAAACGACCTGCGCCTAATGTACGCCCAACCAGACAGAGAAGCCTACGCGCAAGAGCTAATCAACAGAGGAATGGAAAAATGACAGTAGCCGAAGAAATCCTAACATCAAAAAAATACGCAAGCCTATACAAGCCGCTGGTAGAGCGCATCTGCGAAGAAGAATCAAAAAAATACACAAACCGCAAAGAACAGGTAAAAGCCGCCAAAAACACCCTCCACAGCATGTACGGCGCGTACCTGTCAAACGATATCTACAAAAAAGCCGGCAAACTCATGGATTCAAAACAGCCGGAGGGCATACTGCCCTTACACGCATCAACAAAAGAACGCCTACGCGACATGCAGGCGTTCTACGATTTCATTTTCGAAGCAACGGGCAAGGCCGATATTGTACTGGATATCGGCTGCGGGTTCAATCCCTTCACCCTGCCGTACTGGCCGCACAAGCCCGCCGAATACCACGCGATAGACCTGGACGAACGCATCGCTGAAATAAACAACCGCTACCTAACTTCACAAGCCCTGCCCGCCCTGGCCATATGCGGCGACGCCGCCGTCCAAACGCCCGCCATTCCCGCAGATACCGCGTTCCTGTTCAAACTCCTTCCGCTGCTTGACCGCCAAGCGAAAGGCAGAAGCGCAGCCCTGCTCCGCGAACTGAACGCACGCAATATAGTAGTCACCTACCCCATCAAATCTTTGAGCGGAAAAGAAAAAGGCATGAGGACGTTTTACGCCTCTGCCTTTAGGGAGATAACCGCAGATGATTTTACTGTTATTGCAGAAAGGGAAATCGGTATGGAGTTGGTCTATGTCGTCACTAAAAACCAAGCTTACTCTCCATAACCTGCACAGCTTTTTGCAGCTGCACATCATTTTCATAATCCAACCGAGCCGCCATAAACGCCGTCTCCCTGTCCACTTCCACAACAAAATCAGGTTTAATCCCCTCGCCGTGGATGCTGATGTTGTCGGGCGTATAGTACCGCGCAATCGTCACCTTTACGGCGCTTCCGTCAGACAGCATATACATGCTCTGCACAACGCCCTTTCCGAAGGTCTGCTGCCCCACGACCGTGCCTACTCCGTGGTCGCGCACCGCCCCCGTAAGCACCTCCGAAGCGCTTGCGCTGCCGCCGTTTACAAGCATCACAAGCGGCATGTCAATCCGCCTGTCGTCGTCCGAGCGGTACGTTACGCGTTCGCCGTGCTTGTTCTCGACATACAGTATGGAGCCGCTCGGCAAAAGCAGATTGCCGATATCCACCACCGTCTCAAGCAAGCCGCCGGGGTTGTTTCTCACATCGATAATCATTCCGTTTAAGCCCTGCGAACGCAAATCCAAGAACGCCTCTACGAACTGATTGTATGTAACCCGTTCGAAGCTTTCAATCCGCAGATAGCCTATGCCGTTGTCCATCATACGGTGGTCTACAGTCGGCACGTTAATCTGTTGGCGGGTGATTAATTTATTTATACTGTCGCTTCCGCGGAGAATCACCAACCGCACCTGTGTGCCCGGGTATCCCTTCACAAGCGCGGTTACTTCTTCAAGGCGTTTGCCCGCCATGCTCTCCCCGTCTACCTGAATAATCTTATCACCCGGGAGCATCCCCGCCCCCTCGGCAGGCGAGCCTGCGAAAACATTCACCACCGTGACACGCTCGTCCTCCGGGTCCATTGTGACCAGCATCCCTATACCCGCATACGTACCCTCGGTGCGCTCCATGAATGTCGCAAGCGCTTCCCTGTTGAAATAATAGGTGTACGGGTCGCCTACCCCTTCCAGTAAACCGCGGTACATGCTGTTTAACAAAGCTTCCTTCTCGAACGGCACTATCGAATGATTGTTTAGGATTGAATAGATTTCAAGGATTTTCGCCTCGGGCGGCATCAATCCTCCCCACACCATGTACGCCCGAACAGGGGCAATGCCGAACCCAAGCGCGATTACAAGCGCCATACCAAGCAACATTCCCATAAAAAACGACTTCTTTTTCTCCAAGTTCTATACCTCATTTCGTAGTATTACCGCAAATAGAGTCGAAACTTCGCGGAAATTGCGACCATTAGTGCTTGTGCAAACATCACCTTTAGTCATATAATGACAACCATACCAATTATTACCAAAACAATTATATGCTTCGAATGGAGGAACCATACTATGAGCAAGAGAAAGATTACCATTATGTTGGCCGATGATAACAAAGAGTTCGTGGACACGCTAATCAATTATTTGGAAAAGCATGACGACCTCGAAATCATAGGAGTAGCATACGACGGCGTAGAGGCTTACGATAAAATCATCGAGACAAAGCCCGATATCGCTATCATCGACGGTGTTATGCCGCGGCTAGACGGGCTGGGGCTCTTAGAAAAACTCGGCAACCGTGAAGCGCCGGAACACACGCCGATTTACATTGTACTATCAGTCATCACGCAAGACAAGATTACGCAGAAGGCCATAGAACTTGGTGCAGACTATTACATAGCAAAGCCGTTTGACTTAGAATCCCTCGTATCGCGCCTTCGTCACCTGAAGGAGCAGCTGTCGCACCCGCAGCTTCAAGGCAACAGGAACGCGGTCAACAAGTCCATTAACTTAGAAACCAAGGTGACGGGCATATTGCACGAAATCGGCGTACCCGCGCACATCCGCGGCTACCACTACATGCGCGAAGCTATCATGATGGCGGTAGAAGACATCGATGTCCTCAATTATATCACAAAAGAGCTGTACCCAACGATTGCGAAAAAATGTAACACTACACCAAGCCGTGTAGAGCGGGCAATACGCCACGCAATCGAAGTGGCATGGAGCCGCGGAAAGGTCGATGTTATTGACCAGATGTTCGGCTACACAATCAATAATCACAAAGGCAAGCCGACCAACAGCGAGTTCATCGCATTAATAGCCGACAGGCTGCGGTTGGAGTTGAAAGCGGGGTAAGTATTTGTTATAATGATGGCGGAGGTGTTGCGTAATGAAGCAGCCGTATGTACCGCTGGATAAAAAATCCAAGAAGCAGCAGAAGGAATACCACTCAAAACAGCGCAGGGAATGGGGTAACGTGAACCCGGTAACGAAAAAACTTGAAAGCGCAAAAGTTTATAGCCGTAAAAAATCCAAACAGGGGTGGCACGCATATGACTCCGGTTTGGATTTTTTTATTCGGCTTGCTGCGGTGCTGCTGATTTTTGTTTTTGTTTTGCAAAACACTTCCGTTTCTGTAAATGCACGGCAGTCGTTCCGCGAGATTCCTATTTCTATCGGCGAATACGGCTTGGACGGCTTGCTGCTTCGTCCGCGCGGCGGGGTGCCGCCTGTCGCTATTTTAATCCACGGCAGCGGGCAGACTGATATGAACTCGAACTTAGGCGGGGTGGAATTATTCCGCGATATTGCGCACGGGCTCGGCGAGGCGGGCATTGCTTCTGTGCGGTTCAATAAACGGTTCTATCAGCATCCGCCTATTCCGCTTGATATGACGATACATTCCGAAGTCTTGGAGGATGTGTCTTACGCGGTTCATTGGGCTTATAATAATACGGCGCTTGGTGATATTTATTTGGTCGGCTTTAGCTTGGGCGGGATTCTGGCGCCCACGATTGCGCATCAGCATGACGGCATGATTGCGGGGATTGTCTCCATGGCGGGGTCGCCCCGTCCGTTTTCGGAGATATTTGTCAGCCAAAGCGACATGCTTTCATATATGTCCGCTCGGACGTTTTCTTTGTACCTGCCTACGGGGCTGCCTGTCGGGCATATGCTTAATTTATTCCTTTCGGCCGACCCGGAGCTGCTTTCAGAGATGTATCACCTGAACAGCTGGGCGCGGTGGCTTGGGTTTCCTATTCCCTATCTGCTTAGCTTGCGGGAGATTTGTACGCGGTCGGTTATTGATGATTTGCATGTGCGGAAGCTGATTTTGCATGGCAGCGAGGATTTACAGCTGTTTGCTGCGCATGATTTTGTTGCTTGGCAGGAGCTGCTTGTGTACCGCGATAACGCTACGTTTATTTTGTATGACGGCTTGAACCATTTTTTTACGCCGCATGTTCCGGAGCTTGGGTACTGGCAGACGGTGCAAAGGTCGCGGGTGGACGCGCGGGTGATTGAGGATATTGCTAGGTGGATTAATGAGTAAAGGGATTTATGTACATGTGCCGTTTTGCGCGGCTAAGTGCGGGTACTGCGATTTTCTTTCTTTTGATGATGCGGAGGGAAAATGGGAGGCGTATTGTGACGCGCTGATTGCGGAGATTGGAGAAGCTCGGCCTGTTGATACCGTTTATATTGGCGGCGGCACGCCTACGGTTTTGCCTAGTCATCTTTT
>Ga0209755_10000882_pt1 | contig 51272 bp, 35 predicted proteins | sample TergutCo191P1_FD_187301 | JGI IMG/M metagenome (GOLD analysis project Ga0209755, IMG submission 187301) | Cornitermes sp. P1 segment gut microbial communities from Petit-Saut dam, French Guiana - Co191P1 (SPAdes) (version 2) | ecosystem: Host-associated > Arthropoda: Insects > Digestive system...
TGGCATCAGGCGTCCACCCCTCCTTATAGTTATAGTATAATAAATGGTACAGAGAAATGGGGGACTTTTTGAAAAAAGGGGGGGAAATCCCCCTTAACAACAAATCCTAAAGTCAGGTTTTCTAATGATGCAACACGCCCCCAACATCATTTTACCGCCCAGAAAATCCCGTACACCGCCAAATTTTTCCTTATTGCCCAATACTGGTACCACAGGGCGTCGTTGGGGTAATCGCGGATCTCGAAGATTCGGTCCAAAATGTGCCAGTGGATTGAGAAAAGCGACCAGGCCAGCATTATTTTGGAGGTGGGCAGCACGTTTTTCGTTATGTCCACATAGTCTGCCGACTTGAACCCGGCGGTCTCGGCGTTTGTCTTCCATCGGGCCATTGTTTCTAAATTGTTGAGCTTCCAGCCGTCCATCCAGCGCCCCATGAGTTTCTTTTCGTTGCCCACATACGACTCTTTCGCGGCGAACCCGTCTGCCATAGCGAAGCGTCCGCCCGTTTTCAGCACGCGGTATACCCCTTTTATGAAATCGCTTTTGGGGTTGGCGTAGCAGATGCTTTCGAGCCCCATTACCACCGTGAAGGTTTCGTCGGGGAATGTAAGGTTCATGTAGTCCATGAGCTCGAACTTGCACAGGTGTTCCACCCCCGCCTCCCGCGCGCGGCGCTTGGCCGTCCGTATCTGTTCGGGGACGATGGTTACCCCTACGACTTTGCAGCCAAATGTTTGGGCGAGCCAGACCGCGTTTCCGCCAATACCGCAGCCGGCGTCTAAAACGTAGTCGTCCTTTGTTATCTTTATGCGCTGAACAAGCCGCTCGTTCAGCCGGCGCGACGCCCGCTTCTGTGTCTTTATGCCCTTCTCCCAGTACCCGTAGTGCATATCCGGCCCCCAAAACATCTGAAACGCCCAAGCGGAATCCACGTAGTACTTGATAACGTCTTTCTCTTCCCAGTTTACCTTCTTGTTCCAGCTCATAACCAACCCCCCTTTTTCAGCCCCCTGAATTCGCCGCGGCGTATTTGGTACGCCCGTGCGTGACTTGTACGAATATATATCGCCGCGCGTTGCCGGCGCAATAGTTTTGTTCTGAAATAAAAAGGGCCGGGAGACATCCCCGGCCCTTGCTGCTTTAACCGATACGGTCCCGGTTAAGGGTTGTAGTCCTTAAGTATCTCAGGGTTCAGGACCTTGAGCTCGACGCGGCGGTTCTCCTCGCGGCCGGCGGCTGTGTTGTTGTCAGCCTTGGGCACGGTGGAGCCGTAGCCCTTCGCGGAGAGCATATGCGCCTGGGCCAGGCCCGGCTCAACACTCTGCATGAATAGCATGACCGATTCGGAACGCGCCTGGCTCAGAGCCATGTTCGTCTCAAAGCGACCGGTGTTGTCGGTGTGGCCCTGAATCTCGATCTTCAGCTTAGGATACTTCACCAGCATCTTCGCGATAATCTGCAGATAAGGCCGCGAGTTCCGGTGCAGAACGGCCTTGCCGGTCTCGAAGTTCACATCGGCGAGAACCAGCATACCGGTAGACAGGAGCATCTGTTCCTGCTCGGAGCGCTTGGCCCTCTCTTCCGCCAGCTTATGGGCGAACGCAATCGAGTCGGCTACGCGCCTCTGCTCGGCCTCGGCCAGCTGCGCTTCGGAGCCGGCTACCAGCGCGGCTTCACGGTGCGCGGCGGCTATGGAGTCTTGCCTTGCCTTCTCCGCCTGATCGCCCATAAGGGCGGCCAGCGAGTCGGCCACGGCCTTGGCGCGGATGGAGTCGGCGTGCGCCCTTTGGGCCATTTCGGCGGCAAGGCGCAGAGAGTCGGCGTGAGCCGCCCGCGCTATGCTGTCGCGCTGGGCCTGCGACCTCTGGGCCTCGCGACGCAGACGCGCCTTTTCGGCGTTGCTCGCGCGGCGCTCGCGCTCGATCTCGGCGCGGCGGGAGGCGAAACGGTCGAAGGAGAAAACTACGTCGGCGAACGCGCGCCACGGCTCAAGCGGCCTCATGTCTTTTGTCTCGCCGATATCCCTGACTTGCTCTAATGTCCCATCATCTTTGTAAATATTTTCGTAGAGCCTTCCTGTCTTAGCCTGAGACATACGGATATCCGCCCCTGCCACGAAACTCATGCCAAAGAGGCCTTCCGAATAGTACTTGGACCTGTAAATAAGAGACGGCGTGATCCATAACGGATCGGTGAAAGAGGCCTTGTGCATAAGCGTACGCCAATTTCCCTCAAAGCCAATAGTCAGAAACTCGGTTGCGTCTATTTGAAGGCCGGCGGCTATAAGGAGGAGATAGTCATTGGTGCCCTGAGTGATAACGATACCCTCGTTCAGGTGTAACTTGAGGGCGCGCCTGAGATTACCGCTCACGAAAGACTGCGCGACTTTGAAGATTACGTCGTTTTGATCCCTCTTTCGCGCGTCCCAGTAGTCGAAACCGGCGTAGTTTAAGTTAGACAACCCTCCCCATTCATCTTCATCCCATTCCGTCGTAGTGCCGTCACCATCCCGCCAATAGTTGTAGTTGGTGGTGATATCGTAGTTATTAACAGCTTTATCACCGCCGGTCCTGATGCCCGTAGAGATCTGAATCTGCAGAGCCAGCCTGAACGGGATTTCCGCCGGGAACGGGAAGTTGTACTGAAGACCGCCCGTAAGTCCGCCAATGTTGAACTTCGTTTCGTCATCATCGGAGAGCAGATAGAAAGGGATTATGCCGAACAGATCAATCTGGTCGTTCAACCCCCATGAGAACGCTCCGCGAAAGGTTGTAACGTCTGCGCCTTTATTGGGCGACCGCAGCCAGGCCTGATCCTGCTTAAAGTAGGATCCGTAAAGCGCGAGGCTGAACCGCCCTGCGCCGAGAGGCTCCGCCGCGACTGTTTGCGTTAAGCCGCGCACACCCCAGTAGGAGGTGGGCGGGACGACATTGAGCCATTCAATTTCCTCTTCTGCGAACGGGTCATCTAAGTCCGAAGCGTTGGGGCTCGGTTCATTAGCGAACACACCAGTGATGAGGAATGCCGAGCACAGCAGTGCGGACATAAGTAGTTTTTTGATTTGCAAGGTACAACCCCCCGCGTTAGAAAATTGTAAAATTGGAGAAAAAACAGTTATATCATATAATATAATATTTTTTTAAAAAATTCAACCAAAAAAACAAAATATATAAAAAAATAGGGCGCCCCAAGGAACGCCCTATTTTACAAAATGTTACGTATGGCGCGATTAGAACTTGACAGTCGCGGTAGCCAAGGCCACGCCGGGGCCTGTAAATACACCGTTCCAGTTGCCCATGTCTAACGCCAGATCGAGCGTGAAGAACGCCTTTGAAACGCCAATGCCCAGCATCGGGGTGAGGCCGTTTTGCGTTTCGGGGCGGCTTAAGCCGGAGCTCGCGTCGCCGGCGGACATCTTCTCGCCGTTTACCTCAACCACGTGCCGTATGCCGCCGCGCAACTGCACAGCATCAAAAATCCACACCTTCGACCATGCGTTCTCGAGGCCCGCCGTGAATACGTGGTAATGCAATATGGGCGCAGAGTTGCTGGGGTCCCCGGTCGCGTCGGGCTGGGTCAGCGTACGCGCTTCCCTTGCGAAAGTGTAGCGCAGCGCGGCAACAGCCGTCTCAACGAAATTAAATTCGCCGCCAAAGTAAATGTTCATCAGGGAGTTGCACTCCGAAGTGGGGTCGGCGGTGCTGCCAATCCTGAAGCGGTGGTCGGCTCGCGTGTAGTCCGCGCCAATGCTCCAGTCGACATCGCCTATGGGCATACCGGCTTCCGCGCCCATCTCCATATACACCCCGGCCTCAGACGACAGCTTGTCGGAGCCGTCGGGCGGAATTTCACCGTTTATGGAAGGGAAACCGATACCGAACTTGACCAGAATGCCGATATCGCCGGCGTCAAACCCTGCGCTCAACCTCGCGCCCGGATTGATGACCGAGGCGGTGTAGGTGAGTTCATCCGTACCGCTGTCCGCGCGGTAACGGTATCCCGCGTACTCAAAAAATATGTCCGCGCCCACCCGCGCCGCGCCCAAGTCAAACCCGACAAGCAGATGCGGAACATTGATCTGGGTGTTGAAGTTGGCCGGCGGCACCGCGCCGGGAATAAAACCGTTGAGGCGCGCCGCCGCAGCGTCGGCAAAGTGCGGAGCCATAAGCCCCTGATTCGCGAGTATGCCGAGGGTAAGCGCGTCGCCAAAAGACCTGGTCAAGATCACGCCGCCGTCCCACGTCGCCGAGATGTGGTTGGCGTAGCCGGTTACATGAACCGGATAGGCGTATATGTCCGTAATGTCGCTCATGGGAGCGCCGGCCAGACCGGCCGTTCGGGCGCTCATTGGAACATTGAACTGCGCGGAAGACGCGGCGGCAACAGCCAGCACAACAGCCAGCGCTTTGATTTTGGAAAGGTTCACTACTCCTCCTTGCTTAAAGATAAAAGTATGTACGGCCGCTGCCGGCCGTCTGTAACACTAAAATAATAAAATTCCCATTTACCGGGAGCCCCGGCGCCTACCGTTTCACATTATTTTCATCTACCCTGATGATAAATACCCCGTTTCGCCGTATGACAGGCATTGCGTCGCCGGCCTTGCGGTGCGCGACTAACTTCCCGTCGAGGCTGTATACTTTCGCTCCGGGCGGGATGTCTATTTTACCGCCCGGCATCCGCACCGCGCGCGTCGTTTTTATACCGGCCTTGGGAATGCTTCTTCTTGATACGGCTCTGTGGCTTATCGATACGTTCTGGTCAGCCGCGTTTATGGCAGCGGTAAGCGCGTAGGCCATGGCCCCGTTCCAGTTTATAGCAACCTCGTTTGTGAAGTAGTCGGCCGGTACATCGTCCCAGCACATAGCGGCTTCGTTAGTGGGACATTTGAGCTCTTCACCCGCGTCGTTGTGGTTCTGCTTGTGGTGCGGCCCGCCCACAAGGCGCCCCGGCCACGGTTTCTTCTGCGCTACCGAGGTGCGGTCGTGCGGGTAAACCGGCGGGTTGTGCCCCACTCCCGTAACAAACGACCGCCCGTACCAGTTGCGCCCCAGAAGGTGGCTCAGAACATCCTGTACAGCGAAAAGGTACCGAGTTTCGCCGGTGAGCATATAGGCGACGTTAAGCATATAGGCCGTTCCCGCGATAGTCCCGTTCGCGCCCCAGTAGTAGTTGGAGTTTCCCAGCGCGCGGCCGTAGCCGTGGCCGTTAATCGCATTTACGATACTGCCCGCCACGCGCTCCAGCGCCTGCGTCATCATATCCACAACCTCCTGATTCCGGCCCGGTTTCGACGAGGTCAGGTAGGTCAGTGCCGCAAGGTTGTTTACGTTGCCCCACTGTACCTGATTTGTAATGGAGCTACCTGTCATGTTGGCCTCAAGATACTCCAAAAACTGCGGCTCGCCCGTGGCTTCCCACATCTCCGCCGCAGCCCATAGCCGCTTGTCGGCATCGCCGCCGGTGGCATAGCCGCCCGTGCTGAATCCGACATCGAATTGTTCCGACTCGACAAGCGCGCTCGACATGAGCAGATCGTAGCTGACCCGCGCCTTCGCGAGCCACCCATCTGCGGTAGCCTTATCGTACGGCGCGTAAATGCGGGCGCCCTGCGCGAGCATCGCGACAAAACTGCCGGTTGCCGCCGTGCTCCAGGGCACAAAGTACCTCGGCGTTTTCTCGTCCTCCGGCATAATGTCTCCGCCGAAACCAAGAGTAGATATCTTGTGCGCCACCCGCCCGTTGGTCGTGCCATACTGCATTTTCGCTACCCAGTCCAAATTCCACTTGACCTCGGTAAGGTACGCCGGCATGGCGCCGCCTGTTACGCCCGTAAGGGGAATTTCTGCTATCCTGTGCGAAAAGTGCTCCCACGCCTTGAGCATCAGCCCCACGGTAACGCCGCTGTTTACCGTATATTTGTTGTAATCGCCCGCGTCGTGCCAGCCGCCGGTCGCGTTCCGCTGGTTGTCTACACCCGCGTTGTTGATGTACTTGATAGAGGCGTCGTTCAGATGGCAGGCGGCGTGAGAGTAACTCTCGCCGTTGTAACTCGCGCTCACCGCAGCACCGCAGCGCCACAAATACATACCGAGCATCACCGCCCGGAAAGGCTCCACAAAAACATCGTTCCCAATCCTGAAATTTGCCGACCGGCCTATGCCGTCGACCTCTATATAGTAGCGTCCGGGTGCCGAAAAATCAGTGAAATCGGCAGTAAGCAGATACTCGCCGGGATCAGCCCCGCTGCGGCGCCGGCGCTTGGTGTCGCTGTTGATGCGGGAAGGGCCGGTAAACCCGGAAAAGACCGCTTCGCTGCCGGAAACGGTGCGGACGGTAAACGGAACCGCGCAGTCGGGGCAATCATCGTCTATGGCTATTGAGGCTTTTTTCGGGAAACCGGGGATGAAGCCTACGGTATTCAGGCGGACATCGAGGCTGGGGGCCTGACCCTGAGCTAAGGCGGCCGTCAGGATGCCCGCGCATAAAACCGGGCCGGCAATTCTCTTTAAAATTGACATTCAAAAAGCTCCGTTCTGTATGATGATACGATTATAGGTCCCACAATTAAATATTATACCTGTGCCGCGGTGCGACATCATGGCTGTCGCGTATCGCCGTATGGTGCGGGTATAATATTTAACAGTATCTTCAATGATATCAAATTGACGCATCCTTATTTTTGGATTTTGTCGTCCATCTTCATGATAAATACACCGTTACGCCTGATAACCGGCATTGCGTCGCCGGATTTCCTGTGCGCTATCAATCTCCCGTCGAGGCTGTAAATTTTTGCTCCTGCGGGGATATCAATATTTCTGCCGCCGTTTACCTGTATTATTCTGGATGTTCTGGCCGCAGGCTTGACCAGCCTGTTCGCGCCGGCCTGCCTTGCCGATGCCTGGCCCTGGCTGTCGGCCCCCGGCAGGAAGCCAGACAGGGCGTAGATCATCGAGGTGTTCCAGTTTATTGCTATTTCGTTTGTCCAGTAGTCGCGCGCGTCGTCCCGCCAGCAGGTCGCGTCCAAACCGGTGCACCGCAGGGCTGCTGTGGCCCCAGAGAAGTTGTGCGGGCCGCCTATTAAATAGCCGGGCCACTGCTTTTTTGTCGCCTGGGAGCGGCGGTCGTGCGTATTCACCGGCGGGTTGTGGCCCACCCCTGTCACAAATGAGCGGCCGTAGTAGTTCCTGCCGAGGATGTGCCCTATCACTTCGTGCCCCGCGTCGCGGTACTTTTTGTCGCCGGTCAGCCTGTAGGCGCTATTCAATATATAAGTAGTCGCCGTGAGGGAGCCGTGCCCGCCCCAGTAGTAGTTGGCCGAGCCGAACGTGCGGCCGTAAGCGTGGCGTGAGGCGCTGTCGGCGAGCGCGTCGGCAAGCGTTATGAGTTTCGCCCTTATATTGTTGACGAGGGCCGCGTTTTTGCCCGTTTTTTCCGATGTAAGGTACGTGATATAGGCAAGGGCGTTGACACCATCCTTCTCGCCCCACTCGGTTTCGGAGCCGAAGTGCGCGACGTTTACCTTGCTTTCAAAATCGTTCAGGTACCGCGCCTCGCCGGTAGCCTCCCACAGCTCGACCGCGGCCCAAAGGCGTTTGTCCAGATCGTACAGCGGATGTTTGGAGTATTCGGTGTCGGTAGTGGAGTAGGTGCCGGTGTTGAACCCGCGCAGGTCGGCCGCCACAAAGTTCGGGGTGGCCGCGAGCCACTCGTAGCTCTCCTTAGCCTTGGCGAGCCACGATGCCGCCGACGCCGCGTCGTACTGCGCGTAAATCCGCGCCGCCTGTGCCATCTGCCCCACAAAGCTCCCAGATGCCTCGGTGCCGCCGTAAGAAAAATACTGCGTAGCCAGATCGTTCTCCGGCAGTATGGTATCGGCGCTGAAATTGGACGACGAGAGCTTGTGCGACACTCTTGACTGGCCGGCGCTGTCGTACTGCATCTTCGCGACCCAGTCAAGGTTCCACTTCGCCTCGGCGAGGAATTTTGGCATACCGGCGGGGTATGCGTTTGAGGGCTGGACGGCATGCAGGTCCACCTTGTTCAGCGCCTCGCCGTAGTTCTCCCACGCCTTGAGCATGAGCCCGGTCGCTACGCCGCTGTTCACCATGTACTTGTTGTAGTCGCCCGCGTCGTGCCACCCGCCGGAGCCGTCGCGCGTGGTGGTGGGGCCGGTGTTGCTGCATGACCATGTGGTCTGGCCAAAAAAAGTCTGCGACTGCGGCACGCAGGTCGTACGCGCGGGAGCGATGTGGCAGACCGCGTGCTGATAATTCTCGCCGCCGTATGTCGCGTTAACCGCTGTCCCGCACCGCCAGAGGTACATACCCAGCATCATCGTTTTGTACGGTTCGGTGAATACGTCCTCCCCAATGGAGAATACCGGGGAGCGCCCGATGCCGGCGACGTCAAGGTAGTAGCGGCCAGGGGTCTTGAACTCCGTAAAGTCGGCGATGCGCAGGTCTTCGTTCGTGTCTGTGTTTTTGAACGTCTGCCCCAGTGTGCCGGTGTGAACGGTCTGGTCGCCCTGTGCGGCCTTAACCGTGAAGCCGCCGGTTGCGCTGCCCTGAACCGTAGCCTTTTTGGGATATTCGGGAAGAAATCCGACCGAGTTGAGCCGTACGCGCTGGTCCACGCTTTGTGCCAGAACGGCAGCCGTCATCCCGGACAATAAAATCACTTTGACAATCTTAGTGATGATTGACATGGCAATGCTCCTTAATTTTGTTGATAGTCACTATTACTTAAATTACTTATTTCTGCGCTCTCTCATCCACCCTGACCAAAAACACCCCATTGCGCTTTATGACAGGCATCGCGTCCCCGGCCTTTCGGTGCGCGATCAGCCGTCCGTCAAGGCTATATACCTTCGCGCCCACGGGGATATCCGCGCCCCTGCCGTTCCTTACCTGTATTACCCTTGATGCCTTGATCTTATTATGCGCCGTTCCCTGCGGCGTTATCTTATTTTTATTTATGGACGCCGTCCCCTCCGGGCTTACGAACCCGGATATCGCGTAGATCATGGACCCGTTCCAGTTTATGGCTATCTCGTTTCTCGCGTAGTCGGCGTAGTAGTCGAAGTAGCAGGTTCCCGGCGTGGCAGTGGGGCAGTTCGCTCCCGGCGGGGCTATCGGGTCGCCGTTGGTTTCCGTCAGGTTGCTGCGGTGCGGGCCGCCCACGAGGTACCCCGGCCAGGCGTTTTCGCTCGCGATCGAGCGGCGGCAGTGCGGGTCGGCCGGCGGGTTGTGGCCTACGCCGGTTACGTAGGAGCGGTTGAAGTAGTTCCTGCCGAAAATGTGGCTGAGTATCTCGTGCGCGGCTGTGCGGTAGCGCGCCTTGTCTGTAGCGCTTGTCGAGAGCTTTGCCGCAGCGTTGAGGATGTACGAGTTGGCCGTAAGGGCGCCGTGCGCGCCCCAGTAGTAGTTTCCCGTGCCGAATACGCGGCCGTAGCCGTGGCTGTTCGTGTTGTTCGCGAGCTGGTTGGCTACCGCAATGAGGTCGTTGCGCAGTGTGTCAACGCGCCCCTGCCTCCGCCCCGGCCTGTCGGACATGAGGTACGTGATACCCGCCATAACACCTACGTCCGCCCACCCGAGGTGGCCGTACATATTTACTTTGGGGCGGCTCTCGAAGTCTTGCAGGTACTTGGCCTCGCCGGTGGTCTCCCACATTTCAACGGCGGCCCAGCGCCTCATGGTGGAGTCGTGGGTAGTGTACCCGCCGGTGGAGAACGCCGACTGGCTGGGCCCCACATTGGCCGGGTTTTCCGTCAGATAGTTGTAGCTTACCGTGGCCTGCGTGAGCCACTTGTCGGCGGTTGCCTTGTCGTAGGGGGCGTATATGCGCGAAGCCTGGGCCAGCATGGCGGCAAAGCTCGCCGTGGCCGGCGACCCCCAGGGGACAAAGAACCTCGCCTCCGTCTCCTCGTTGGGCATTATGTAGCCGCAGAAGTTGATCGCCGAGAGCTTGTGCGATACCCTGCCGTCGGTCTCGCTGTACTGCATTTTTGCTACCCAGTCCAAATTCCACTTCACCTCGGCGAGGTACGTGGGCAGGCCCGGTTCGTAGGCGTTGGCCGTTTCTACCGGTAGGAGGGTGATTTTGCCGAGGGTTTCGCCGTGGTCTTCCCACGCCTTGAGCATGAGCCCCGTGGCGACGCCGCTGTTCACCGTATATTTATTGAAATCGCCGGCGTCGTGCCACCCCTTGGTCGCGTCCCTTGTGCCGGTGCCGCCTATGTGCTGCAGGCCGCCGTCGGCCAGGTGGCAGGCGGCGTGCGAGTATTTTTTGCCGTTGTAGGTCGCGCTGACCCCTTCCGGGGAGCCGCAGCGCCAGAGGTACATGCCGAGCATCATGGCCTTGTAGGCGTCGTTGAAGGCGTCGGCCCCTATGGTGAACTCGGCGGAGCGGCCGGTTATGCCGGTAACCTCAAGGTAGTACCTGCCCGGGGCCGTGAACGCCGTAAAGTCGGCTACGTATACGTCGTCGCCGGTATCGGAGCTTCTGACGGTGGAGGAGGGCAGGGTCCCGCTGAACGCTGTTGCGCCCGTAGCCGCGTTTTTGACGGTAAAGGCGGCCCCTGCGGTGGCCGGGGTAGCTATGGACGCCCGTTTTTGGAGGTCCGGCAGGAACCCGACCGAGTTCATGCGGATCTGCTGGCTTACGGTTTGGGCCGTTACGGACGCGGCAAGCGCGGCGGCGGATACGGCCAAAAGGATGGTTTGCGCTAATTTTTTTACTGTAGATGCCATTGTATTGCCCCCTGTAGCGTATAAGGTGAAAAAAATTTCATAATCTATATTATACATAATGCCCTTGTAAGAAAGATGCAAAATCTGAATTTTCCGCAAAAAAAAAAAATTGTTGCGTTTGGCCTTGCCAATAAATATTTTCCTATAATCACCGGAAAGCGGGGCGTCTCCAAAAGGTACTGCCCGCCGTCGGAAGCGCCTGTTTTGCGGGCGTTCATGTGGTAAATTCGCTGTAAGTCGTTGTATATCAGGCGTTTTGGTCATGTAAATTGTTACAAAAATCAATAAATAACCTTATTAAAAGGGGAAGAGGAGTTGTATGATGAGGTCTAAGCTTTCCTGGTTGAAAACCTTGGCAGTCGGCGCCGCTGTGGCGGGGCTTGTATCTTTCGGCGGGTGTAAGCCCCCCGGCAACGGCGACCCCGATACCGTGTTCCCGCGCAATAAAACGCTGTATCTGGGCGGCTCGCAGTGGGGCGCCCCCAACACTTTTAACCCCATGGCCGAGAGCTGGCAGGCGGCCTGGCCTGTAAACGACAAGTTCAACCTCATGTATGAGCCCCTTATTTCATATAATTCGCTGAATGGCCAGTTTGAGCCGCTTCTGGGCACCCTCGTCTCCCACGACACCCAAAAGGTCGTCGTAGACCTGAACCCCAAGGCTATGTGGAGCGACGGGCAGCCGGTAACCTCCGCCGACGTGAAGTTCGTCTTCGAGATCGGCCGGCGGTTCCCCGGCGCGGCAACCGCCTACGCTGTCCGCTTTGTCTCCGAGATTCTGGCGGAGCCTAAGGAAGAGGGCGGCGAGAGGCTGACTTTCATGGTCAACAAGGCCGACCGCAACAACCCGCTCGTCATACTCGACCACCTGCAGGCCATACGCATCGTGCCGGCGCATGTGTTTGAGAAGCTTTTGGCCGACAACAATAACGACCTTAGCGAGGTGCAGAAGAACAAGGTCGACAAAGACCCCGTCGTCTCCGGCCCCTACAATATCCACCACTACAACAACGAGCGCATAATAATCAAGCGCCGCGCCGACTACTGGGGCAACGACGCCCTCTACGGCGGCAAGATGCCCGCGCCCGAGTTCATCATCCACCCTATATATAAGAATAACGACCACTTCGCCATCGCGCTGCAGCAGGGCAGGCTCGACGCCTCCCAGACATTCATGCCGCGCATTTGGCTCAAGAAGAGGGATCAGGTCGGCACATGGTACGACGAAGCGCCCTATTTCGTGCCCGGCGCGATGCCCATGCTGCTCATCAATACCACCAAGGCGCCTCTCAACGACAAGAATTTCCGCCGCGCCATGGCCGCCGCCATAAGCTACGCCGATATCAAGGAACTCGCGGTTTCGGGCTACGCCCCCGATATGCAGCCCGGCCTTATAATGAATCAGGGCCTCGAGAGCAAGTTCTTCAAGGCCGAAGACGCCGCGCAGTATGGCGTTTCCTACAACCCCGACCTGGCCAAGCAGATTCTCGAAGAGGCCGGATACAAGTCGGTATTTAAGCCCGACGGCACGCTCGACCATATGCTTGACAAGGACGGCAACAAGCTGCCACAGCTCACCATCACGGTCCCTGCCGGCTGGTCCGATTGGGAAGCTATGGTCAAAATCGCCGAGAAAGGGCTGCGCACGGCCGGCATAGACGTACGCGAGAACCCTGTCGACGGGCAGATCTACTGGCCCGCCCTGCCCTCCGGCAACTTCGACCTGATCATGCACAAGCCCGCCCCGTCTGTCACCCCCTCGCTCCCGTGGACCCGTTTCGAGGCCGTCATGTCCTCGCGCGACTGGGCACCCGTTGGCGGCGACAACAGGATGAACGAGAACCAGGGCCGCTACAACCAGCCCGGCGCCGCAGGCTACAATCCCCACGTAGACGAGCTTATCGGCACTATTCCCCGTATGGAGAACGAGGCCGAGATCGTGGCCGCCTATCAGGAGCTCAACAGGATATTCATGCAGGACCAGCCGGCCATACCGCTGTGCTACCTGCCGGAGCAGTTCTACGAGTTCAGCACCAAGAACTGGAAGAATTGGCCTACCGCCGCGAATGATTACGCGCCGCCGCTGCTGCCTTGGGTGGGCGCGAGCACGAAAATCCTGTGGAATCTGGAGCTGGCCAAGTAAGAAAGCATTATCAACAGACGTAAAGATGTTATCCGGCGCCGGTGCCGGATAACGTCTTGATGTTAAAAAACGGCATTATAATTGAGCGGACAGGAAGAAAATGTTAAAACAGTATCCGACAGCACGATTTATCCTGATGAGGGCGGGGTGGTACTTTATCACGTTCCTTGTCGCGGTTACGATAAATTTTTATCTGCCGCGGCTTGGCCCGAGCAACCCCGTTGACGTCATCATGGCGCAGGCCGGCAGCGGCCAGAGCAGGGAAGAGGTGAGGCAGAAGGAGGAGAGGTACCTCCAGGAGTTCGGCCTCGTCAAGATGAAGGAGGGCCAGATTGTGCGCGACGCCGAGGGCAGCCCCGTGCGCGCGTCAAACTTTGAGCAGTTCATCACCTACATAGGCATGTGCCTGAAGGGCGACCTCGGCTCGTCGTTCCACAAGCACCCGATGAGGGTATTGGACGTTATCAAGGAAGCGGTGCCATGGACCATCGTGTTGCAGCTGCCGGTGATCCTCTTCGGCTGGATTGTGGGCAACCTGCTCGGGGCGCTGGCCGCGTACCGGCGGGGTGTCTTCGACAAGGTGTTCTTTCCGGTCGCGCTGGGTTTAAGCGCCTTCCCGTTCTTCGTGTTCGGGATGCTCTTAATGGCCATCTTCGCGCTTACGCTGGGCTGGTTCCCCCCAATGGGCGGCTACGACAACGCGATGCCGGGCTTCAACTGGACCTTTATCGCGTCGGCGGCGCACCACTATGTGCTCCCGTTCTTCTCCATATTCCTTATATTGGCCGGCGGCCAGGCCATCGGCATGAGGTCGATGGGAATCTATGAGCTGGGCACCGACTATATAAAATATGCTAAGTGGTTAGGCCTGCGGGAGACGACGGTGCTGCTCTACCTGTTCCGCAACGCCATGCTGCCGCAGATCACCGGTTTGGCTTTGAGCCTGGGCACAATGATCGGGGGCGCGCTCATTACCGAAATGATATTCTCGTATCCGGGCCTCGGCATGGCCATGCTCGACGCCATCCGGAATAACGATTATCCCATGATTCAGGGCGTAACGCTCATCATCACCGTATCGGTGCTAATCGCGAACTTCACGGTCGACATCCTGATAGCGTTCCTTGACCCGCGCGTCAAGGCGGGCGTCCAGATGGGGAAAGGGGTATAGGAAATGAAACTGTTGAAAAATCTGTTGAAATCGCCCATGTTTGTTGTCGGTATATCGCTGTTTCTGATTACGATTCTGGTAGCGCTCTTCGGCCCTCTGTTTTATGAGATGAACCTGCAGAGGGTGGGTATGCCCTACGACGCGCCCAGCGGCAAGTATTGGTTGGGCCTCGACAACTTTGGCCGCGATTACATAGCGCTGCTGCTGCGGGGCTTGAGTTCTTCGCTTTACGTAGGGCTCATCGCCGGCGTCATCGCCACCTCCATAGGCACACTGGTCGGCCTGTACGGCGGGTTCAAGGGCGGCATTGCCGACGATATACTGAGCGTGATAACCAACCTGTTTGTCGTTATCCCGCAGTTCGTGATCCTGATCCTCATCAGTTCCACCTTCGAGAAGAGGTCGCTGGCGCTTGTCGCGGTGATTATCGGCTTCACGGCGTGGACGTGGTCGGCCCGAGGCGTCCGCGCGCAGGCGGCGGCGCTCAAGAGCAAAGACCACATATCCCTTGCCCGGCTCAACGGCGACGGCATAATGAAGGTGCTTATAGTGCACGTGCTGCCGTACATCTTATCGTACGTATTCATGGTGTTCATACTGCAGGTGTCGTCCGGCATTCTCTCCGAGGCCGCCATTTCGATGATTGGCCTTGGCCCCACCGGCGACAACGCGATTTCGCTTGGGGTCATACTCAACGACGCGAACCGCTACGGCGGCCTGAGCGGCAGGTTCTGGCATACATTCTTACCGGCAACGTGCGTCATCTCGGCGCTGGTGTTCGCGCTCTATCTTATTAACACGTCAATGGAGGGCGTCTTCAACCCTCGCCTGCGCAAGTAGGGGGGAGGAAACGGGACTATGGCTATATTTGAAGTAGAAAATCTGAGCTTGCACTATTTAACCCGCTTCGGCCAAAAGGTCCACGCGGTGACCGATGTATCTTTCGCCATGGAGCAGGGGAAGATCCTCGGCATCGCCGGCGAGTCGGGGTGCGGTAAATCGACGCTGGTCAACGGGCTGATGGGGCTCTTCATACCGCCCCTGTACCCGACCTCCGGCGAGGTGAAGGTAGGCGGCGAGTCGCTTATGAACCGCACGCCGCAGGATGTGCGCCAGAACGTGCTCTCCCGCAAGGTGTCTATGATACCGCAGGGGGCGTTCAACGCGCTCAACCCCACGCGCAAGGTTAAGGATATCGCCGCCGACGTAATGGCCGCCCACATGAAAGGGGTGGATAGGAAGCAGATTTACGGACGCCTGAAGGAACGCTTCGACCTTTTCGGCATGGAGACGGAGAAGGTGCTAAACGCCTACCCCATCCAATTGACGGCGGGGGAGAGGCAGCGCTCGGTCATAGGGATATCCACCCTCTTAAACCCGCAGATGGTTATCGCCGACGAGCCGACCTCGGCCCTGGACGTGACGACGCAGAAGGTCGTTATCAAGATGATCTTCGACCTGCTTGAAAAGGGCATATTCTCGACGATGATTTTCATCACCCACGAGCTGCCGCTATTACGGCACGTTGCCGATGACATAGCGATAATGTACGCCGGGCAGATTGTGGAGATGGGCACGGCGCAGCAGGTCGTATTCGACCCGCGCCATCCCTACACCAAAGCGCTCATGGGCGCGATGCTGAGCGCCGAGCCCGGCCAGAAGCAGCGCAAGCCCACGGCCATAGAGGGCGCGCCGCCCAATCTTGCCAACCCCATATCGGGCTGCCGTTTCGCCGAGCGCTGCCCGTCGGCAAAGCCGGAGTGCAAGGCGAAGGAACAGGAAATAAGAATTGTAGGCGAGAGGCAGGTGAGGTGCGATTATGCAGAATAGCGACTTGAAAATTTTCGACGCGTCGAACGCGGTCCGCACGTTCGGCCACGGCAAGAAGTTGGTGACGGCCGTAGACGGCGTGACGTTCGACATCAAGGACGGCGAGATAGTCTCGCTGGTAGGCGGCTCCGGCTGCGGCAAGAGCGTGCTGGCCAAGATAATGCTCGGCCTCCACCGCCAGACATCCGGCACTTTCCTCTACAAGGGCAAGGAGATCACCGACCTCAAGGAGCACTGGCGCGAGGTGCAGTCGGTCTTTCAGGACCCGTTCAGCTGTTTCAACCAGTTCTTCACCATCCGCTCCCAGCTTAAAGCGGCCTTCGGCATATACAAAACTAAGCCGTCGGACAAGGAGATGGAGGACCGCGTAGACCAGGCCCTTCTGGCCGTAAACGTAAAACCCAGCGAGGTGGCCGGCAAGTATCCGTTCGAGTTGTCGGGCGGGCAGATGCAGCGGATGCTTTTGGCCAGGATATTCGTCCTGCGCCCGCAGGTGCTGATAGCGGACGAGCCGACCTCGATGGTTGACGCCTGCGTACGGGCCAATATCCTTGATTACCTGATGAAGCTGAAAGAAGAGCTGAACATGACGATAGTCTTCATCACGCACGACATAGGACTGGCCTATTACGTGAGCGACCGCCTGTTCATAATGCACAAGGGCAAAATAGTGGAGCAGGGCGCCCCGGACGACGTAACCGTCAACCCGAAATGCGAGCATACGGTGCAGTTATTGGAGGATATACCTGAAATCCATAAAGAATGGATCAAAAGGTAGGTATTGATTTTGAAACTTAACTAAAAACATACGGTTCATTTTTTGAATGGAGGCCCGTTTGTCTATATTTTTTAAACGTATCTCTCGCGCCGCGATAATGGCCGCCTTAACGGCAGCCCTCGCGCTGGGCGCGAACCCCTTGTCGGAAAGGGTCGACAGCCTCTCAGGCACTGTCGACGACATTGAGGACAGGGTCAAGTCCACCCTGATGTCCGGCGGCTCAAGCCCGGTCTCGTTTTCGGGCGAGGCTCGGCTGAGGATGCAGTACCACAACCTCGGCTTCGACGCCCCCGGCTACATGCAGGGCGACCGGTCGTACTTTCAGTCGGGCTGGGAGGGTAACGAAAACCTCTTCCGCCTCGGCATGATAGCCAGCGCCGGGCGCAACACCATCCTGTGGTCCAAGATCGGCCTGCAGCACACCATGGTTGGCAACTACAACCCCACGGTGGGCTCCGACGGGTTCAACCAGTACCCGCACCGGCACGACAAGGCCCGCAACTCAGTATCGATCCACGAAGACATGTCCGCCGGCATAGCGGTGCGCACGCAGCCCGCGTCGTTCTGGGTGAGGATGGGCAACACGATGTGGACCGAGGCCTCGCCGCTGACCGTATGGAAGGCGCAGCCGCGCACGTTTGCTTGGGAGTACCTGCCCTTCGAGGTGGAGCAGCCCATCGCGCGGTATTACGAGTACAACATCGCGCGGGGCGAGAAGTCTGGCCGCGCGGCGTGGAACAAGAAGCCGTTCAACGGCATAAATGTTGAGAGTATCAACCTGCCGGCCAACCTTTACGCCAATTTCGTGTACGGCACGTTTGAGCGTTACGACAACTATGAGCGCGAGTACATAGACCTTGCGAGCGACCTCGGCTACGCCAATGTCGAGGGTATTCTCTTTCCGGAGAAGAGCCAGGGCATAGGCGATTCGTACCGCCACGTAATACACGGGCGTTTGGCCAAGGGCAAGATGTTCGGCGACATGACCCTCGGATTGAACTATGTGGGGATTGATTACAAGGACGATATCCTTTTCACGTTAAAGGACAGCGCGAATATCGGCGATATGCCGAACATAAGGACCACGTATATGCTGACCGGCGAGTTCAGGGGCAACGACTCGGTTTTCTACAAGGAGCCCAAGACGCTCTCTTTTGACCTGAAGGGCCCGATTGCCAAAAACTTTACCATTCACGCCGATGTGGGCGTGAACTGGACGGATACCGTCTGGCGCATAGACCCGACGGCCGACCCGGAAGCCACGCCGACCGAGCGCTACGTTGCGGACCAGGCGCGCCGCAATAACCCTGCGGCTTACACCGATAAGGCGGTCTCTTCCAGCGATATCGTGCCGGCTGTTTACGCCAAGCTTAACTACAACCCCGAAAACGGGGGCTTTATGGCGGTAGAGGCCGACCTCGCATACATAGGCAAGGGCTTTTACTCGCCGTTCTCGTTTGCCGTCCCGGAGGACGCGTTTTTCGCCTACGGCTCCAACATGGTGGGCGCGGGCAAGTTCATAGCCCGCGGGGAGGGGTCGCCGTACGTGCAGAACATGGCCGGCGTAAACATTACGCTCACGCCCAAGATTCCGGGCTATGGCCACTTCAGGCTCAAGTACGGCCAGCACTTTAATATTGAAGAGGGCCGCGATATGCTCTACTTCCCGTACCGCCTCAACGGCTCCGATATGTTCTCGTTTTTCCACAGTTCCTACAACCGCTGGGGCAACGGGCTTTTGGACAACTCCGTAAAGGCCGGCGGGCGCACCTACGTGGGCCGCCTTGGCGACGAGAGCTATCTGTCCCGCGGGAGCTACAATGTAAACCTGGACGAGTGGAACGGCTCAATCAACACAGCCGGGCCGCAGGCCGGCGGGCTCCGTAGCGACTTCCTCTCCATGTTTGAGGGGTTTGTAGCCTACAGGAGCGCAGAGGAGGCTTACAATAATTTCAGGGTGAGGAACATCGGGTTCCGCGCCACCAGCCCTTCGGTGCCAAGCGACCTGCAGACCTCCATCACAAACCAGTCATTCACCGCTTTCTGGCAGTGGGAGCAGGATGATGAGGGGAACCGCGTGATGACCGCCGACAGCAGCGGGGCGTATTCGACGCGCACCTCGTGGGTGCCGGAGAGCAAGAAGTACACGTTTAACCTCGAACTTGACGCGGCTTACGACATCGGCCCGTTCTTAGGCTACAAGAAAGACCTGTTCTTCGGCGGGTACGCAGGCGTTCACGGCGTGTCGAGCGCGGTTAAACCGCTGGCGTTCTCAGACGAGGCCGACGATATGCTCCTTTGGTCGTTCTATGTAAGGCTTGAGCCGGCCATAGCGCTCCACAAGAACTTTTACTTGTTGGGTCTTTTTGGTTACGAGAACTGGCGCTCGCAGCAGTCGTGGATGATGGTAGACGCCGACGGCAAGCACATAAACCCGACGAGCCGCAACACGTACGCCCTCGTCACTACCGCGCTCAACAACGGTTCCATCTCTCCCGACAATTTTGTTAGGGTGCCCATCAACTATCACGACTTCGCATACGGCCTCGGTTTCGACTGGGATATGCTTGAGCGCGTGGGGCTGCACGGCCGCGTAAAGTGGATGAGCCACAAGGACCAGGGGCTTAACGACTATTACGACAGTGTGAACAGGCGCCGGGCGGAGAACGGCCAGGAACCGCTGGAGTTTACCGATGCCGACAGGTGGAAGAGCCAGAGCGAGTGGTCTACGCCTGTTTTCTCACTCGAAATCAAGACATGGTTCTAAGGGGGAGGCGATAAATTATGAATACCAAAAACGAAACTAAAACATCATCTATTATAAGTAAAGAAAGGTTTACCATGAAGAAACTTTTCCTTTTTGTTCTGGCGCTGGCGGTGTGTGCATCGGCGGCGGAGGAGAGCCTTGAGGGCCGCGTTGACGGCTTGCAGGCGCAGATTGACCGCGCTATGGCCAAGGCGGGCATAAACTTCAGCGGCGAGTTCAGGGCGAACTTCCTCAACTCCACAGTCAGCGGCGACGACGTTTTGGACCCGGGGCGCAAGGTGAGCGAGTCCGTCGAGTACACGAGCGTGGACTTCGACATTGTGGCGCGCCCCAACACCGCGCTCTCGGCCCGCGCGAAGTTCAGGATGCACCAGGACTGGAGGATCTTCTTCTCCGATGTCCAAAACCCCATAACTACCCGCTGGCTGAGCATAGACGGCTCGCTCATGCAGGGAATTGTGAAGTACAACCTCGGCGACTACACAAAGAAGCTCACGCCGCTCACCCTGTGGGCGCCGGAGCTTGACCTGCTGTACGAGCCGGAGATATTCGCCGCCGGCCGCAGGTTCGCTATGTCCGAGGCGTTCCTCGGCGGCAACAACCGCGTACTGCAGGGTGTGAACATCGAGTTCGGCGCGGAGCTCTACCCGCTGCTCAAACAGCTGCAGGCCGACGTGTTCGGCGCGCGCCTCGCGTCCTCCGGCAACATGGAGACCGGCGTGCTCCCGTTCGATGTGAACGCCGCGTTCGACAAGTACCTGCTCGGCTTCAACCTCTCTTCCGATATCATGGACGGGTTGAGCGTGGGCGTGAGCGACATTTTGATATACGACTACCTTGAGAGCTACGTGTCGGGTACAGTAAGGGGCAGTGAGGACGCCGCCAAGCTGGCGTCGCAGTCGACCAACGTGTTCGCGGGCCGTCTGAGCGCCGATACCCGCCTGTTTATGCCGTCCGATTTCATTAAAGTCGGCCTCAGGGCCGAGGGCGCTTTCTCCGCCGACAAGAGGTACGGCGCCGACGCCGAAGGCAAGGCGGTCGCCCAAGACGATGTTACCGGCATGGCCATAAACGCCGGCCTTTTCGCGCACGTCACGCTGGGCGAGGGCAACGAGATTGAGTTTGCGGCAAACTTTGTCAATAACGAATCCGCTTTCAGGAACGACGCGGCGCAGACCCCCACATTCTTCTCGCGCGACATAATGAATGCCGAACAGCAGCTCGGCTCCAAAGGCTTCGCCAATCCGTTCGATGCCATGTACCGCACGGTGTTCAAGTACGCACCGTCGCAGTATTTCGGCGGCACGAAGCCCTACGGCAAGAACGCGTGGAACAACGCGGTCGTCGCGGCCCCTGTGGGCGGCTATGAGGATGCGCCCGGCCTCAGCGTATTCCAGCACGCCCTCTCCGGCGGCATGGCCACCGCAAACCGCACCGGCCCCGTCGTTGATCTCAGCGGCTCGTTTCTCGACAAGGGCGTAACCGTGGGTGCGAAGATCGCTATGGTCAACAATGTAGACGAGATCAGGTTCTACGAAGGTGTAGACATTGATGATGATGGTAACCCCGTACAGATGTGGAGCCGCCCGCTTGACGCCGAGTTCATGGATGTCGAAGCCGGCGCCGGTTTCGATATCGCCAAATTCGTGCCGGTCGTAGGGCCCTCTCTTAAGATATATGGCTCCTACGGTATGTTCAACGCCAAGTACGTCAATTACCATTCCACCGAGAGCGCGCTTTTGAGCGCGGGCCTCGACTACCAGTTCGCTACGCGGTTCAGCGTATTGTTCGGCTACCAACAGCTCGCCACTACCGCCAAAGACGGCAGCGACAACGAAGTGGGCACGCTTACGTTCGACAACATGGCGTTCGGTTTGGGGTACAAGGTCGCCGACGGCGGGAGCCTCGTGGCCAAGATTACCATGACATCGGGCAAGAGCGAGCCGAACGGCGGCGCGGCTGTTGATTACAAGGCGTTTCAGCCGGAGCTGTTCCTGACAGTAAAGTTTTAATTGTGGTATTGACGCTGCCGGTTCGCAGGTGTGCGGTTTACCGCGCCCCTGCGGTGCCGGCCGGATGACGGAAATAAAAACGCATTTTTGATAACGTAGCGGCGCTCCGCCGCCGCGTCATCAAAAATGTAAATAACATTCAAACCAATAAAAACAAATTTAACCGGGAGGTGTTGGGGATGAGGAGAAAATCAACAGCAATCGTGGCGGGCCTGTTTTTGATGGCCGCTTTCATTGTAGGCTGCAACGTACAGCTGCGGCCTACCGGCGGCGTGGCGGACGGTGATTCCGGCAAGGCCAAAAAGGCGTCGTCCGGCGAGTCGCAGGTAGTTTACAGGTTCTTCGACGAGAAGTACACGCCGGGCGGGTTCGACTATGTCTACCCCGAAGATTCAAAAATGTTCATTCCCGAAAACTCCGGCAAGAATGGCGAGGTCTCGCTGTTTTTCGACCTCCTTGCCAACGACTTTTCGGGCGGCGCGGTCTGCCTCTACAATATGCTCTACGACCTCACGCCCTACTATGCCACAGGCGCTCTCCAGTTCTGGGTTAAGGGCACGCACGGCGCCGAGATAGCGACCGCTGGCCTCGCCGACGACGAGAACACCGACGGCAAGAAGACGGTCGTGCGCCTGCCCATCAACAAGTACGGCGGGATCACCACCGAGTGGACCCAGATAAGCATCCCCCTGCGCGACTTCGGCCGCCGCGGCGTGTTCTGGGACGCCAAGGCCCGCGTTGAGGTGCCCGAGCCGTTCCAGTGGGATAAGGTAGCCGAGTTCCGCCTCGAAATCAAGAAGAACGACAACAAGGAGTTCAAGGTCTGGGTAGACGACATCTTCATCGTAAGCAACGTCTTCCCCGAAACCGATTTCAAAGAGGTCGCCTCGTGGGACGAGAGGGAGTACACCCTCCCCAATGTCCCCGCCGACAAGATGCCCGCCGGCCTCAAGGAGATCAGCAGGGTAATGAACAAGGGCGATGTGATGCCCGGCGGCTTTACCTACGTGTATGGCGGCAAGACCGCTTACAAGGTTCAGCAGGCCGAGAACAAGGACCCCGTCCTCGCGCTCTACATGGACCAGTCCGAGTACTCCGGTGTTACGATCTCCCTTGGCGAGGGCAAGTTCGCCAACCTTGAGAAGCACCGCACCACGCCGTCGGCAGGCCTCGCCTTCTGGGGCAGGGGTGGCAAGGGCACGGTGAACCTCAACGTCGGCGTTCTGGATAATCAGGGCAACGACGTCAAGGTGCAGACAAGGCTCTTCGTGGGTGACTACGGCCCGATTGACGGCGAGTGGAACTTCTACATGATCCCCATTCGCGCGTTCCACCAGAACGGCCTCTACTGGGATGCCGACGCCGGCGTCGAGAAGAACGCCAAGGTGAACTGGGCGAAAGTTCAGGAGATAAGGATTTCCGTCAACCGCAACGACGAGCGGAACAGGAACATACCCGCCGGCGAACCGGCCACCTTCTATATCAGCGATGTCAAGTTCATTGAGGAGATCCCCGGCTACGTGAACCCGGAAGACTACTGGAACGCGTTCAAGTCCGACGCGCCAGAAATTCTCCTGCACGACTTTGAGACCGACGGCGACCGCAAGTGGGAGTTTTCCAAGGGTCCTAAGTCCGAGGCGTCTTTTGAGTACGGCGCGTCCGGCGCGCCCAAGGGCGGCGATAAGTCGCTCCACATGACCTATCGCCTCAACGACTGGGTTGACTTCCTCTACAACTACCCGAACAACGGCCGTCCCGACAAGGACCGCGACTGGACGAAGCACTGGGGCCTCAAGTTCGACTTCTACACAGATAAGCCCTACCAGCCTATCACCGTGCAGATTCAGGACTCGGGTAACGAGATATTCGTAGCGGCCAGCGGCGGCAACAGGGGCTGGAACGAGGTAATCGTACCGTTCAGGAACTTTACCAAGTTCCCCTACTACCAGCCGCCCGACGCTGTGCAGAACGGCAAATTCGACCTCGACAAGGTGACGGTGCTTGACTTCAAGCCGGCCGGCGAGGGCTCGCGCGGCACGTTCCGTGTCGACAACGTCCGCCTGACGAACGACCGCGTCGCGAAAACCAAGGAGTACCCCGCCGAGATCGCCGCCAAGATTGACGGCGACATGAACAAGGTGCTCACTGAGAAGATCAACCAGGGCATCTTCGGCATCAACGTCGCGCTGTGGGACGGCGACCTGCTGCTCCCCGCCACCGAAAAGTACGTTAAGGACGTAAACCACCACGTCCTGCGCTATCCCGGCGGCCTCCGCGCCGATGACGACGACTGGGAAGAGGTGCTCAAGAAGAAGGACTGGATGGTAGACACCGACGAGTTCTTCGACTTCTGCAAGAAGACGAACACTACCGGCATGATTACGGTCAACTTCGGTAAGGGCACCCCCGAAAAGGCGGCCAAGTGGGTAACCCACGCCAAGAAGGCCGGCATCAAGTACTGGGAGATCGGCAACGAGCTCTACGGCAGCTGGCACCCCAACGTGACCACCGGCGATGACTATGGCAAGCGCGCCCGCGTGTTCGCCGAGCAGATGAAGAAGGCCGATCCCTCCATAAAGGTAACGGCGGTCTGGATGCTCGACGGCGATTGGAACAAGGAGACCTTCGCGCACCTTAAGGATGTGGTAGACGGCGTGAACGTTCACCACTACCCGCAGCATGCAGGCCAGGAGAACGACGCCGGCCTCTTAGCCTCGCCGCAGACCCTGCCCGATATTCTCGGCAGCGTACGCAGGCAGACCGAGGAGTTCGGGACACCCGGCAAGAAGTACGAGATTTGGCTCACGGAGTGGAACTCGGTTGACTTCAACCCCGGGCCGCAGACCATGGGCATCGTAAACGCGCTCTTTGTGGCCGACTACCTCGGTATGCTCACGAAGGTCAACATCGAGCAGGCGTCGTACTGGGATGTCCACAACAGCATCACCCCTGAGGGCGGCGACTACGGCTACCTGTCCCGGCGCGGCGCTCCGGACGGCGACAACGTACCGCGCTCCTCATACTGGGCGTTCCTGATGGCCAGCCATAGCCTCGGCCGCGGCTCGCTGCTCCACTCGACACCCGGCGAAAACGACCTCATAACGTCGTATCTGACCAAGGACGGCAACAAGAAGTCGCTCATGCTGGTGAACAAGTATCCCAAGACCGTGGCCAATGTCACGATCAATATTCCCGGTTTCGATGGCAAGGCCGAAGTGTTGCAGCTGACCCCCGAAAACGCAGGCTCGCCCGGCAAAAAGGGTGAAGGCCCGGCCAAGTCGGCGATGGACGTAAAGGTCGGCGCGAAGGTGAAGCTGCCGGCGTATTCCGTTACCACTATTACAATTAAGTAACCTGTGGTAATGTGTTGATGTAACTGAGGCGGGCTCCCTGGCGGGTCCGCCTTTTTTTATTCCCCCCGGTTTCCCCGTACTGCGGCATATCTCCAATACGCCTGAAACCCCCGCAGGGACGGCCGTCCCCCGGCCGTACGCAACGCCCATTCCGCCGCCCCTGCGCAAACCCTCCCAAAAAAAATTATAAGAAAATCCCACAATCTACCGTTGTAATTAATTATTTTCTATGATATAATTAATTTAGGGATAAGTCCCCTTAGGGCAGGGGTACCAGCCTCCGGGGGCAGGCCCCCCATACGGTTTAGTGTCGTCTAACGGTCAAAAAGCGGAGATTCGCATCCAAATGATGGACTATAAATATTTGAGGAACACCTACGACCGCTACCTTCGCAACTTCATGGCGAAGGACGAGTTGACCGCGACCACCTACGACAAGTTCATGGCGCTGGCCTACGCGGTGAGGGCCGAACTTGTTGACCACTGGATAAACACACAAAGAAGCTACATCGGAAAACGGCGCGTATATCTTCTCTCCATGGAGTATATGCTCGGCAAGAGCCTGAACAAAAACATGGTAAACCTCGGCATAGAAGAGGCGTTCACCGCCGCAGTAAGCTCTATGGGCATATCCGTTTCCGAACTGTTCGACAAAGACGATGATTTCGATCTCGGCAACAGCGGCAAGGCCCGCGCCTCCGCCTGTATGCTCGAATCCATGGCCACCCTGGGCCTTCCTTCCATGGCCTACGGTGTGCGCTACGATTACGGCCAGTTCCGTCAGGAGATAAAAAGCGGTATGCAGGTGGAGTTCCCTAACGACTGGCTCCACAAGGGCCACCCGTGGGAGATAGTCCGCCCCGAATACGCCTGTGTGGTAAAATTTGCCGGCGAGTGCGCCCGCACCGACGAGAGTGTGCCGCTGGGGCCGTACGAGTGGAAAAACGCCGAGGAGGTCTACGCCATACCGTACGACGTCCCCCTGTCCGGCTACCGCAACGAGGTCATAAATACCCTGCGCCTCTGGTCGGCCAGGGCCAACGAAGAGTTTCTGCCCGACTACAAGAACCACGTCGATTACGTCCGCGCCTGCGAGGAAAAGTCCCATTCCGGCCGCATAACCAAGGTGCTGTTTCCGGATGAAGATGTCCGCCGCGCCCACGACCTGCGCCTGAGACAGCAGTATTTTTTCGTAAGCGCCGTTGTTCAGGATATCGTCCGCCGCCACAAGCAGAACGGCAACAGCATCGCAGAACTCGACGCCAAGGTGGCTATCCATCTCAACGGCTCCCGTTGCGCGCTGGCTATCCCCGAGATGATGCGCCTGCTGGTCGATCAGGAAAAGATCGAGTGGACAAAGGCCTGGGAGATGACCACCAACATATTCTCCTACTCAAGTTCCGCCGTCCACCGCGATCACATTGAGACGTGGCCGGTCTACAAGGTAGGCCAAATTCTGCCGCGGATTATGCAGGTCATATTCGATATCAACCTTGAGCACCTCGACAAAGTGCGCTCCCGCGCCGGACACGATATTGACCTGCTCAGGAATCTCTCGCTCATCGAGGAGGGCGAGGTCAAGCGCATCCGTTTTGCGGATCTCGCCGTGTTGGGATCAAGTTCCGTGAGCGGGGTCTCGGCGGTACAAACCGATTTCATAAAGAAGCACGTTTTCCACCACTTCAATGGCTCATACCCGGAGAAGTTCAACTGCAAGACGGTGGGTGTGTCGCACCGCCGTTGGCTGCTGTGCACCAACCGCCCGCTCTCTAACCTTATAACCAAGACCATCGGCGATGGCTGGATCCGCCGCCCGGAAGAGCTCGAAAAGTTTGAGCAGCACGCGACGGCTGCCAATACGCTGAAGGAGTTTCACACCGTAAAGAGCCGCGCCAAGGCCACGTTGAGCAACGCCCTGCGCGACCGTCTTGGAATAAACATCGACCCTTCGATGATGTTTGACGTCCACAGCCGGCCCATACACACGTCAAAGCGCCAACTGCTCCACATCCTCCAGATTTTGCACGATTACGTGCGGATAAAGGAGGGGGGGGGGGGGCTCAAGTGCCGCCGGGCGCACATTTTCGCCGGCAAGGCGTCGCCATCGGACTTTCTGGCAAAGCAGATCATACACCTGATCAACATAACCGCCGACCTCGTAAACGAAGACCCCGCCGCCAAGGAGCATATGCGGGTGGTGTTTGTGCCCAACTTCGGTGTTAGCTGGGCCGAGCGTTTCGTGGCTGCCGCCGACCTCTCTGAACAGATATCTACCGCCTCGCTCGAACCTGCTGGAACTTTCAACATGAAGTTCGCCTTCAACGGCGCGCTTACCGTCGCAAGCCGCGGCGGGTCAAACGTGGAGCTGATAAAGCGCGTGGGTGAGGAGAACATTTTTGCGTTCGGCAAGACTGCCGAAGAGTTCATAAACATGAACGACGGCTACAAACCGGCGCAGATAATATCGGGCGACGAGCGGCTGAAGATGATTTTCACACTTATAGACGCGCACCTTCAGACACTGACAGAGGGTCACGCCGTATTCCCGTTGCTCTCGTCGTTGCGGGATTCCGACAGAAACTTCGCGTTGCTTGATTTCGACGACTATATAAGCAAACAGAGAGCGGTGGACGACCTGTACCAGGACCGGGCGTCTTGGGACAGCAAGTGCCTGCTCAACATATCAAGAATGGGTTGGTTCTCTACAGACAGGCTCGTGCGGGATTTCGCGGCGGGTGTGTGGAAAATAATATAAACAGATAATATGAAAAAGAAAACGAACACAGAAAAACCGAAAATCGAACAGGAGCTGACCGGCGAATCCGTAGTTACCGGATGGGGTCTGGGTAAAGCGTACTTTGTAGGCAGGGCGGTGCAGCAGCAGGAAACCTCCGTCGTGACCATATCGCGCGAGGCCGTGGGCGGCGAGATCATCCGCTTTAACGAGATACGCGACCGCGCGCGGAAGGACTACCGCAAGCTCATTCAGGACCTCGACAGCGAAAGCACGGTAGATGCCTCCATACTCGATGTCTACGAACACATACTTGACGATCCTTCTTTCATCGGCCAAGTGGTAGAAACCATATCCGCCAAGATGTACGACCTCGAAACGTCTATAAGAATGGTCTCCAATGATTTTATAAAACGGTTCGAGTCCGCCGGAACCGCCTACCTTAAGGAGCGCGCGAGCGACATGGTGGAAGTGTGCGAAAAATTGGTCTCGTATCTCCACTGCGGCGAAGATGGAAGCCGTACCAAAACATTCGTCGATTCGGTAGTTTTAGTAGTGCTGCGGACGTTTACGCCCACAGATATCCTGTCATACGACCGCTCGAAAATAAGCGCTGTGATAACGGTAAGCGGCGGTAAAACCTCGCACGCCGCAATCCTCGCGCGTTCGTACAACATTCCGGTAATTTCCGGCGTGCGCAACATCTCCGACCACATAAACCCCAACGACGAAATACTGGTAGACTCCGACAAGGGCACAGTATACGTGTACCCGAACCCCCGCCTGGTAGACGCGTACCGCAAAAAGACGCACGGCGAGGAGATCTACCGCGAACTCAGAAGCAAGTGGAATCGCCCCGTTTACACGAGAGACGGAATAAAAATAGAGGTACTGGCAAATATCTCCCTGCCCGAAGACGTTGAAGAAGCGGTGCAAAACGGCGCCGACGGGATCGGCCTTGTGAGGACAGAGTACCTCCTGTCAAACCGAAAAGATATGCCGACCGAAGAGGCGCATATGGCCTACTACGATTCTATTCTCAGCAAGGGCCGCGGCAAACACTGTACGATACGTCTTATGGACATAGGCGGCGACAAGATACCGCAGTTCTTCGATATGCCGCAGGAGTTCAACCCGTTCATGGGATGGCGCGCCATAAGAATATTCCTTGAGCGCAAAGAGATATTCGAAACGCAGGTTTTGGCCATCCTCAAAGCCGGACAAGGCTACGACTACTCGATAATGGTCCCCATGGTTACCACGCTGCAGGAGTGGATAGAGGCCAAGGCGTTTATACGCGAGGTGGCCGCGAAAGCCGGTATGCCCATGCCCAGATGCGGTGTGCTCTTCGAGGTGCCGCTGGCAACGCTTGAAATAAATATGTTCATGAAGGAGATAGATTTCGCGTCGATAGGCACGAACGATCTGATACAGTACCTCAGCGCCGCCGACCGTAACAACTCAAAGGTAAACTATCTCTACAATCCGGTCGAGCCGGCGTTTTTGCGCATCATCCGCAACGCGATAAAAATAGCCAATGACAACGGAAAGCCTCTGTCAATATGCGGCGAAATGGCCGGCCACCCGTTGCACACCGTGCTTCTGGTGGGTTTGGGTCTGCGCCGCTTCAGCGTAATGCCCCGCAGCATCCCGCTCATAAAAGAGATAATAGCCAACATAAGCTTTGCCGAAGCCGCCGAAAGCATCTCCCACATAGACGTAATAGAGTCTATGGAAGAAATGCTCGAATGGCTGAAAAACCTGAACCTTCGCCTTTTGGGCGATGTGCTTAAGCGCATACCGTATATTGAATCTTCGGTGTAGCTGTCTGAAACGGGATTTTTGGGGATTTACAATCCAAACACGTGTTTTATTATATGCTGCGCTACAGCCGTGATGCCGCCGGGCGGTGTTTTGAAGCGGAAAGACATAATGTTAAAAAGGGCGGGTTTGAGGCCCGCCCTGCGTTATTGCGCCGTAATGGAAACAGAATGCTCCAAAAGCCTTGCTTACCCGTGCCGATGCTTCTGAAACTCTTCCATCTCCGCTTTCCGTTTGGCTGAAGCAATGCGGGCGTTGGAGACGAGGCCCAGCTCTTTTCTGAGTTTGGATATGAACGGCTGCGTTGACTTGGTCTTGATGGCGATGTGGCTGTCGTTCATCCCCTTGGCGTGCAGGTCCTTGATCCTCTCCATCAGGTGGAGCGTCTTCTTGGAGTGCCCGCGGCGGCTGCTGCGCCGGTCGATGTTCATCTTCATGGCCTCCTCGACCTTTTTGCGGTCGTAGAGCCTGAATTTCTGCTTGCTGCTGGCGATCACGATTTCGGGTTCGAGAAAACCCTTCTTCGTGGCGTTGTAGATCCAGTCGGCATTGCACTTTATGACTTTGGACAGTTCGACCGCGGTCATCCAATTGCACTTCTCCGGCTCTTTCCACCTTATGCTCTTGCGTTCTCTGGGGTCGGCGAAACGTTCCACGAGCTTGCGGTCGAAGATGTATATCTTGCGCCATGAGTTCGCGTTGAACAGGTACCTCGGTGGCAGGATCTTGTTGATGACCATCTGCCGGACGTACTCCCTTGACACCCCCAAAATTTTCGCGGCCTCGCAGCTCCGTACGAGCCCGCCCTTAGATTTACTGCCTGCCTTTCGACCCACAAACCCCTCCCGTTTTTTGAAGTGACGATGCCGTCAAATCGTTTTTCCAATATCGTCTGATAACATAAGTATAATATCTGCGAATGGGGGGCGTCAAGGAAAAAAAGTTTTTTTATTATTTGGCGAGCTTTTGGGGGCTGACGTATATTATATTTTTGTTAAAGCGGAGTGTAACCAGAAACGCCGAAGGCGGGAAATAGGACGCGTAAATGACAGAGGATACGGTAAAAAAAATCATAGAATCAATAGGTGAAGACCCCGCCCGCGAGGGTTTGGCCGACACCCCGAAACGGGTATCTAAGGCCTGGGGCCACCTGATGCAGGGCTACTCCCAAGACCCCGCCGGCATACTCGGCAAGGCCATCTTCTCCGAATCCTGCGACCAGATGGTGATAGTGAAGGACATAGAGGTCTACAGCATGTGCGAGCACCATATGCTCCCCTTCTTCGGCAAATGCCACATAGGCTACATCGCAAAGGGCCGCGTATACGGCGTAAGCAAGCTGGCAAGGCTTGTAGACTGCTTCTCCCGCAGGTTGCAGCTGCAGGAGAGGTTAACGAGGCAGATTGCCGAATCCCTGATGGGCCCTATAGACGCCGAAGGCGTGGGAGTGGTAATAGAGGCCCGGCACCTCTGCATGATGATGCGGGGCGTCTCGAAACAGAACTCGGTGATGGTGACCTCGTCGATGCTGGGCAGCTTTCGCGACGAACCGGCCGCAAGAGCCGAATTTTTGCAACTGATAGGATGATGAAGTTTTGACTTTGACTTTAATCTTTTGACTTTTTAAGGAGAGAAAACCGTTATGCAGAGCACACGCGTAAGAAGAAGAAGAAACACGTCCTTTAAGCAGGCCATAATCCTCTTAGCCCTGCTAATAGTCATTGCTATAATAGCGACCGGCCTCCACCGATCCGGCCTGCCTTCCGAGCTCGCGGCCATACTCAACCCCGACTCCCACGAGAACTTCCGCAACCTTGAGCAGCTCGACTCCGCCGGCATTGCCGCCGCCCAGCGCGATATCTCCGGCTTCTGGACCTACGCCGAGGGCGACACCGCGGCGTCCCCGGTAGCCAAGCGCGAGTATATGGAGCTTATCGCCAACGGTATGCTATGGCAGATAAACGAGTGGTACGTGAACACCCCCTCCGGCGAGCGCCGCAAGGTCACGCACGTGAGGACCGGCTACATCAAGCCCGATTCGTACAGCCCGGAAAACGGCCTCTACTACTGCGGCACGCGCATCATCCGCCAGTTCTTCATAGCCGACGGCGACACGTGCTACGGGCAGAGTCAGGTAGACGAGCCCTGGCTGATAGCGAAAAGAGGCGACGGCGCGCTGACCGTCAACCGGCGCGGTTACGTCAGGTACGAGGGCGAGCTGCAGGCTTTCTTTCCCGACGGCAAACTTTTGGATATTATAGACGACATAAATATGGCCCGCTGTCAGGCCGCCGCGAGCATGGAGTTCATGGCCAAGCGCACGCTCACCCGTACGCTCCTTGCCGTGCCGTTCTTCGCGCGGGTGCAGTCGGTCAACGAGCTCGTACAGTTTTACTACAAGCCGATGGTGTTCGACGAGATGGCCCGCCAGTTCGACCCGCGCGGTGTGCCGGATGTGATGGATGTGCGCCTGACCATCACCGCCGAGGGCGTGGTGTCTGACCTGCGCTACCGTTCTGGGAAGCTCGCGACCAAGCGGTTCGATGACCTCGCAACGGCGGATATGCGCGGCTGGCTATTCCCTGCGGTGGGTGACGTCAACGACGATCAGGTGCTCAATCTCAAGATTGGCGTGAAGTAGGTGGCCGTATGGCGAACGCGCCTGTTTTTCTGCTGACAATGGGGGACCCAGCCGGGATTGGCCCGGAGATTGCGGTTCGCGCGCTGTGCGGGGGCCGCCCGTTGCGCGACGCGGAACGGGCTACGGATGCCCGCATTGTCGTTGTAGGCGACCTTGATGTGTTAGAGAAAGCCGCGTATGTGTGCCGGGGGGAATCGCCGCCGCTCAAAGCGGAATTTAATGTGGTTAGCGATCCTGATGACGCCGTTGACGCGCCGCATACGGTGAACGTGATTGATATGGGGGAAATTGATACGCCGCGGTTTAATCCCGGCGCCCCGCAGGCGTCTTGCGGGCTGGCCGCGTACAGGTACATCATCAGGGCGATTGAGTTGACAATGGCGGGCAAGGCCGCAGGCGTTGTTACTAACCCCATATCCAAAGAATCGTTAAAGCTCGCCGGGATTAATTATCCGGGGCATACGGAGATTTTCGCGGATAAGACGGGGGCCGAAAGCTACTCGATGGTGTTTTTACTAGACGGCGTAGCGGTGGCGCACGTTACCACGCACGTGTCGTTGCGCAATGCGATAGATTTGATTACCAAAGACCGGGTGCTGGGGCAGATAAAGCTGCTGCACCGGTCATTAAAAGGTTTGGGGATCGACCCGCCGCGTATGGCTGTTGCCGGGCTTAATCCGCACGCAGGGGAGAATGGGTTGTTTGGGGATGAGGAGATACGGGAGATCATCCCCGCGGTTGAGGAGGCGCGCGGTTTGGGGATAGACATAGCCGGCCCGCTGCCGCCGGACACGGTTTTCAGCCGCGCGTTTGAGGGCGAGTTCAACGGCGTGGTGTCTATGCTGCACGACCACGGGTTCGTGGCGCTGAAGTCGCGCGATTTTGACCACGGCGTAAACATCACCGTCGGTCTGCCGATAATAAGGACCTCGGTAGGCCACGGCACGGCGTTTGACAGGGCGTGGAAAGGGACGGCGTCGCCGGCGAGTTTGATATCGGCGATTGACGCTGCGGTGAAGATGAATTCGTTTGCGCGGGCGGGCGGTAAACCCCAATAGCGGGATTATTATGGATAAAGATATAAGCGGACAGATACGCGCCGGCGCTGAGATTATCCGGGGGGGGGGGGTTGTCGCGTTCCCTACTGAGACGGTTTACGGGCTTGGAGCCGGCGCGTTTGATGAGAAGGCGGCGGCGCGGGTGTTTGAGGTCAAGCGGCGGCCTTTCTTTGACCCGCTGATCCTGCACGTTGGCGATAAGCGCTGGCTTGATGACCTGGTGATTGACGTACCCCCGCCGGCGCGCGAGCTGATTGACAGGTTCTGGCCAGGGCCGCTCACCGTTGTGCTGCCCAAAAAGGCGGTTGTCCCCGATATTGTTACGTCGGGCCTGCCGGGCGTTGCCGTACGCGTGCCGTCAAACGGTACCGCGCTTCAATTAATCAACGCGGCGGGGGTGCCGGTTGCCGCGCCGAGCGCTAATCTGTTCGGATACGTTAGCCCGACCACAGCCGCGCATGTGCGGTCGCAGCTCGGCGGCTCGGTTGACATGGTGATTGACGGGGGGGAATGCTCTGTAGGGATAGAGTCGACGATCATCTCCTTTATGGGCGGCGCGCCGGTGATGCTGAGGCCGGGCGGTACGGCGTTGGAAGATATCGAGGACGCGATAGGCAAGGTCGCCATCCCCGCGAATGATGATTTAATCAACCAGTCCCCCGGCAGGAGCGAGCAGCATTACGCGACGTCGATACCGTTAGTATTGGTTAACGACATCAGCGAGGTCAGCAATATCAGCGGCATTAATATTAATACAACCGATGGGGGATTGGGGTTAATAGCGCTCGCGCCGTCTGACGATCTCGGCGATATAAGCGGGTTTGCGAAAATCGAATACCTCTCGGCATCCGGCAGCCTGCGCGAGGCCGCGTGCAATTTATTTGCCGCGATGCGCCGGTTAGACGCGTCCGGGGTTGGCGCCATAGCCGCAGTGCCCGTTCCTGGCACCGGTTTGGGGCTGGCAATTAACGACCGTCTGCGCCGGGCGTCGAAAAAGGGTGTAGCCGGCCGCAGATAATGCGTTTGATTGAACCGTCACAGCCTGATCTTGTAATACGCCTCCGCCGATTTGTACCTCTCCGTTGATGTCCCCGTCTGCACCAGTTTCCCGTCTATATATATAGATACCGTCAGGTTCACCAGCCGGGCTGTGGATGCCGCCGATACGTACGCCGTGAATGTCCCGTCGGAGTGGTGCCCGTCGTTGTACTCTTCGCCGATGTGCTGCCGCACCCTGAATGTTTTGGACCACGGGAGGTCGACGGTGCTGAATTCGTCAAGATTGCCCCATTCGTTGATGAACCTCACCGTGATGCCGTTTGGCGGGGCCCCGGTAACCTCGTACTTTATCTCGCCCCCAAACGGGCAATTCTCGCAGCACGGCAGGATCACCATGCAAAGAGAGAGCAGAATTACGGCGGTTAATCGTTTCATATATTCACCTTTTCACCCTGTTATAATATAATCAATGGGGCGGTGGCGGCAACAAGATTTTTCAATAAAACCAACATTTCGGAAAAAAATTGTTATATATTCATTATATATACCATATATACCATCCAATCCCGCTTATCTAAACGGAGGGCTGCCCAATGTTCAGGATAAAACCGTTTGCCGCCGCCGTGCTGCTGCTGGCTACTGTCGCGCTCACTCAGGAGAAAGAGGTTTTTCTGCGCGGGTCCTGGCCGGTAAGCAGCAACGAGACGTACCCGTGGACGCTGTTCTACGAGTCCGACCGCTTCATCATCAGGTACAATCCGAACGAAAACGCGAATATCACCCAGGCCAACGCGCAGGCCCTGCTCACCAGCCTTGAGAATGCTTACGACAAGCTCGTTTACGAGTTCAACTTTCACCCCGCCCACCCGCCGGCACTGCCGACTAAGTACAAGTGCGAGGTCATCGTCCCGCGGACGTCCGGCGACGGCTGGGCCGACGGCGGCGGTACGGCGTACGGCGGGACCGTGGGCAGCGGCAACGCGCGGCGGCCCATCATGTGGCTCCCCGCCGGGGTAACCGGGTCGGGCAGCCTGAACAACGCCACGGCGACCCACGAGCTAACCCACGGCCTCCAGCAGGTCTCCGGCGGATTTCAGGCCGACAACCCCTTCGGCAACTTCGTGGGGTGGATACACGAATCGCACGCTAACTTCATGACTAATCAGGTCTACAACACGGTAGACGGCGCGACCGAGGTCTATACCCGGCAGGCGCACCTCCATCTCGGATACGCGCATACCCGCTACAACAACTGGCTCTTCCTTGAGTATTTTATGGACGCGAAGGGCATGGAGTTCATAAACTACGTGTGGAACAACGCCTACAGGCCGAACGACGGCAACCGCAACCGCGCCGACCCGTTCGGGGAGATGATGCGCGTGCACGGCATGAGCCAGGCGGAATTCGGGGACATGATAGGGGAGTTCGGCATGAAGAACGTGATATACGACTACAGGCGCAAGGCGCAGTTCCGCAGCGCCTACAACGCTAACAGCGTCAGCGAGAGGCACCGCCGGCACAGGTTCACGTATTTGGAGGCGCTGGACAGCACGGGCGGCGACAACGGGCGCTTCGTCGTCCCCTTCGCGTTCGCCCCGCAGCGGTACGCGTTCAACATCATCCGCCTGTACCTGGACGAATCCGGCCATGTGAAGGTACGGTTCAGGGGCGATGCGCAAACTAAGAACAACATCCAAAACTACGTAAAGCGGGTGGATTTGGAACCGCACGCCGATTTTCTTAAGGATGACCCCGGCAGCGACTGGCGGTACGGGCTTGTGGCCGTTACGGGGGACGCGGCGTCGGCGTCTGCCGGTGTGACGGCGCGGTATAGTGACATCAAACGCGCGTCGGACGGGAATCCTGATGTTACTGTTGAGATGGCGGATGGGGAGACGCAGCTGTATTTAGTGGTGGCCGCGACGCCGGCCGTCAATCATCAGATCAAGTGGGGGCAGTATTACTATACTATATATAGATTTCCTTATATGGTGGAGATAACTGGCGCGAAGCCGGAGGGGTTCCAGCCGGTGCCGAACCCGGCCGGCGGGCCTCACGCTAACGGCGGCGGGTTTGTGGCGTCTGCGGCGACGGTTGCCGCGTCCGCGTATGTCGGGCCAAAAGCGCGGGTTACAGGGGGGACGGTGAGCGGCAACGCTCGGATAGAGGGGCGGGCGGTGGTTCGGGGCGGCACGGTGAGCGGCAATGCCGTAGTTAAGGATTATGCGCTGATTGCCGGCGGCACGGTTACTGGCTCGGCGATTGTTTCCGACGGTGCGGTTGTGTGGGAGGGGCAGGTGTCCGAGAACGCGCGGGTTTACGGGTCGTCGTTCGTATACGGGTCGGGTACTGCGGTGTCGGGGAACGCGCAGGTGGGCGGGGTGTCATGGCACTCAGCGGGCACGCTTTCCGGCACCGCGCAGATGCTGGGCGACGGCAGGGGGACGCTGTCGGCGTCAAGCGGCATCTACTTCCCGAACGATAACAACAGCGCGAGCGACCCGGAGGGCGCGGGGCGCACCGTGGTGCCGGTGGAGGTAACGGCGCCGAGATCCATGAAGTGGTACGGGGACGAGGCCGCGCCGGTTGCCAAAGCGCCGGCCGCCGTCAAAAACGCGTCCGGCAGGTTCAGGCTTGATAACAGGGGGATGTTCAGGTACGACCTCGGCGGCGCGGCGTCCGGCAGCCTGACGGTATTTGACGCCCGCGGGCGCGTTGTAAAGACGGTGGCTCTTAGCAGCGGGCGGAATACGGTCAATACGAACCTGAACACCGCCCCGCAGGTGCTTCTGTGGAAGGTCAGCGCCGGCGGCCGGGTGGTCGGGCAGGGGCGGGTTAATGTTAAGATTTGACGGGGTGTTCGGTGTTGATTTGGCCGCCCGCAAAAAAACGATTTTGCGATGATGGGGGGTGCCAATATATTATATTTAGGAAAATAACGTACCAATCCTCAAATCCTGCAATGCAGGGGACGGCAAGCCGTCCGCCCGTTGCCATGAAAGGCGGAAAATCCGCATGAACTCAAAAAAAATCGCCCTGCTGCTGGCCGTCACGGCTGTTGTTTCCGTGTCATTTGCCCAGATTCCAAGCGAGATACTCGTGGACCAGTTCGGTTACCGCGAGCAGGCCAGAAAGGTCGCTGTCGGCCGCCTTTACGTGCCCGCCGGTAACGGTGTGCCCGCTGTCGTCCCCGGGCCGTTTCAGGTGATTGACGAATTGACCGGTACAATGGTCTTTGAGGGTATAGCGGAATTGTTTAACAGCGGGCGGGCCGACGCCGCGTCCGGCGACATTATCTGGCACTTCGATTTTTCAAGCGTGACGGAGCCGGGGCGCTACCATATCGCTGGCACTCAAGCGGCCGCCGGCCTCCGCTCGCACTCTTTCAACATCGGCAACGATGTCTACAAAGACGTCCTCAAGGCCGCCGTCAAAACTTTCTACTATCAGCGCGCCGGCGTTGCCAAACCCGCCCAGTTCGCGGGCGAGGAGTGGGCCGACGGGATGTGTTTCGATCAGGACAGGCAGACCCGCAGCTTTTTCGCCCAAAGCAACGCGTCGACCGAGAGGGATTTGAGCGGCGGGTGGTTCGATGCCGGGGACTACAATAAGTACACCAAGTGGCACGCCGACTATATATCCGAAATGCTGCTGATGTACGAGGAGAACCCCTCCGCCTTCACCGACGACTTCGGCATCCCCGAATCCGGCAACGGCATTCCGGACCTTTTGGACGAGGTGAAGTTCGGGCTCGAATGGCTTTTTAAGATGCAGAACGCGGACGGGTCTATGCTGAGCGTTCAGGGGCTCGGCAGCGGGTCTCCGCCGTCGAGCGTCACCGCGCCGAGCTACTACGGCCCGGCCAACACGACCGCCGCGTTCGGGTCGGTCAAGGCTTTCGCCATAGCCGCGCGGGTATTCGGCGGGCGCGGGGATGATGCCTACGCGGAGACGCTAAAGGCCGCCGCCCTCAAGGCGTGGGCGTGGGGGGCAGCCCATCCCGACTCAATGTTCAGCAACAACCAGTCGTCAAATAACTCATCCGGCCTTGCCGCCGGCAATCAGGAGATAACCGACAACGAGCATACTACCGACCGCGTTGAGAATATGGTTACTGCCGCGTGGTACCTCTACGAGCTCACTGAGGATGCCGCGCTCCTCGCAATCGTCGAGGCCAACCTCAAAAGGTTCCCGCTCTTTGCGTGGTCCGACTTTATGGATCACTACAGGCACTCGTCCCATATGCTCTACATCCGCTATATCAGCGATGAGCGCGGCAGCCAGGCGTTAAAGGATGATATAAGAAGCTCGCTGATAAGGGCCTTCGTGAAGAATAACGATTTCAACCACCCCAACGGCTACGCATCCGACGGCTACCGCGCGTTTATCAAAGACTACAACTGGGGCTCGAACAAGGCCAAGGGCGACTACGGCTTAACGTTTTACAAGTGGCACAGGGTAGACCCTTCTGTAGACAGGCAGGAGTTTAACGCGCGGGCGGAGGGGTATTTGCACTATATCCACGGCGTCAATCCGTTCGGCATGGTCTTTCTGACGAACATGGAGCGGTACGGCGCGACAAGGAGCCAGCGGGAGTTTTACCACTCGTGGTTTACGGAAGGCAGCGCGAAGTGGGCAGCGGTAACGGAGGCCGCCCCCGGCCCCGCCCCCGGTTTTATGCCCGGCGGGCCCAACGCAAGGTACGGCTGGGACGGCTGCTGCCCCACAGGATGCGGCTCGGCGGCTAACAACGCGAGGTGCTTTCTGGCGGATATCCCAAACAGAGATTCCACGCCCCCGGCAAAGATGTACATAGAGTCGGGCTTAGGCTGGCCGATTAACACATGGGAAATCACCGAGAACAGCAACGGGTACCAGCTGTCGTACATCCGCCTGCTCTCAAAATTTGCCGGCGACGGCGCGACGTCATCAATAAAACAGAGCGGCAGGGCGCCGGCGGCTAAGGTCGGCGCCGTCAACTATAAAAGGGTACGCGGCGGCTTACAGCTGCAGGTAAAAAACAGTGCCGACGTGAGGATATTCGCCCTTAACGGCGCGCTGGTCCGCAAGCAAAATTTTGCCGCCGGTACGCACATGGTATCAATGTCAAAATTGCCGAAAGGTATATATATAGTAAGAATGGTCGTAGACGGCCAGAAAAAGGATTTGCGGATGCCGCTGGCGCTGTAGTCCGTGTTTACACTAATGCAAAATTAAAGATAACGGCATGAACGGAAAAATGGAATTATTTGTAGCGTTGAGGTATCTGCGGGGCAAGCGCAAGACTATCGGCTTTGTCTCGTGGATCACCTACATCTCAGCCGCCGGCGTCTGCCTCGGTTCGTTTGTGCTCATCGTTGCGCTCTCCATAGCCAACGGTTTCGAGAAGGAGGTCCGCGACCGCATCATCGGCGCGCACGCGCACGCCAAGATATCGCGCTACCACACGCCGCAGATCAACGACTACGAGCCTCTGCGCCAGAACATCCTCGCGCACCCGCAGGTGGTTGGCGCCGCGCCGTACATTACCGGCAAGGGCGGCATAGAGCACCAGAATATGCAGGAGGGGATATTGATAAACGGCATCGACCCAGAGCTTGAGGCCACGGTGACCGATATCCACAAGGCGCTTGTCAGCGGGGAATTCAGGCTCGACTCGCTCGTCTCAAACCGCTACCGCCGCTTCCCCGGCGTTATCATCGGTAAAGGGCTGTCCGACAAAATGGCGTTGCGCGAGGGGACCGAGGTGGTGCTCTACTGCCTCCCCATAGAGAGCGACGAACAGGAGCTTACGCCCAAAATGGGCCGCTTCACCGTAGCCGGCGTCTTTGAAACGGGCATGTACGAATACGACCTCGGCTTCGTCTACATCTCCATAGAGGCCGCGCAGGGCATGCTCAACATGACAGGCGTTGAAGGCATACAGATAAGGACCACCGACCTCTTCAAGGCCGACAGGATAGCGCAGGACGTAAGGGAGTTCCTCGGCGGCTACCCGTTCCGCGCGGTCGACTGGCAGACGCAGAACAAATCGCTCTTCCAGTGGATGAAGCTTGAGCGGCTGATTATTTTTATCGTGATATCGCTGATAATTGTGGTTGCGGCGTTCAACATCATCTCGTCGCTTATAATGATGATCCTCGAAAAGCGCAGGGAGATAGGCATACTTATGAGCATGGGCGCCACGTCGAAATCCATCATGCGCGTGTTTATGCTCAACGGTATAGTGGTCGGCTTTTTCGGCTCGACCATAGGCGTCGCGCTCGGCGCGGCGCTGGGCTACATTCAGCAGCGATGGCAGCTTATACCAATACCGGGCGAGCTTTATTTCGTCAACAAGCTGCCGCTCGTCGTCTCAACGTTCGATGTCATCGCCGTGTACGTGGCGGCAAACATAATATGCTGGGTGGCCACTATATACCCGGCCAAACAGGCGGCGTCGCTGCTGCCGGCGGAGTCTATACGCTATGAGTGACGAACTTATGGTAGATGTGCAAAACCTGTCCAAGCGGTTCAAAGACGACGCCGGCGTGTTCGACGTACTCAAAGAGGCGTCATTCACCGTCAGGGCCGGAGAGATGGTCGCGCTCGTAGGCACGTCCGGCTCGGGAAAAACCACGCTGCTGCAAATCCTCGGCGGCCTCGACAGGCACGACGGCGGGACGGTGCGCATAGGCGGCAGGGATATAGACAAGCTCAACGCCACGGAGCTGGCTGCGTTCAGAAACCGCAGCATCGGGTTCGTATTCCAGTTCCACCACCTGCTGCCCGACTTCACCGCGCTCGAAAACGTGCTTATCCCCGGATTGATAAGCGGGAAAACGCAGGCGGAGTGCACGAAGCGCGCTACGGAATTATTGGAGATATTCGACCTGTCAAAGCGGCTGAACCACTTCCCGACGGAACTGTCGGGGGGGGAGCGTCAACGCGTGGCGCTCGCGCGGGCGATGTTCAATGAACCAGCGCTCGTACTGGCCGACGAACCGACCGGCAGCCTCGACCGCGCAAACGGCGAGCATCTGTTAGAGCTGTTCCAAAAAGCGAACAAAGAATTGAACCAGACGTTTCTGATCGCCACGCACAACAGCAGCCTGAGTTTGGGATTGCACAGGATACTGTTTTTGGACGACGGGAAAATCGCCGGCACCGACAAGCCGGTAACAGCCGGGGACGGTTGATGTTTTTGCGTCCTTGAGCCGTAAGGCGGCGAGAAGCGTCAACGGATGCGCCCTTATTTTGGTTTGGAGATACAATGCAACTGAATGTTGATCTCGGCGACCGCTCCTACCCCGTGTATATCGGCAGCGGGATCGCCGCCGGATTCCCCGAGTTTTTCAATGAGCGCTTCCCCGGCCGCCGGTGCGCCGTTGTTACGAGCTCTGCCATTGCGTCAATATACCCGTCGTACATCAGCGCGCTTAAAGAGGGCCTTAGCTGCCCTGTTCACGAGCTGCCCGACGGCGAGAAATACAAAACCGTCCCGCTGTGGTCCGCCATACTCGACACCCTCGTAGAGGCCCGCCTCGACCGCAAGGGCGTGGTCGTTGCCCTCGGCGGCGGCGTGGTCGGTGACATGGCCGGGTTCGCGGCGGCCTGCTTCATGCGCGGTGTCGACTGCGTACAGGTCCCAACGACCCTCCTCGCCATGGTAGACTCAAGCGTAGGCGGGAAAACCGCCGTCGACCATCCGCTCGGCAAGAACCTGATCGGCGCGTTCCACCAGCCGGCCGCGGTGCTTATTGACATTGATTTCCTCAAAACGCTCCCCGCGCGTGAGTTCGTCGCCGGATACGCCGAGGTGTTCAAATACGCCTTCCTCGGCGGGCGCGGGATGTTTGATTATATGATGGCCAACCGGGGCGCGGTCCTGCATGCCGTTGCCAAAGGCACCCCGGAGCCCCTTATGGAGTGCGTTGAGCGGTGCGTACGCATCAAGGCCGCCATCGTGGGGCAGGACGAGCGCGAGGCCGGGCAGCGCGCCCTGCTCAACTTCGGCCACACCTTCGCCCACGCGCTCGAGCAGTTCTACGGGTTCGAGGGGCTGCTGCACGGCGAAGCGGTGCTCTGGGGGATATGCTGCGCCGTCGAGCTGGCGAAAATCAACGGGAACCTGCACGGGCGCCACTGGCCGGAGTTTGACGAACTGCTCTTTGGCCTGCCCCTGCCGCCGCTGCCGGCCCCCCCGGATATCAACAAGATATACACAGCGATGTTCGCCGACAAAAAGGCTGAATCGGGCGAATTGCGCTTTATTTTGCCCGTTGGGCCGGGGGCGGCGGAGGTGGTTTCCGGTGTAGGGGAGAAAAAAGTTTTGCAAGTTCTTGAAAAAAAACTTGACTTGCGCCTTGCAGAATAATATTTTTATTGAAGTCACGGTTTATATATTATACCCGCGCCATCCGGCGACTGCACGGCAGCCGTGATGTCTGCGGACGGCACAGATATAATATTTAATCGCGGGATTTATAATATATTGGGTTAATCTGTGCAGTCTACGGCTGTCCAATAGTATATTATAGTATATAACAGGTACATATAATTTTAATTCGGAGGTCTTTTGTGAACAAAACTATGAGAATGCTGGTAGTCCTTGCTCTCGCCCTCTCACTCGCTATTATGGCCGGGTGTAAGAAGAGGCCGTTAATGGTTCAGCCGGAGCAGCCGCCCCCGCCGCCCCCGCCGGTGGAAGCGCCGCCCCCTCCTCCGCCCCCTCCTCCTCCGCCCCCGGCGGCGGTTGATGTTGAGAGCATCGTGCGGAACGCCCTGTCTACGATATACTTCGACTACGACAGGTCTGAGCTCAAGCCCGACGCCATCAACGCGCTGGGCCGCGCCGCGAGTGTGCTGCGCGAATACCAGAGCGTCCGCGTAATGGCCGAAGGCCACGCCGACGAACGCGGGACATCCGCATACAACATGGGCCTCGGAGAATCCAGGGCCCGCGCCGTGCGCGATTACCTGGTATCATACGGCATCAACGCCGACCGCGTGGAAATCACGTCGTACGGCAAAGAACGCCCGGCCAACCCGAACTGCAGCGGCCAGGAAGACTGCCACAGCAAGAACAGAAGGGTCGAGTGGAGAGTCACCAGATTCTAACTTGACGTTGCTGCGATGAATTGATCAGGCGGGCTTCCGGTAAGGGAGCCCGTTTTTTTTTGAAAGAATTTTTAATTGTTATTGCAGGATGAAGATGTCGGGGTGAATTGTTGATTTTAATTGCCTGCTTATAATGCGGGCGGTTTTGTTAAGGGATTGACGGCTGAAAAAATTGATGTGCGTCGGGTCCTGCGCGTACCACCACGACGGGAATACGGAGGGGCCGCCGTAAATTTGTGTCCGTATGATGACGATGCCGTCATCCCGCAATAATTTGTTGATCAATCTCAATTCGGCATTGATATCCCTGATGTGTTCGATGACCTCGCATAATATGATGATATCAAAATTTTTATCCGGCAATAAATGTTGATACAGCGGGTCATACCCGCAGCAATCAATGCCCTTATCATTGATCAATTGGCAAAGAACGGCATTTTCCCCGCACCCGAAATCGAGGGCCGTCATTGTGGGGCGCGATACCGGCATTAATACGTCTACGATCTGCGACAAAAATTTCACGTACCCGCCGTTAGAAACGCTGTTATCATGCAGGTCGTACCGCTTCCTCTCATCATCAACGCTTAACCAGTACCGTTGAGGGACGGATATCATCCCGCAGTCCCCGCACATATAAAAAGAACGACGCCTGTCCTCGCAGACAAGCGTCATCGGTTTCGGCCCGCACAGATTGCACCCTGTAATCACTTTAACCAAAACGTATCCCCGCCCCACCACCAGACCACCGCTTCCCACAGTTTCGCGGCAAGCGGGTCCCCGATCCCGTGCGCCCCCTTGAAATCCGTCCCTACGTTCTCCACGGTCATCGCCAGAACCTGGTGCAGGTCCTTGTTGTTGACCTTTTCGTTCACCGCCGCGGTCATGCAGACGGCGCAGCGGGCCATGTTCCGCCGCAGGCACTGCCAGTTGTAGCCGGACTGGAACAGGTGCCCGGCAAACGGCGCGAGGCCGCTGATGTTTTCGGCGAGGCTGGGGATGTCTGACGACTCCGGCATCGTGTCGTGCTGCGCGGTCGTCCACAGGTACGCCAGCGTGTCTTTGAGGACGTCGTCCGCCGAAAAATTCCGCGTCTCCTGCAGTTCGTTCTCCTGATCGAGGCACTGTTTGAAGCTTATGCGCATATTGTCGGCGTCCGGCATAGCCTTCGACAGGCGGGAAACGTCGTACACGTGCTTGAGCCGCTGCGCATCCTTGCCCTTGCCTAAGGGGATGCCGAGGGTTGAGGGGCCAAGCGTCAATAATTTATCGGATATGATGGACGACGGCAGCGGCAGCTCGGTTTTTACGTCCGACCTGTAGAGTTCGCCGCAGCACACCTTTTTGAACTCGGTCTTGTACGCGCTGCGCCGCATCTGCACATCGAACATTATGTTGGTGTCCGGCTGCGGGTCTATTACGCTGTTGTAGTAGAGATAGTAGCTCGTCATCGGCAGCCACGGCTTGGTTTTGTGCTGGCGCCGTTCCCACTTCGTGAACACGCCGAATCCGGAGACGATTTTGTCGAGGGCGGCCTCTATCTCCTCGCGGGATTTGTCGGAGGCCACGTCTACGTCTATGGAAAACCTTTTGGGCTCTTCCAATATCAGCAACAGCGAGTTCCCCCCCTTGAACTGGAACGACAGCCCTGCCGACGACAGCTCGGCCACAAGCTCAAGGCAGTGGATCGCCTGCTCGGCGAGGATAGGCGAGGCGTTCAGGCGGCTGCGCTCGATGTGCTCCCTGGTAAAAAACGATTTGTCTGCTACAGGCATAGAAAAATCTCCTTTTATCGGGGCGGCGGTATGGCCGCCCCCTCCTGTATTCAATATAATATATGGCCGCCCCAAATCCGTATCATAAAAATTGCCCGAAATTCAAAATTTTGTGGATTATCCTGAAATTATGCCTCCAGCAGTATAAAATTTACCTTTTTTTTACAATCATTTCGCCGGGGCATCACACAGGGCGTGTATTTTTTGAATACACCTTTTCAGGAGGAATTTATGGAAAATTTGTACCGTTTGGGGATTGCCGGTATTTTGATCATGGTTTTGATATTGTTGGACTGCGGCGATAACAGTTCCAAAAAGCAGATGGCTCCCAGTATAACCGTCTACACGGCGTTAGAGAGCGAGCTTGTCACCGAATACCTGAAGTCTTTCACCAAACACCACCCCGACATTAACGTGAGGATCATCCGCGAGTCGACGGGCATCATCACCGCGCGCCTTTTGGCCGAGAAGGGCAATCCGCAGGCGGACGTGGTCTGGGGTACGGCGGCCTCTTCCATGCTGATCCTCGACGAGCAGGGGTTGCTTGAACCGTACGCGCCCAAAGGGCTTGAACAGATTTTGCCGCAGTTCAAGTCCGAAAAGCCGGTCCCGACATGGGTTGGCATGACTGCCTGGGAGACCGCGTTTGTGGTCAATACCGTGGAAATCGCCAAGCTCGGGATAAGCGCATCCGATATAAAGGGGTACGAGGACCTCCTGCGCCCGCAGCTCAGGGGGCAGGTTACAATGCCCAACCCCAACTCCTCCGGCACCGGCCTGCTCACCGTAGCCGGCGTATTGCAACTGCGCGGCAGGGACGGCGAGGCAGGGTGGGAGTATCTTACGCGGTTGCACGACAACATCAAACAGTACACCCACTCCGGCTCAAAACCCGCCCGTATGGCCGGCTCCGGCGAGTGCGTAGTGGGCGTAAGTTTCGGCTACGCCGGAATAAGCCAGAAACAGAAGGGCGCCCCGGTGGAAATAGTGTTCCCCGCCGAAGGTTCCGGCTGGGACCTGGAAGCCAACGCGCTTATAAGGAAACCCGGAATCAGCTCCTCGGCCAAAATATTTTTGGATTGGGCGATATCGGACGATGCCATGAACTCGTACAGGGTGAGCTACCCCATAATAACGAACGGCAAGGGCGGCAATTACGAGGGCTTTGACGGCGACCCGATAAAGCAGCTTATACCGAATGATTTGGGCTGGATAGCCGGCAACCGAGAGTCAATCCTCGAAAAGTGGGTATCGAAGTTCGACGGGAAAACGGAGAGCCGCTGATGAGTTTTCTGGAAATCAGAAAAGTAACCAAACGCTACGGTACCCAAACCGTGCTGAACGATGTCAGCGCCAGCATTGACCGGGGTGAATTCGTATGCATCCTCGGCCCGTCCGGCTGCGGCAAGACCACGCTTTTGCGCATAATCGCCGGGCTGGAAACGGCTGACGCGGGGCAGGTATTCATAGACCGCATGGAGTGTACATTCCTCCCGCCGTCAAAGCGTGACTTCGGTATCGTCTTTCAGTCCTACGCCCTTTTTCCCAATATGACCGTGCGCGAAAACATCATGTTCGGGCTCAGGCAGAAGAAGGAGATGACGCAGGCTGTCCGCGAGAAGAAAGTGCATGAGATGCTTGACCTTGTTGAGATGGGCGAGCATTGCGGCAAATATCCGAGGCAGCTGTCGGGAGGGCAGCAGCAGCGCACGGCCATTGCCAGAGCGCTTGCGCTGTCGCCGTCGTACCTGCTGCTTGATGAGCCGCTGTCTGCGCTTGATGCCAAAGTGCGCGCCAAGCTGCGTGCCGAGATCCGCGCGTTGCAGCGCAAAATAGGCATCACCACAATAATGGTAACTCACGATCAGGAGGAGGCGCTCACAATGGCCGACAGGATCATGGTTATGAACCGGGCCGTGATCGAGCAGGTCGGCAAGCCCGGCGAGATATACAATAAACCACAAACGCGCTTTGTCGCGGATTTCATAGGCAGCATGAACTTTTACGGCGACGGCGGCAAAACGCGCGGCATCAGGCCGGAAAAGATCAGGGTTGTCGGCATGGCCGATGACCATAACGTCAGGGCGCGGGTGCGGGAGGTAGAGTTTAAGGGCGCGTTTACGCGCATCTACAGCGTAGCCCTCAATACGGCCGATGAATTTTTTGTAGATGTGCCATCGGACCGTGTCGACAGCATGAAGCTCGGACGCGACTCAACGCTCTGCCTGCAGATACCGGATGAACACACCGTATGCTACAGCATAGCCGGATGACAGGCGGACGGTGACACGGTATTCGCTCAGGCGCCGCCTGGTACGTTTCAGCGCCGCGCACTTCGGTGTGCTGTTCTTCGTACTCGCCGCGTTTACCGTAGTCTTTATACTGCCGCTTTTGTCCCTCTTCTCGCAGGCGTTCACGAATGACGCCGGAGTCTGGGCTGGTCTTGCGAACTATAAAAGGTACTTCAGCAGCCCTGCGCTGAGTGTGTCGGTGTGGAATACCGTACACATATCGTTGCTGACGACCCTCTTCAGTACCACGCTCGGATTTTTCTACGCCTACGCCGTAACGCGCACCGCCATCCCCGGAAAGAAGATTTTTACATACGCCGCGCTGCTGCCGATATTTATCCCTACGGTAGTTCAGGCGCTTGGGTTGGTCTACATTTTCGGGCGTCAGGGCATCATTACGCAGTTAGGCTTCGATATATCGCTGTACGGGCGCAACGGCATAGTAATAGCCGAGACTATCTACACATTCCCTTCGGCGTTTTTGCTGTTTTATACGGCGTTTCAATTTGTTGACGGCAGGCTGTATGAGGTTTGCAATGTGATGGGCGTCAAACCGCTTAAATGTTTTTTTCATGTGACGCTGCCGGAGATGAAGTACGCGATAGTCAACGCTGTTTTCGTATGCTTCACGCTGGCGTTTACCGATTTCGGCGCGCCGAAAGTTATAGGCGGGAATTACAATGTACTGGCAACGGATGTGTATAAACAGGTTGCCGGCCAGTTTAACATGAGCATGGGCGCGGTGGTTGGTACGCTGCTTCTGATCCCTGCCGTCCTGTCGTTTATCGTTGGGCGGTTTATATCAACGCATAATTCAGGGGCCATGAGCGCGAAAACAACGGCGCTCACAATTAAGGAAAACCGGCTCCGCGATATGCTGTATTTTATCCTGTGTGCGGCAGTATCGGCAAGTTTCCTCTTTTTAGTCGCTGCGCTGTGCGTAGGCGCGTTTACCGCGTTTTATCCGTACGACATGAGCTTTACGCTGAAATATTTTACGTTTACCGAGTCGAGGGGCGGGCTTCAGGCGTTTTTTAACTCAATAAGCATGAGCGCCCTTACGGCGTTTTTCGGGACGGTGTTTGTTTTTCTCGCCGCGTATATGATAGAGAAGACAGATGGGTACGGACTGCTGACGAAGTACGGCAAACTGTTATCGCTCCTGCCGCTCGCGGTACCGGGTATGGTTATTGGCATATCCTACATTTTCTTTTTCAACTCGCCGGCGAATCCGTTGAATTTTATCTATGGCACGGTAGCGATATTGGTACTGTCAAATATAGTTCACTATTTTTCTGTACCGTATCTTACAGCGGCCGGTGCGTTCAAAAAGTTAGACAAGGAGTTCGAGATCGTAGCCGAGAGCATGAAAATCCCGCGCTGGCAAACATTTTTCCGTGTCAGCATACCACTGTCGGCAAACGCTGTCGCTGAGGTCGCGATGTACCTGTTCGTCAATTCCATGGTAACCGTATCGGCGCTTGTCTTTCTGTTCAGCGCCGATTTCAAGATAGCGGCGGTGGCGATTACCCATATGGAAGAGGCCGGGGAGAACAGCCAGGCCGCCGCGATGAGCATATTGATAATTATCGTCAACATAATAGTAAGGGCGCTGTACGAATTGGTTATAAAGTTCAATAAACATAAACAATCGGCAAGGGAGAGTATGTAATATGAGCCGCAGAATCAGCACAATTATCCTCGACTGGGCGGGAACAACGGTCGACTACGGATGTTTCGCGCCTGTCAACGCCTTCATTTCCGCGTTTAATGATTTCGGCATCAGGGCCGGCATTGAGGAGACCCGCGCGCCTATGGGTATGGCGAAACGGGCACATATCGAAAAAATGCTGGAGTCTCCCGGTATTGCCGGTCAATGGCGGGCGAAGTACGGCAGGAGCCATACCGACAATGATGTAGCCGATATCTACGAACGCTTTGAACCCGCGCTGTTTAAGGTATTGACGCAGCACGCCTCACCCATACCCGGCGCTGTTGACGCTGTGGCAAAGATCAGGAGCATGGGTATCGGCATCGGATCGACGACCGGCTATACTAAGGCGATGATGGATGTCGTGGCGCCAGCGGCAAAAAAAAATGGGTATGCCCCGGATTGTCTGGTATGTCCGGAGGATGCCGGAGGAAAAGGGCGGCCGTATCCGTTTATGCTTTGGCGCAATCTGGAAATTTTGGGAGTGATGTCGGTACGCAGCGTGCTGAAGGTTGGTGATACGGTCGCGGATATGGAAGAGGGGAAGAATGCCGGCTGTCTTACTGTGGGCGTGCTGAAAGGTTCAAGCCTGCAGGGGTTGAGCGAGGACGAAACGGCAGGTATGAGCGGAACGGAACTGTCGCAGCTTATGGAGATGACAAGGAGCAGGTATATGGACGCGGGTGCGGACTGCGTGATCGGTGAGATCAGCGCGCTGCCCGCACTTATAGAATCGATGAACAGTTAATATCAACTGTAGGTTCACCGATTAAATATTATACCTGCGCCGCCCTGAAACATCACGGCTGCCGTGCCGTTGCAGGGCATTGCTTTAATTGGTGAATCAATAATTTAATAAAAACATTTTACAATGTAATAAGGAGCGCCTTATGTACGAATTTATTCCCGATAACCCCTACCTGCTTCTGACGCCGGGCCCGCTGTCATCGTCGAAATCAGTACGCAACGCGCTGCTGAGGGATTGGTGCACGTGGGATGCGGACTATAACGAGAACATAGTTCAGAACATCCGCCGCCGTTTAGTCAAAATGGCATCGGCCAAAAAAACGGATGACTATACGGTGATACTTATGCAGGGCAGCGGCTCATTCTCCGTCGAAGCGGTTTTGGGGACAACGGTGCCGCAGGACGGCAAGGTATTGATACTCACCAACGGCGCGTACGGCGAGCGCATGGTCAAAATGGCAAAGGTTCTGAAACTGAACCACGTAGTTTACCCATGCCCAGAAACGGCAGCGCCCGATCCGGAGATAGTATCGTTGAGCATTGATAACAACCCGGACATCACGCACGTGGCGTTTGTCCACTGCGAAACGACAACGGGGATGCTGAATCCGCTGCCGGAGCTTTCCCGCGTTGTCAAGCAGCGCGATAAAGTGCTGATCGTAGACGCCATGAGCTCGTTTGGGGGGATACCCATCGATATGGCCGATTACGGCATCGACTATCTGATAAGCTCGTCGAACAAATGCGTACAGGGCGTACCCGGCTTCGCGTTTACGGTAGCGAAGAGGGCGGAGTTCGCGAGGTGCGAGGGCAACGCGCGGTCGCTCTGCTTAGACTTGTACGACCAGTGGAAGGGAATGGACGGATCGGGCAAGTGGCGCTACACCTCCCCCACGCACATAGTGCGGGCGTTTTATCAGGCGATGGACGAGTTAGAGTCCGAGGGCGGGGTCGAGGCGCGTTTCAGGAGGTATTCCGAGAATCAGCGGATTCTGGTCGAAGGGATGGCGGAAATAGGCTTTAAAGCCTTGCTGCCCAAGGAGTTACAGTCGCCGATAATCACCTCGTTCCTCTATCCCGACCCCAAATTCTGCTTCAAAACGTTCTACGAGGCGGTAAAAAAGCGCGGATTTGTCCTCTATCCTGGCAAAATATCGCAGGCGGACACATTCAGGATAGGGAATATAGGTGAGGTTTACCCTTATGACATCCGAAAATTGCTGGAGGTTATTAAAGAGTGCCGCTGATATAAGCTGATTTCGGACAGGTAACGCACACGGAATAACCGTTTTTGGCTCCGGTGCGGCCCTGATTCCGCCGCCCGCCCCCCATCCGCGGATTAGGAGGAGTGGGGCGGAATCCCCCAAACGGCCCCAAAAACGCCATTTTTCGGGGGTTGGTAATTTTTTTTGAAAAAAATGAAAAAAAAGCTTGCATTTCAGAAAAAAATGTGGTATATTTATAGGGCTATGACGAAAGTGCCTCCCCTAATAAGACGGCAAGTACGGTAGCGATAACAGAGTCGCATAGAATACTATCATCAAAACGAAGTATATATCCGCTCTTTGAAAACATCGATGTGTGATACGGG
>Ga0209755_10000883_pt1 | contig 51248 bp, 42 predicted proteins | sample TergutCo191P1_FD_187301 | JGI IMG/M metagenome (GOLD analysis project Ga0209755, IMG submission 187301) | Cornitermes sp. P1 segment gut microbial communities from Petit-Saut dam, French Guiana - Co191P1 (SPAdes) (version 2) | ecosystem: Host-associated > Arthropoda: Insects > Digestive system...
ACATTATCCAAAAAATAACGGTCATGAGTAACCGCGATGACAGTGCCTGCATAATCGCGCAGATGGCGTTCAAGCCAGGCGACAGTTTCCGCGTCCAGGTGATTGGTAGGCTCGTCGAGTAACAGTATGTCCGGTTTTTGCAGAAGCAGACGGCAAAGAGCCACCCGCCGTCTTTCACCGCCAGAAAGGTGATCTACAACTTCATCGCCGTTCGGGCAGCGCAACGCTTCCATCGCAAGTTCAAGGCGGCTGTCCAGATTCCAGCCGTCAGCGGCTTCAATCTTCTCCTGCAATTCCGCCTGCTTTGTGCCCAGCTTGTCATAATCGGCGTCAGGCTCTCCGAAGGCCTCGCTTACCTTGTCAAATTCCGCAAGGAGCGCGACTAGTTCCATGGCCCCCTCGGAAACAATATCTTTTACTGTTTTTCCCGGCTCCAGGTACGGCTCCTGTTCCAGAAACCCGATTTTAAATCCCGGGCTGATTGAAGTATCTCCGGCGAACTCGGTATCAACACCCGCGAGTATTTTCAAAAGACTTGACTTTCCCGATCCGTTAAGGCCGATAACGCCGATCTTCGCGCCGTAAAAATAGGAGATACTTATATCCTTTAGCACCTGTTTGGTTCCGTGTTTTTTGGAAACCTTGTACATGGTGTAAATTATTTTTTTATCATCGGTTGACATGGTTAAAGTGTAGCACAGGAGATGACTAAATTTATAGTACCTGTTATATAATTCCTTGAATAATTAATTTGTGCTATATTATCACCATGTCTTTAAACTGGAAAGAAATTGATTTAATTCTCGAGGAACTCGATATTGAAGGTGCGCAGATTCAAAGCGCCGTGCAGAGCGCTTTTGATGTAATTATTTTACGTTTGCATAAAAAAGGTGAAACTAAACAGATACTAATATCTCTCAGTCCAGGAGCGTGCAGAATACATGAAACATTCCGCGCGGTTCCAAAGAGCGATAAGCCTCTGCGTTTCGCGCAATTTTTGTCTTCCAGAATTGTAAACGGCTGGATTACCGAAGCATGCCAGCTTGGCGATAACCGTATTATAAGAATTTCTGTTAAGAGGCCGGATGGAATCTATAAGCTGTATATCCGTCTTTGGTCTAACGCGGCGAACTTTATCGTTACAGGCGAAGACAACACTGTGTTAGACGCAATGCGCCGCCTGCCTAAACGTGGCGAGATTACTGGCGGTATTTATTCACCTGAATCTCTTATGGAGCAGGGCAACGGTGAGGCTGCGAAAAAACCCAGGCGTGAATATGAAGTGCGCGCGTTATCAGGCGAAGGATCATTCAATAGTAAAATAGACGCGCTTTACGCGGCGCAGGGAGGGCCGCTCTCTCTTGAAACATTAAGGGAACAGGCAAGACGCAGTTGTGAAGGCAGTATGGGCAGGATCAGCGCCGCGCTTGAAAAGTTAAGGGAAAAAGAAGCGTCATTCGCCAATTGCGAACGGTTAAAAAACTATGGTGACATAATTTTATCTAATATCGCGGCTGTCAAACCCGGCGATAAATGGCTGGAGGCGGATGACAACGGTGAAACAATCCGTATTGAGCTAACGCCCAACCTAAACCCCGTATTAACGGCAGGCAAATATTATGAACAATATAAAAAGGAAAAAAACGCTCTTGCCGAAATTCAAAGGGAGATAGCGGAAGGCGAAAATGAATTAAAAAATGTAACAGAAAAATTAAACCGTCTGTTAAGCGAAACCAATCCCCTTGTTTTGGCGAAAATGTTAAAATCACGAGGCGCGGCCGCCGTTACGGGACATGGTAAAAAAGAAAAATCGCGTCCGGGGTTATCGTTCAGGCGCGGTGACTGGCTGATAATTGTCGGAAGGGACGCTTCTGAAAATGATGAACTCCTGCGCCGTCATGTAAAAGGCAACGACACATGGCTTCACGCAAGGGATTATCACGGCTCTTATGTGTTTATAAAGCAGAGGGCAGGTAAAACAGTGCCTCTGGATATTTTGCTGGATGCGGGAAACCTTGCGATTTTTTATTCAAAAGGCAGAAATAACGGAGCAGGCGATTTATTCTACACACTGGTAAAATACCTGCGCCGCGTCAAAGACGGTCCCAAAGGACTTGTTATCCCGACACAGGAGAAAAATTTGCACGTAAAGCTGGAAGACAAACGTCTGCGCACTCTTGAAGGCTGCAAGGTATAATTCCTTTCGTATCTAAAAATTAATTTCCATGATTTATATGGATTCGTGTTTTTTTGTAGAATAATTAATTTAGGAAAAAGAATGAATGTTAAAAATATTTTTAATTATCTGTAATATTACCAATTGTTGTCGGGATAATTATTGGGACAGCGTTATTTATATTAGGTGAAGCGGATGACGCGCCGGGATTGTACCTTATCGGGCTTATCATTTCTTTATCTTTACAGATAACATATCGCAGTTATGCAAGACGCCTTTTGATAACGCAAAGCAGCCAAGTCCCGCGCCCAGTTCCCAGAGCGCCAATACAAGAAGTCCTGCCAAATTTCCAGTTTCGCCGCCAATGATAGTTCCTGTAGCAACAGCGAGCGTTATTCCCGGCGCAATGATTAACATTACCGCGAAGCAATATATCATCATTAAGATTCCCGTGCTGATGTCCGCGCCGGTAAACCGTATGGATAAATAATTGACACCTAACAATAACAGCGAGAAAAGAGTATATGTCAGGATACAGATAACAATTAATGCCGGGTTTGCGCTGATTAAAATACCGCTAATTCCAAAGAGCAGTACGCTTTCAATTAATGTCTTTGCCATGACTTCCATATTGCTCCATAGAATCTTTTTGAAAGAAGATTCCGGAATCATATAGATGTAATGAGAGTATGTTTCCTGCAATCCCCTTCCGGTTCCTATCAGAAAAACCTGTATCCACATCAGTATTTGCATAATAATCATTAAATCGCTGATGATGGAAGAAGCGGTTGCGGCGCCGATAATCAGGAAGACCGAGAGTAAGCTTATAAAACCGAATCTGTTTTGACGCAAACTTTCCCGAACGTGTTTACCGAAGAGAGCATACGCGCCGCTTCCTGAAATGCCGGTTCCGGAAACTTTTATCTGTCTTGAGGAAACCGACGCCGCTGTGATATTTCCATCGGAAACCGCGCGTTTTTTTTCATACGCTGTTTCGGTTGTTACAAGCACATCCTCGTAATAATCCGCTCTGGAGAGTAAAATATATATTGTTAAACCGGCGCCGAGGAGCAGATTCAAAGAGAGAAAGAATATGCCGCCTGTTATATCTCCTGTTAAAAGAGAAGTAAGTCCGCTTGCAGTCCATCCTGCCACAGGAATAAATTTCATGAATGGAGAACATATAGCCGCTTCCAGCGTCAGATAAATATCCTTTATCTGAAAATACTGATAGACAAGGAAGACCGCTAATGGCAGCAGCAGAGAAAGAACGAAACATCTAAAAAATTTTTTACGGACATCGCTGCCGCAGGTTTTACTGTAAATAAAAAGGGATACTATAGTTAAAACAATAACGCTTAATATAAATCCCGCGAAAATCAACATAACGCCGCCGAAATTTATGCCGAAAACAGAAAGCCATCCTGCCTGAAACGGTATAAAGAAACCTGCTAAAAAAGCGGTCTTCGCCATGCGGACAATACCGTACAGCAGTATTTTCCGCGGACTGACAGGCGATACAAACAGCAGGTTTACATCGTTCATTTCAAATATATTATCACCGCCTGATAATCCTTTTGAAAGGGCGAGAGCGGTAAAAATGGATATAAACAGAAACAGGATTCCCGTAAATATAGTAATAGGCCTGTAAATATCAATTTCTGATTTGTTGATAATTGACAATATAATGGTGCCTGTAAGAGCGGCCATTACAAATATATATAACGCGAGTTTTCCAGGTTTTTTGAATAATTCCATAATGCTGTTTTTAAAACTTTTTATAATAATAAAAAAAAGCGCGTTCATTATATTTCGCCCTTATGGATTGCGCGCCGCAGGCTGCGGACCCTCTGTGATTTTAAAGTATACATCTTCCAGCGACAGACCTTTTGGCATTTCCCCACGGCGGCAAACAGCCGCGACCTTGCCGTTTTTCATAATGTAGGTGGTATCCCAATTATCCTCTATGCTTTCTATAATGTGGGTGCTGATCAAAAGCGCGCAGCCGTTTTTCTTTAAATCAGAAATCAAAGCTTTGATTTCCCGTATGCCGTGCGGGTCAAGTCCAACAAGAGGTTCATCAAGTATCACAGCCTGGGGTCTGGGCAGTAAAGCGCAGCATACATTAACCTTCTGCTGCATCCCCTTGGAAAGTTCCTTTCCAAGTTTAGCGGCCTTGTCTGTCATTTCAAAACGGTTAAGCAGATCGTCAGCTAACGGCTGCCAGTCTTTAAGTCGGTAGGCTTTGGCGATAAATTCCAGATGTTCACTCACGGTAAGCATCGGGTATAAAACAGGAATTTCGGGGACATAACCCAGCAGGCGTTTAGCCTCGACAGCGCGGTTGTCATATCCGCCTACTGTAATAATTCCGCTAAACCGCAATAATCCGCAGATGGATTTTATCAGCGTGGATTTACCCGCGCCGTTTGGTCCGAGTAAAACAGCCAGCTCGCCTTGTTTAACCGAAAGGCATATATCATCGTTAGCGGTATATTTACCGTAACGCTTGGATACATTCTGTACAGTAATCATTAAAGGTCCTTATTAACCGTTTTTATTTCAGCAAAAATTTTAGTATCCATTATTAATATGGCAGATACCGTAATGATGCCGACATAAAAACGTCTTTTGTCTTAATGGTTTGCGTAAACACCCATTTACAGCCAATATATATGTTTTTTATGGATGTATCTACCTGCATTAGCCGATGGGAGTTTTTTATTATTTTTCTGCTTTTTCCTTGCATACTGACTTTGTAAACACTAGAGTTAATATATATGGAAGCTGTGTTCGCCCAAAAGAAAAGGGTTCGCAGTCCGGTTGGCGCCGGAGTGTTCTATCCTGAAGATAAAAGGGGAATTCTTAAATTTATCCGCTCTTTTGGTCTGGAAGCCGGTAAGGGAGGTAACGCGCAGGCAATAATCGCCCCGCATGGCGCATGGGACTTTAGCGGAGCTTTGGCAGCAAACGCGTTTTCTTCGGCAATGGGCAGGAGTAGTAACATAAACAGGGTAGTTATTTTAGGCCCAATCCATGATAAACGGGAAAAAGGTCTTTTTCTTTCAAATTCACATTCATTTAATACGCCATTGGGGAATATTCTGGTAGATCGGGATATTTCCGAAGAATTAAAATTTAACGGTAATTATTTTGTAATCGACGATATTCCGCATCTAGGTGAACATTCGATAGAGATTTTACTTCCGTTCGTAAAATATTGCTTCCCCCAGGCCTCGATTGTGCCAATCCTTATGGGGCAGCCCAGCGAGGAATATATTGATGATCTGGCTCATGCTTTAAAAGCGGTAATCGCTCCCGTTCTTGATGAAACCCTGATTGTTGTTTCCTGCAATCTCTCCTGCGACAATGATACGGCAACCGCGCGTTTGTTAGCTGAAGAATGCCTGCGCCTTTTTTCCGAAAAAGACGCGCCGGCTATTGCTTCCGCGATACTTGACGGCAGTATCAATGCCTGCGGCGGCGCTCTTGTGGTAAGCCTTCTTGAAAGCGGCCTGCTGGACGGAAAAGACTCCTGTTCCCCGGCAAATTATATGGTCAGCGCCGTAGGCAGCACTGTGGATAATACGGAAAATAATACTGTTTTTTACAGCGCTGTATCTTTTGAATAGTAAAAAAAAACCTAAACTGTTATAAATTATCAGCCGAAAATCTAATATGCGGAAATCTCATTTGTTGATTTTAATTCCATTTTTATTAATTGCCTGTAAATCGCAGCCGCAGCCGCCTTTATCGCTGCCGCCGCCTGTAGAGCCTTTTATTGCGCCCGAAATTGTTTTGGCAATACCGGAAGTATTTGAAGAAGTTATTATCGAAGAGTTTATCGAAGAAGAACCTGTTATAGAAATTATTAAACCTGAATTTTCCATTGTATCAATTGCAGTATTGCAGGCGGATCTTATCAATACGGAATTCCTGACTGTTGTAAGAATCGATAATCCCAATGGGTTTGCAGTAGATCTTTCTTCATTAAGTTATGAACTGTACGGTAATGGCAGATATTGGGGTGACGGCAGAGGAAAGGATATACTGCACATTCCGGCTTTAAGTTCCTGCGAAGCCGAATTCAGTTTTGTAATGAATTTTATCAACATGAACCGCAGACTGTTAGACGACATTATCGCCCTGCGTCAGGTAAATTACCGTTTTAAGGGTGAAGCGCAGGTAGAAACTGATATACCAAGAGTACCCGCCTTTATTACAAATTTTGAACGTTCCGGATTGTCAGAAGTTAGAAAAAAAACCGGTAAATAGGGTTAAAATATATTCTGCTGCGGAAATGTATACTGAGGTTGTTCCAAAACTCGGTTAGTTTTGTCACAACCTCTTGAAAAAGCGGTCTAATCGAACCAAAGGTTCGCGCCCACTTTTTCATATAAATCTAAGGTAGCTGTTCCAAAAACTGAAGTTTTGGAACAGCCTCTAATAATTAAATTTATTTGGTGGCCTGTCAGAGAAAAAAACACCGCGCGGAGGCGGCGCTTTTTTCTCTGACACCTCTCAAGTATTTTTTTGGCATACATTTCAAATTTCACTCTGTAAGCAAATATTTATATAACTGTCAGTATTTTTATTATTGAAAAAATATTAAAAAAGTGGTATAATATTTCAAAAGGAGTGTTTTTTTATGTCATTTAAAAAATTTATATCTATTTATGCTATATTTTTGCTGTTTAGCTCAATATCTGTCTTTGGACAAACCCGTCCTACACTTGCGATTCTTCCGTTTACTGGCGGAAGCGCCTCGGACGGTGAAACAATCGCGGAACTGTTTTCTTTTGATCAAACGCTGAACAGTTCGTTTGCTCCTGTTCCGCGCACCAGTATAAATTCCGCGATCAGACAGGAACAGAACTTTCAAATGGGATCGGGAATGACTGATCCTGAAACTATCGCGCGTCTGGGAAGACAGCTTGGCGCTAAATTTATTGTTTCGGGGAATATAACAAGATTGGGAAATCAGCAGCTAATGATAATTTCGATCATGCAGATTGATAACCTTCAGCAGATAGCAGGAGACTGGCGGACATATTCAAATATAACCGAGATACGCGGATATTTGCCGGAGATGGCAAGGAATATTGTCGCGGCTTCCCAGAAAGACACGTCGAAGCTTCAAAAAATGGCGGTGCTTCCATTTCAGATAACGTCAGGAGATCATGAAGCTGATGTGCTGGCGCAAATTCTCGCAATTGAAGTTACGCGCTCAGGAACATACGCGGTATTTCCCAGAACGAAGACGCTGGAACAGGTTCAGGCAGAATATAAAAATCAATTCAGCGGCGATACCGCAGATGAATACATAATTTCAATCGGCCGCGGTGACAATCCTCTTCTGGCTCTTTCCGGCGCGGCAAGAAGGCTTGGCACGGATCGCTTTTTCAACGCTGCTATAATTAATGTGGAGAGCGGGATACAGGTAAAAGGCGATTATGTTGAATATAAAGCTATTGAAGAAGGAACTGAGGCAATACGGAAACTTGCAGGTTTGCTTACCGGGGTAACAACTACTACAACGACAACAAGCGTCTCCGCGAATTTTGTACGCGTTGAAGGCGGTACATTCCAAATGGGAACAGCGTCAGGCGGAAATGATAATGAAAGACCAGTAAGGCAAGTAACATTAAAAAGTTTTAGTATGAGTAAATATCCTGTTACACAGAAAGAATGGTATGAAATAATGGGAACCACGATTCAACAGCAACGTGACATGGCAGATAGAACATGGTCTATGAGAGGAGAAGGAGATAATAATCCTATGTATTATGTAAGCTGGCATGAAGCGATAGAATACTGTAACAGGCGAAGCCAGAGAGAAGGATTAACACCAGTATACAGCGGTTCAGGAAATAATATAACATGCAACTGGAACGCAAATGGATATAGATTACCAACCGAGGCGGAATGGGAATATGCCGCGAAGGGCGGGAACACAACAATGCTGTTAACAGAATATTCCGGCAGTAACAGCGTAGACGCGGTTGCCTGGTATAGCGGTAACAGCGGAAATAGTACAAAACCAGTAGGGACAAAAGCGCCCAACGGTTTAGGAATATACGATATGAGCGGGAATGTATGGGAATGGTGTTGGGACTGGTATGGAACATACCCAAGCGGAGCGCAAACAGATCCTCGCGGCGTTTCTTCAGGGTCTCACCGCGTGTATCGCAGCGGGAGCTGGTTCTTTCCTACCGCTGGCGTCCGTTCCGCGTACCGGGGCCTCAACACACCGTCTTACCGTAGCAACTACGTCGGTTTCCGTGTCGTGCGCAATTAGGTTTATTTGTTATATTACTTTTATTTCGCGCGACGCCATATAGTTGGTAACAAAGACGCGCTCAATGTTTCGCGCGCAGTAATTTGGCGTGCCCCTGGTTTACAGGCTCAAGTAACAGGGAAGGAATTAGTTCAGTTACGCGAAATGCCTGCCTGCCGCCGGAAGCGGCGCTATATCAATCCAAAACAAACGGCAGCACTCCGTCAATGTCCGCCTTTCCTGTGAGCGCCATAATGAGCCTGTCAAGCCCCATCGCTACGCCTGAACAGCGCGGAAAGCTCTCAAAAATTTTCCAGTAATCGCGATCAACCTTGTGCGGTACTATGGCGTTACCGGCTTTCGCTGCTTCTTCGCTGATAAAAAAATCTTTTACTTTTTGCGGATCTGTTTCCTCTGAGAAGCAGTTCGCGAGTTCAATGCCGCCATGGTATAACTCCCATCGTTCCACTGTTCTTCCGTTAGGTGACAATTCAGCGAGACATGGGACAAAAGCGGGGTAATCAAGGAGCGCTACAGGTTTTTCATGTTTTAAATGAGGCTCAACAGCGTGAATAAAAATTAAATCGTAAAGCTGCGCGATTGTAAGATCGGGAATCGGGTCAAGCCCAAGCCTTCGTGCTTCCTTTTCCATTGCTTTAGCATTTCCGGCAACCCTGAATAAATCAAACCCCGCGTGCTTTTCAAAGGCTTGAGCGACTGTTATCCGTTCAAATGGCAATAAATCATTGTTTTTTAAAAGACAGCTAAACAGCTCTTCCGTTAATGAGAGTGAATCCAAATATCCAGCGTCCATTGTATAATACTCCAGCATTGTAAATTCGCTGTTGTGCAAACGGCCCGAAGATTCGCCGTTACGGAAACATTTGCATATCTGATAAACATTCACGCGGTGCTGGGCGATTATTTTTTTCATCCAGATTTCAGGAGACGGAACCAGATAAAGAGGTTTGCTTTCTTTTTTGCAGCCATGCGGATAAAGCCTTTCAGTTTTAAAAACTTCAAGACACGATTCGGGTATTAAATCCGCAGAGAGCAGGGGAGTGTCCAGTTCAAGATAATTTCTGCTGTCAAAAAAAGATCGCACATTTCTGATAATAGCCGCGCGTCTTTGTAACATATCAATATCCAAGCTAAACCTCAATAAAAATAATTATGTCAGTTTTAATACTGTTTCCTTCCATTGGCGGCCGCGGTCGAATTCGTTCAGGAACATGCCGAAACTTGCGCAGCCGGGAGACAGGGCGATAATGCCGCCTTCTTTGGCTTTTTCAAGAGCGCACAGGACGGCTTTGTCAAGATTATCAAACGGGCCGCGGTAATTAATGCCTTCTTCACCTAACAGAGGGATCAGTTTCTCGCTGCCTGTGCCGGCAAGGAGAATCACCTCTTTTGCTTTTACCGCTGTCCTTGCGAGCGGGGTAAAATTTAAATTTTTATCTGTGCCGCCTGTTACAAGAACCAATGACCCCTGGAGACTGAGAGCTTCAACGCAGGCGGCGGCGGCTTCGGGGATTGTGGCGGCGCTGTCATTGTAAAAACGAATTCCCTTCGCTTCATGAAACAGTTCCAGTCTGTGTTCTATGCCGGGAAATTCCGCAAGAACCCCGCGTATTTTTTCCGCTTCCATGCCAAGACTGTAGGCGGCAAGAGATGCCGCAAGAAGGTTTAATTTCTGATGATTGCCGGGCGTGCGTAAAATCGCCGGAACAAGCTCTGTAATTTTATTATCACAGAGAGGCCAGCCTCTTAAAAGCGCCATGCCGCGGCCGTCAGAATCAATCCAACCGCCGCTCTGATTTACAGCTAACGCGAAACAGTCCGCGCTGCCTGAATAAACAAGGGGGCGGCCTTTGGATTCAGAGAGGAAACTTTTTCCCCACTCATCATCGCCTGCAACAGTTACGCAGCTTTCATCCTGTCCTCTGTAGATGTTTCTTTTATCGTCAACATATTCCTCCATTGACGCATAACGGTCAAGATGATCGGGCATTATCGCGGTAAGAATTGCCGCTTTTGGTTTTAATAACGGGTTTCCGTCATCTGAAACGCGTCCTTTTAAATCGCCTAACTGCCAGCTTGAAAGCTCTAGGACAACATCGTCATTTTCCGAAAGTTCATCCAGAAATGTTAACGGAGAGACTGTGATATTTCCGCCGAGATACGCCTTGCCGTAATTACCGGCCCTGTCAAGAATCCTGTGAAGGGCTGTCGCGGTGCATGATTTTCCCTTGGAACCCGTTACGGCGAAAAGCCTTGCTTTGGATTCTGAGAGGAACAGTGAAATGTCTGTCTCAATATTTTTTGACGCGAGAAGAAATGGCGAATCCGGTTTTACGCCGGGATTTTTTATCACTATGTCTGCGTTTTTAAAATCTTCCATTTCGTGTTTCCCAAGCACATAACGCACGCTTTCACCTTTGAGTTCACGGCAAGATGCGTCAAGCCGCTCTATCGAAGGTAATAATGTTTTTTCATCCCTTATATCTGTGATTGTTAAAGACGCTCCGCGCTTAAGCAAAAAACGCGCGGTTTCCAAGCCTCCGCCATGCAGACCAAGACCCATTACCACTACTTTTTTACCTGAATAATCCATGTTATGTTAATACCATGCAGTTAAATATCTGTAAACAGGCATAATATGAGTCAGAATGAAATACTCGCTCCTTTGTCTGTGCTTGACGATACCGGCCATCCGCATAATTTCGGCTGGTCAAAAAAGCCGGGATTATATTACGATCCAGTTCTGGCCGCTTCCCCCAGGTACAGGATTACAGAATCAGATCGTTACATTGTGCACTCGCCCACTCATCTTGTTATTTTTGAAGTGAAGGATGACGGCTGGCTTGGTTACATGAGTGTTTCCATAATTTCGCTAAGGGACAAAAAACGTTCAACACATGTTTTTCAGTCATTGTTTCCGCTTGGCGATTTTGATATGCCGACGGGCAGTGAAACAGGTTCCATCATCTGGCGCAGAAAAAAAACTCATCTTGATATTGTATGTATGGATGATGGAGTAAGAATCATCAAGGTTGAAATCCCGAAATTCGGACATAACCGCAGCCTGCGGGGAGCGCTTGTATTAAGCGAACCTTCAGCCTCTCAATCGCTTATTACAAACCAGCCCTGGCGGAGTGAGAAAAACGCGTTCAGATATACGCGCTGTTCTCCCTGGTATTCAGCGGAAGGGGTGATTCAGTTTGGCAGTGCGGAGATAATCTTTACCAAGGGGAATGGGTGGGGAATTTTTGACTGGACCCGGTGCGCCCGTCCAAAGGCTGATATCCGGTATTGGGCCGCTGCCTGCGGGATGATAGACGGAAAGCTTCTTGGTTTTTGCGTAGGCTACAGTTGGGCGGATTTTTCCATGGGAACGGAAAACGGTTTTTTTGTAGACGGAAAGCTGCATAAACTGGATCAGGTAACTTTTCATATACCAATGTCCAATTGGCTCTCTTCCTGGCGTTTTACAAGCAATGACAACCGGCTGGAAATGTCTTTTTATCCACATCAGGAGAGAAGCGAACAAAACAGGCTGTTTAATTACAGTTCTTCACGGCGTCAGGTTTGCGGTTTTTTCTCGGGAAAAGCGCAGTTGGATGATGGTTCTGTAATTGAATTTCATAATTTAACCGGTTTTACTGAAAGATGTAAAATGAGGTATTAAATCGCTTTATTCTTGTTATTCATAAAATTTATTGATATAATGACGAAAAGGTTTTAAAGAATAAACTTAAATGCTGAAAATAATTAACAATTGGCGGTTTTATACGCTGGGGCGCGAACAGTACCGCGAGTGCATGGCGAAAACATTCACAAGCAACCTTATCAGGGTACGGTGGGCAAACCTTGTACTTGCTATTTTTGCAAGTCTTTTTTCAATTATACTTTTTATACAAGGAAATTATTCAGAAACAATAGTCTATATCTCTGTAGCGGCAATAGCGGCGTTTCTTGCTTTTTATACCAATTATTTAATGCAGAAAGCCGATGTAAACTTCCGGACCATCTATGTATTAATCGGGCTGTTTTATATAAATTTCATGGCATTCGGCATTTACATCAGCGTATGGTCGCCTTCAGCGCATGACAGTATCGCCGCGATATTTTATGTTTTTCTGATATGCGCTTTCCTGATGTTTATCAATTCGCCTGTATATAACTTTTTTCTGATATTAAGCGCGCTGATAGCTTTTATAATTTCCGTTATTGTTGTTAAAAATCCCGCTAACGCGTTCATTGATGTTACAAACGCGCTGATAACAGGCCTCATCAGCCTGTATTTCAGCTGGTTAATTCCAAAACTGCGCATGGAGCTGGAGTTAAGCGCAATCATGCTTGAAGAAGAACGAAATAAATATTTTGATCAAAGCACAATTGATGAATTAACCAGGATGAAAAACCGCCGCGATTACATGATTACTTTTAAAAGGTATCTTGTTAATTACAGAACAACCGATGACTGGATTTGCGTCGCCATCTGCGACATTGATTTTTTCAAATTCTATAATGATCATTACGGTCATCCGAAAGGAGATGACTGTCTTCGCGCAATCGGCGGAGTATTGGACAGCTTAAAGGAAAGTTTGGGCGTTTACACCGCAAGAGTCGGCGGAGAAGAATTCTCCCTGCTGTGGTTTGAAAAAGATCTTTCCCATATTGATACCGTAGCAAATCATCTCTCAAAAATGATATACGATCTAAGAATCCCCCATGAGAAATCAACAGTATCGCCTTATGTGACGCTCAGTATGGGCGTATATGTTGAAAGATGCGGCGCGTCCAGTGATGTTAAACCCCTTTACAATTTGGCGGATAAGGCCCTGTATTCAGCGAAAGGAAGCGGCCGCAATTGCACGGTTGTCACAGGCAGTGAAATAACGGAGTATAAAATCACCTCTGTCTCTGCCGAAGAAGCGCAGGAATCCCAGGATCAGAAAACCGGGGAGATTATTTAATATTACAGTAATTATTCTTTCTTCCTGGGCATCAGTACTTTCAGAAGCAGCATTGTAAAAATCATTATAAATCCGCAAACTATAAAAATTCCTGCCATGCCTTTCCACATTATTTCAAGAGATCCGAATAAATCGGCGTAGTTTATATTCATTTTTTCCTCACTAACCCAAATAATTCAATATAAGACTTAATACAATGCCGCTTGCCGCGACAGATGAAACCTGGCCTGAAACATTCGCGCTTACCGCATGCATTAAAAGTATATTTTCCGGGTCTTCCTTTAACGCCATTTTCTGCACAACGCGCGCGGACATCGGGAACGCGGAAATTCCCGTGGCTCCTATCATCGGGTTTATTTTTCTCTTTAAAAAGATGTTTATAAATTTAGCGAATAACACTCCGCCCGCCGTATCGAAGATAAAAGCGAAAAGTCCCAGAAGCATAACAAGAATTGTATCAATCTTTACAAAGTTTTCCGCCTGCATTGTAAAGGCGACAGTAATTCCCAATAAAAGGGTAATCAGGTTCGCGAGGGTTTTTTGGGCGGTTTCAGAAAGGGAATCCAGAACGGTGCATTCGCGAATAAGATTACCGAACATTAAAAATCCAATAAGAGCGACAGCCGCCGGAGAAATAATGCCGACAATCATCGTTACCGCTATCGGAAAAATAATTTTAATTATCTTCGGTATTTGCTTGTCCGCTTCAATGGGCATTCGGATCATTCTTTCTTTTTTGGTGGTTAAAAGTTTGATTGTAGCGGGCTGAATTATCGGCACAAGCGCCATATAGGAATATGCCGCAACCATAATGGGTCCCAGATAGCTGGATTTCAGAACCTGAGCGACAAGAATCGTTGTAGGTCCGTCAGCCGCTCCGATAATTCCTATAGCCGCCGCGTCATTCATGTTAAAGCCCAGAAGGACCGCAAGGGTGATGGTGGCAAATATTCCAAAGGTTGCTGCTGCACCAAACAGAAAATAAACCGGTCTTGTTAAAAGAGGGGTAAAATCGATCATCGCGCCAATGCCGATGAACAGTAAAAGAGGCATGATTTCAGCGGCGTCAATGCCTGTTTCAAAGAGCCACTGTATCGGACCGTGAACTTCACCAATTCCCGGCATAATCTGGTTAATTACTCCGCTTAACGGCAGATTTACCAAAATCGCGCCAAAACCCATTGGTAAAAGAAGGCTTGGTTCATACTCCTTTTTAATTGCCAAAATTATTAAAATGACACCTATTACATACATTACAAGATGTTTCCATGTCAAATTAGTAAAATTCTCAAAAATAAATTCCATAATTTTTCCTTGTTATTTACAGTATCTTAAAATTCCAAAGATAACAAGGTTAAAAACAATTATTTATATCTTTAATTTGGCAGTAATTATTTAGACTTTTTATTAATAATATTACATAATCATTTATCTATGAAAAATGGTAATTCCGGCATACCCACAGACAAGATTCGCATCATTAAAACCGCTTCGCTGACCGCGCTTCTGGGGAACGCGGCGCTGGCAATCGTTAAAATTGTGACAGGAATTTATTCGGGAAGCCTTGCCGTTGTCGGAGACGGAATTGATTCTTCTGTAGATGTACTTATCGCGATTATGTCTTTGTTTGTGGCGCGGATCATTTCTCATCCCGCAGATGAATCTCACCCATGGGGGCATGGAAAAGCAGAAACTGTAGCGACCGCCATGCTGTCCTTTATGCTTTTTTTCGCCGGAGCCCAGCTTATTTTCAGTTCCGGAAAAGATATTATTTTTGGCGCACAGCGTGAAGTTCCCTCGCTGCCGGCTTTCATAGTTACGCTGGTTTCAATAGCGGTAAAATTGCTGTTGTCATGGTCGCTCCATATAATGGGAAAAAAAGCCGGCTCATCAATGATAAAAGCCAATGCGAAAAACATGTCAGCCGACGTCCTTCTTTCCGCGGGCGTTCTCGCCGGTCTGGGGCTTTCCATGTTTTTTAGTATCGGTTTAATCGATTCATGGGCCGCGGTTTTGGTAGGAATATGGGTTATAAAATCGGCCATTGGAATTTTTTTGGAAGCCAACACAGAGCTTATGGACGGAGGATATGACAAGGCGCATTATCAGGATGTTTTTGACGCGGTTAAATCTGTTGAAGAAGCGGGACACCCTCACCGTGTGCGCATGCGCCGTATTGCGGGTTTCTGGGATATAGACATTGACATTGAAATTCCGCCAAACAAAACAGTTATCGAAGCTCACTGGATTTCCTACAAGGTTGAGAACGCGATCAAAATGCGGATAGATAATATATATGATATCATGGTTCATATTGAGCCCGCCGGCAATCTTGAAAAAGAAGGATACGGTCTTTCAGAAGAATCACTTAAATGAACGCCAGTTACTAAAACCGCGTTTTCTAAATAATTTTTTTTGAATATTAACCGGAAATTTCTTAATAATTTACCTGTGTTGAACTAATTTGCACAATAATAAAAGCTGTATATAATATTTATATGAATAAACTGAATACATCCGGTATTATTGGTCAATTTGCAATTTACGGCGAGTTAACTGAAATAAAGGCTTTCGGAAGCGGACATATCAATGATACTTTCCAATCGCGCTGGAATCAGGCGGGAAGCACTGTACGTTATACGCATCAGCGCATTAATCACAATATATTTATCCATCCTGACAGAGTAATGGATAATATCCTTCGCGTTACGCGACATATAGCGGAGAAGAACCGTACTAACGGCATTCCGGACTGGAGCCGGCGTTCCCTTACCGTGGTTCCTGCCAGGGACGGAAAACCATGGGCGCGTGACACTGAAGGAGGCTGGTGGCGCACTTATTTATTCATTGAGAACGCGTATACAAAGGATACAACATCATCTCCCGCGGAAGCCCGTTTTCTTGGCGAAGGCATAGGTCTTTTCCAGAAGCAGCTGTCAGACCTTCCGCCGCCTGAATTACATGACACTATTACTGATTTTCATAATATGGAAAAACGTTATCTCCGCTTTTATGAGGCCCTTGATAAAGACGCGTTAAACAGGGCAAAGGAAGCGAGAAGTGAAATTGATTTTATGCGGATAAACAAAGACAGGGGAGCATCTCTTGTGTGCGCCCTGCATGAAAAGCGCATACCGTATCGAATCTGCCATAATGACACCAAAATGAACAATATTCTGATAGACGAGAAAGATTCCAAAGCGTTATGTGTAATAGACCTGGACACGGTAATGCCGGGAACGAGTCTTTTTGATCTGGGGGATCTAATTCGCACAGTCAGCAACAGTGCTGCGGAGGATGAGCAGGATTTATCAAAAGTGGACTTTGACATCGCTTTTTTTGAAAGCCTGCTTGAAGGTTATCTTTCACAGGCGAATGATTTTTTAATTCCGCAGGAGATTGAGCTTGCGCTGGAATCAGGCAGAAATATTACTCAGATAATGGCTCTGCGTTTCCTTACCGATTATCTTGAGGGAGATCATTACTACCGCATCAGAAGGCCGTCTCACAACCTGGACAGATGCCGGACGCAAATCGCGTTAATAAAGATGATGGATTTAAAATGGGAAATCGCGCAAAAAATTGTACATAAATTAACGCAATAGCAGTATTAATGAATTATTTATTAATTTTATGGATCAAGTTTAGCCATTGTAACGTTCTTAGAAGTACTGAACTCCTCTGCACGATTATAATAATTCAACTGTTAGCTGATATTTTATCATGAAAATTATTCTTAAATAAAACATTGGTTTTCGCCTAAAACTACATCAATGATAAAGATAAAAAATTTATATTTTATATCAGGAACATCTGTTCCTGTAAAAAAAACATTAGGAGAAAATAATGAAACGAACAATTTTGGCATTAATCGCAATCCTTGCGTTATCGCTTGTTTGGGGAGCGTGTAAATCAGGCGAAACAAAACCAGCGCTGGTCTATTGGTCAATGTGGAATGAAGCGGAACCTCAGGGACAGGTGATAGCGCGCGCGGCGGAAGCTTTTACAAAGGATACGGGTATCCCTGTAGAAATTAATTTTAACGGACGTGATATCCGAATGACTTTGCAGCCAGCGCTTGATTCCGGAGAGAAAATCGACATTTTTGACGAGGATATTGAGCGCGTGGCGAACACATGGGGAAATTATTTACTGCCCTTGGATGAGTATGCTGCAAAAGCATATTCAACAACAGGCGGCAAACCGTACAACCAGGTAGTGAATAAAACATTGCTGGATCTCGCGAAAAGACTTGGTAACGGTTCAATAAAAAATATTCCCTATCAGCCAATGGCTTATGTTGTTATGTACAACAAGGATCTTTTTGCGCAGGCGGGAATTTCCGCTCTGCCAAAGACATGGAATGAAATGCTTATCGCATGCGCGAAATTAAAAGCAATCGGTGTTTCGGGTTTTACGGTTGATGACGCCTACATGGCCTGTCTTTTCGGTTATACAATTAACCGGATTGCGGGGTTGAATACAGCTTTATCAATGGTCGCGAATAATGATTTTTCAGGTCAGCAGGTTTTACGCTTCGGCCAAATTTGGGAAAATATGGCGAAAAACGGATATATCACCGCCGCGTCCGCGGCGAATGTTTGGCCGCAGGGACAGATAAATGATTTTGCAGCCGGCAAGGCAGCGATGTATCTTAACGGCACCTGGCTTCCCAATGAAATCAGGGGTAACGCGCCCAACATGAAATGGGGTTCCTTCGCTTTTCCCGCCATTGACGCGGCAGGAGACGGGACAGAAGCAAACAACTTCGGCGCGCAGAGTTTTGGAATCAACAAAAATACAAAATATCCTGAAGAAGCGTTCCGTTTTATCGTATGGATGACAACAGGCCAGTGGGATGTTGCGTTAGCTGAAGAGACAATAGGCATTCCCGTAGCGAATGATTCAAAATGGCCCGATGCTCTCGCTGAAGCGAGGGTTGTGGTTGACAATACATCAAAACGCCTGCCATGGGCTGTGGGCATGGAAGACAAGGCGGAAATAAACGCGAAGATTAAGGAAAATTTCGCGCGTCTTATCAGGGGCGATTTTACCGCGCAGCAGTTTGCCGACGCCATGAGGCGTTAAAGCAAGACGGGGTACAGGATGCTTAAACCGAACAGGGCTGTTATTTTAACTTTTTTGGCGCCTGCTGTAATTTGTTATCTGCTTGTATTTTTGTACCCCACCTTGCGCACCACGGCGATGAGTTTTTTCGCCGTGGAAAGCGTATCCGATTCAGTTTCAGCATGGTCTTTTAACGGCTTCGCGAATTATGTGAAACTTTTTGAAACATCGATTTATACTCAATCATTAATAAACATTGGGCGTCTTTGGTTCTTCGGCGGAATGGGAGTAATGTTACTCGCTCTGATTTTCGCCGTAACGCTTACAGGAGATTTTAAGGGAACCAAATTTTTCCGCGCCGCCATATACCTTCCGAATGTGGTAAGCGCTGTGGCCATGGGAACCATGTGGCTTAATTATGTGTACAATTCCGATTACGGTTTATTAACCTCTGTACTGACATCATTGGGATTCCAGACGCATGGTCAAATCCTTTGGACAGGGCCCGGCATGCGTTTCTGGACAATGCTTGTCGCATATTGTTTCGGCATGGTTGGCTACCACATGCTTATTTTTATCAGCGGCATTGAACAGATTCCGAAAGACTATTACGAAGCCGCTTTGATAGAAGGAGCGAACATGTTAAGGCGTTTTTTCCTTGTAACTGTTCCCTTTATTAAAGGCGTTACGCGCACAAATATTGTAATGTGGACTGTATTTACTGTGGGATTCTTTGTATGGGGCCAGTTGTTCAGTCCGGTAAATCTGTCCTATGACACAGTAGCGCCGATGAACTACATGTACCAGCTTGTTTTCGGAGCGTCTTCAGCGGCTACGGCAGTAAGGGATTCGGGCGCTGGAGCCGCAATCGGCGTAATTCTGATGGTTATCGTTATAATTGTATTCTTTGCCACCAATTTTATTGTGAGAAAAGACGAGACAGAGGTATAACATGAACGCTTTTTCAGGTAAAAAAATATTTTCATCACTTGGATATATTTTTGTTCTGGTTTGGGTAATTTTTACATTTGTACTAATCGGATGGGTTTTCTTCGCTTCACTTTCAACATCATCAGAAATATTTTCCGATCACATGTTTAAGTTCAAAAGCGGCTTTCACTTCAGCAATTACATTAAAGCCTGGAATACGCAAAGAGTATCAGTGTTTTTTATTAATTCTCTGTTGTACACTGTTGTTTCATGCACCGCCATTATTATTATTTCATCGCCTGCGGCGTACGCGCTTTCGCGTTACAGATTTCCCGGCAATACTGTTATTCAAAATATGTTCGCGGCGGCTTTGGGCATTCCGCTGATTATGATAATCATGCCGCTGTTCGGCATCGCTTCGTCGCTAAGGATTACCAATAACCGTTTTTTGCTGATGTTTCTGTATACGGCGGTGAATGTGCCTTTCGGAGTTTTTTTCATGCTGGCATTTTTTAAAAATTTAAGTTATACCTATGAGGAAGCTGCTGCTATAGACGGTTGCTCACCCGTAAAAACATTCTGGAAGATCATGTTCCCTTTGGCGCAGCCGGGACTTGTAACATTAACTGTTTTTAATTTTATCACGATATGGAATGAATTTTTTATGTCGCTGATTTTCGCCAACCGGCCTAATGTGCGGCCTGTCGCTGTCGGGCTTTATAACATGATTCAGTCAATGCGCTATACAGGAGACTGGGGCGGCATGTTCGCCAGCGTAGTAATTGTTTTTCTGCCGACATTTATTTTATACATTTTCCTTTCAGACAGGATTATTAAGGGAGTAACAGCAGGCGCGATAAAAGGGTGAAACTCGCTGTTATTATTGATAATAATTCAAAAATATAGTATAATTTAACTAACCATGGTTAACAGAAAAGCAAAAGAAATATTTATACTGTTTTTGATATTAGGTTCCTTTTTTATTACAGTAAACGCGTCAGGCGAAGTATTTGAATATAAACACCGCGCAGGCGACCGTTACAGGATACTCTCGGTTGTAAATCAGGAAGTGTACATTAATCGCGTCTTGAATCACCGCGCGGAAACACTTAACCGTATCGCTGTTGAAGTGACAGAAATAAAAAATAACAGGGGAGTGCACAAGGCATTATTTCAGACTTCAGAGCGGGCCACTTACGCTCCCGGCGTTCGCAGAACATCCGGCACAGGTTTAGGCTCAAACACCACAACAGGGTTCCAGTGGTCACAGGAATATGAATCTGTATTTGAACGCGACAGGCTTGGTTATCTGACAATTGATCCAAAATATTACATGCCGGTTGTGCGTAATGTGCCTGTGTTTCCCGGAAGGGATCTGAAACCAGGCGATACATGGAGCGCGGATGGCCATGAAATGCACGATTTTCGTGAAGGCTTTGGCATTGAACAGCCGTACCGTATACCTTTCACCGCGTATTATACTTATCTGGGAATCCGCCAGTGGAAAGGAAAAGACTGGCCGGCTTTTTCCATTTATTACAGGATTATATCCCGTCCGCAGGCAGTAAGGGGAAGGGTCTGGCCGACAAGCATAACCGGAAGTTTTGATCAGCTTGTATATTGGGACACTGTAAACGGGCATCCTGTCGCATACGAGGAAACATTCAGTCTTACTTTTGAATTGTCAAACCGCAATGTATTTGAATTCCGCGGAAGCGCTCAGGCGGAAATTATTGAATCCGAATACATGGACAGGGACAGAATTGTCAATGAAATTATTGAAGAAGTACAGCGGCTGGGAATCCAGGATGTTAATGTAACAAAGGTTGAAGAAGGGATTTCCATAAGTCTTGAAGATATAGGATTTTATGCGGATTCCGCGGTTATGCTTCCCGGCGAAAGGGAAAAGCTAGAAAAAATAGCTGAAATACTGAAACACTATCCGGACAGGGATATAATGGTAGGCGGTCACACCGCCCTTGCCGGAACCAGCGAAGCCAGGATGCAGCTTTCGATAGAGAGGGCTACAGCGGTAACAGATTTTCTTTTAGCGCGCCAGGTGCGAAGCGCGGATCGCATTGTTATTCGCGGATACGGCGGGGAGAAGCCAATTGCAGATAACAGTACGGAAGCGGGCAGGCGCAGAAACAGAAGAGTAGAAATTACGCTTCTGGAAAATTAATTATGCGGCGATAACGCGGATATGCTTCCTGTGCAAAATGACAGTAATTTTTTATTTAAATTAAATAACCGCCTCAATAACCTGCTGCCTGTAATAATTCCGCTTGGCGTCGCGCTGGGTCTCCTTCTGCCGTCGGTATTCATGCATTTGCGCCCTTTCGTTCCGTGGCTTTTCGCTCTTATTACTTTTTCCGGCGCGCTTAAACTGTGCGCCGCCGAGTTTGGCGAAACAATCCGCAGACCCGCGCCGATTTTACTTTTCTTCATTGTCTCTCATGTGATTATGCCGTTAATAGCGATGTTTTCCTCTTCTCTTTTCTTCACCGATACGGATTTAATTTCAGGTTATGTTCTTTTGTTTTCAGGGCCTACAGCGGTCTCAGGTATTATATGGGCTTCGGTTTTAAAGGGAGATAAGGCTCTCTGCCTGACCCTGATCCTGCTTGATACCCTGCTTGCTCCGCTGATTGTACCCGGCACTCTTTCAGTTCTAATGGGTGCTAAAACCGTAATGGATATGAGCGGCATAGCCTTCTCCCTGCTGATGATGATAGTAATACCGACAATAATTGGCGTAACGGTAAATGAAATCAGCAGAGAAAAAATTCCCGCTCTTGTCTGTCCGTACCTTGAACCGCTTGCCAAAATATGCCTGGTGCTTGTTATTGCAGCTAACACCTCTCCTGTCGCGTCCTGGATACAGTTCAGCGACCTCCTTGTCTGGATAGCGGCTATTGTCTGTATCCTTCTTATTCTGACTGGTTTTATTCTCACAAAACTTACCGCGGTAATCGGAAAACTAAAAGCGCCCGGGGACATAACCATAATTATTTCAAGCAGCCTGAAAAACAACAGCGCCGTAATGACAATAGCTGTTACCTTTTTCCCCGAAGTCACAGCTCTGCCCATAATGCTGAGTATTGTCTTTCAGCAGATGATAGCCGCGGTTATGGGGAGGATATTCGCAAGACCTGAACGGGATTAAATTTTAAAATTACTCTGCGCTGAATTTCTGCTTTAGAACAGAATCGTCAAGGATGATCGCGACCCTGCCTTCGGACAAAAGGCGGCGGTTTTCCTGCGATGAAATAATCAGAAGCGCGTCGTTTTTATCTATTATAAGATCAGTCGGTTTAACGCCAAAGACGCCGCGGGCAAAAACGCGAAGTGGCTTTTCGCCCACAACAGAAGTCAGTTCCGCAGAAAGGCCTGACGGATTATTTTGAAAGATGCTTTCAAGCGACGCGTAACGCGCCATCGCGGCGCTCCGCGATTCGAGCATATTGCGTTCGTAGATAAGATTCATGTCGCTGTCCCAGATTTTCGGGAACAGGCACGGAACCGCCAGAGCGCTGCTTCTTCTGCCATGTACCGGCAAACTTTCTGAAGCGATTATAATCAAACCTGTATACTGCGCTGTTGATACGGGACTTAATGTTCTCATAACCGCAGACGGATTATTATGTTTCAGCAGAAGGGCGCTGACGGCGGAAAGGGATATTTTATAGGATGATAATATTTTTTTTAAGTCGGACGAAAGAGACGGCGGTAAAGATGACGCAGTAAGCGCCAGAGCTTCGGCTTCAGACATACTGAAATCACCCTTCTGTATAAGATCGCCGATAGTGGAAGATGAATCTACCTGCAAGTTGAGGATGCCGCTCTGTATCAGCCTTAGGTATTCCAGATTTAAAAGCGATTCGCCCTGCGTTCTCCCAGAAGGAAGCCTGATACCCGCGGAAGCCAAATCCAGTGAAACATCAGCTTTTAACTGCGAAGTATCCCATTCCACTGCCCCTGTAATGCCGGATTTTATATCTGCGAATGTGTTTGCGGCGATAAATAAAGACAGAAATAACGCTATTAATCTGTACATTTAAACTGGTTCCTCATTATGTAAAATTGATATAAAGGACTCGGGGTAATGTCCGCAGTATTGTTTTTTCCTGCTCCCCAATGCCTATTCTAATATCGGCACTTTCAAGGTTCTTCCTTCGCGGAGAATTTGATTTAGCTCCATATCGTTTTGTTCCGCCAGAATTTGCGGATCAATACCGTATCTTATACCTAAAGCCCAAAGGGATTCGCCTTTCTGGACAATATGCTGTCCGTTCAGATTCTGCGCTGAAGTTATCCGCGCGGGAGGCGTTATATCACGATAAGCCGGGATAATGAGCGTTTCTCCGATTTTTAAATACCGTCCGGAAACTCCTGAATTGTGCTGTTCAATCATTTCAATGGAAACTTCATAATGCCTGGACATCGACCATAGGGTATCGCCGCTTCTTACAACATGATAATGATAACGGATTAGTCCCAGATCCTGCCGTTCAAGCACTTGATTGATTTTTTCAAGATGAGCGACGGGAACCTTTAACAGATAACCCGGATCCGCAGGGCTTATCCCATGGATCAGTTCAGCGTTTAATCTGCGCAGTATCCCCCTGTCTACATCAGCTTCAGAAGCGAGAATATCCAGGGAGATCTGACGCTTAAGCGGAATTGCGGTCCACTCATGATGTTCATTCCAGATATTAATGCCAAAACGCCGGGGCTGGGACATGACCCAGGCCGCCGCTACAAATTTGGGCACAAAGTGAATTGTTTCCTGGCTTAATTCATTCCTTCTGCTCAGTTCCCAGTAATTGCGGATACCGGTTCTTTGTATTACTCTGTTTATTCCACCAAGGCCTGTATTGTATGCCGCCAATGCCAGCTCCCAGTTTCCCAGATTCTTGTAATTGTCTGCAAGTTTCAGCAATGCGCCTCTTGTTGATTTAATTACATCCTGACGCTCGTCCAAAATATCATTTACCTTTATCCCGAAAGGAGAAATGCTGTTAAGCATAAACTGCCATAATCCCGCAGCTCCCGATCTGCTTCTTGCTGTTATTACAAAATTGGATTCAATTACAGGCAGATACGCCAGTTCAGGCGGTATATTAAGTTTTTTTATTTCCTCTTTTATAAACGGCAGATAAAGGGTTGCCCTCTCCATTATGGAATTCATATAGATAATCCCGGCAGGACTTGTATACTGGTTAATGTAATGCTGCGTCAGAGGGTACTCAAAAATAGCGGAGTTAAAAAACACGGAATGGGGATAGAAGGATTCAAGCTGAACCGGTATCTCGATATCCGGCTGAACGCTGCGAAGAGGCCGGTTTTCATCAGCGAAAGCAGAGTTTCCCCAGCCCGCTGTCAATAAAACAGAGATAAGGAATAATGAAGCGCAATCAAGCCTGTATTTTATTTTCATACCCTACAATATAAATTTTCGTCAATTGATAATAAAAATTATACTACTAAATGAATCTTATAAGCATATATTTCTATAATTAACCTATATTTTAATTTAAAATTTTTCTCCATAATAAATCCCTGCCCATTCCCAGCGGCCGTGTATCTCCGGGTCCTGCGGAAAGTAAATTTTTCTGAAATACAGGTACCATGTTGAAAGATTGCTGTACCATCCTGTTGTTCTTAAAAATGCCTCTGTATCATTTGATGAAGCATCCAGCGTCGCGGCATAGCGGATGCGGTTATTGTACATGAATTCAGAAAGGGTAAAGTCTACCATCCCTGAATCGTCGTTTTCCACCTGTTCCCAGGAACGGGTAAAAAAATTGACCTTTGCCTGGTAGAGCATTAAAGTCCTGGCGCTGCCTGCATCAAGAGCGCTTTCAATGGCTTGTCTAAGGGCGGGCAGGCTTTCAAATGTCCAGTCTTTTGGCGATTTGCTGAAATCCACCTGCTGCCTGGCGTATTGATCGGCATTCGGATAACCTATAATTATGGTCCCGGTATACGGCAGATAGCTGGCGTATGCCTGAATTGCGTCATTCCAGCTTCCGATTTTTTCACAAGCCTGACCAAGCATAAAGTAAGCGATACCCAAATCAATTTTTTCCGGAAACCGTGAAATCATTTCCTGATAATACCACACCTGGCGTTCAGGAATTAGATCATGATTGATTAACTGTCCAAGACATATAAAATGGATAGATTCATCGTTAACAGTTAAATCAGGGTAATTTTCCAAAATTAGTTCAAAATATAAAGATGCGATTGGCTCTGAACCAAGCTGTAAATGGGCATAAGCTATCATTAATAAATAGTAACTGTTGTATGGATCGGAAGGTGTATTAATAATTCTGGAACTGAGGAAATTTATTACCCTGTCATAATCCCCAGACCTGGCAAAACTTGCGGCTATTTCCCTTGTTACCGCGAATTCGCCTTCGCTGCCCGGTTCCTCCATTTTCAGCAAGTTGAAAAGCTCCCTGAAGTTGCTCTTTTCTTCGTCAGATCCTGTTATGTAATACGGATCGATTCCGTAAATATCAATTAAAAAATCTACCGGAATTAATCCGCAGGATACAATAAAAGGAAAAATTAAAAAGATAATACAGAATTTCTTTATTCCCATTAGTCATTATTTTACCATTGTGCTATATTTTTGTATATGAGGTTCTGTTAAATGGAACCATATTCTAAAGCAGCTGTTCCGCGCCATATATATGTATGTTTCGGAATAGTCTGTAATTTTCCGATAATATAAGGTGATCTTGAAAATCCCGCGGTTGACTTACACTCTTATTTTGCCGGCGCTGATTATAATCTCATGTAATTCAGTGCCTGAAACATCTCCGGAATCCGGCAGCGTCCCGGCGTCCGAACCTGTAGTTGATACAAGGCAGATTACAGGCGGGCTTGTGGATGAAATACGCGGTTTGGTAGAAACAGGCCGTCTGGTTTCTATAAATCAGGCGCTGGATATAATTCAAAACAGAAACCTAAACGGTATAGAATTCGGCCGGTTAATGAACGGCATTATTACGATTATAGTCAGGAATGTATACCCCGATTCCATGTTAAGGCTTCCGTCTTTAGACCTTCCGCCAACTCATAACTATTCCCGTATTATACGTGAAGCAGAAAGAGGCAATTATACAAGTCCTGGTGAACAATCATCGGACTTTTTTGAATATATGCTTCCCTTTATGGTTATTAATGATTATTCCAGACCGGAAATCCTCGCCAAAGCCATAGATGATCTGATAAAAGCGCGCGAACTTCGTCCTGCTTCAGTGCTTCCGTCATACTATTTAGGTTTAATTTATGAGCATATAAAACAATATGATAACGCGCTGATTACCTATAAAAATACTCTGGATTTATATGATGATTTTTATCCCGCTTCAATTGGAACCGCCCGTGTGTTAATGCAGTCTGGCGAAAAGGAAGAGGCCGCAGCGATATATTCAGACCTGATAATTCGTTACCCTGACAACCTGGGCGTAAAACGTCAGCTCGCCATTATCTATTATGAAGAACAAAACTGGTCGCGCGCAGGGCCCGCTGTAGATGAGATATTGCAGCATGAGCCGCGTAACGGTGACTTTTTATTAATGAGAGCGCATATACTAATTGAGCAGGGGAATTTTTTACAGGCCAATACACCCCTGGACACATTCGCTTCAATTAATTCCAATGACAGATTCTACCTGTTCCTCCGCGCCAGAGTGCAGGCCGAAGGCAGCCGCAACCGCGATTCAGCTTTGAATTATTTGCGATCAATTATCAGGACAAACCACGATGACGAGGAGGCACTGATCTTTGCGGTCACCCTGCTGATGGAATCCCAGCGTCCTGCGGATCAGAATGAAGGCAGGGAACTGTTAAAGCATCTGCAGCAAATTGCCGGTTCGTCAATTGTAGTGTTAAGTTTAAGCCTTCATGACGCGGTTTACAATGAGAACTGGAGGGAAGCGCAGGGGTTTCTTAACCGTATTCTCGCTGTCCGCCGCACCACCCAGGATCTTATAGACGCATACCATGTTGAACACGGATTGGGAAACAACGCAAGAGCGCTTTCCTACGCGCGTGAACTGTACGAAAGGGATACATCCAACAGCGATTATATCATTATTTATATTTCCGCGCTGATAGACAATAACAGAACAGAGGAAGCCTCAACAATGCTGGCAGGCAGGCTTGCCTCATCAGGCAGCGGAGCTGTTATAAGCCGTTATTATTACCTGCGCAGCCGCATCCAAAGCAACGAAGAATCCGCGTTAAACGATCTCCGTTCCAGCCTTTTTGAAGACCCTAGAAATTTAGACGCCATTATCGCCATGTTTGAAATCTACCACCGCCGCCGCGAAGAAAGGCGCGCGGTTTACTATTTAAGACAGGCAATGGCCATAGCGCCCGATAACCCTGTTGTTAGACGATATGAGAGGGAATACGCCGCTTTGCTTGGCAGAAATTAAATTATTTTTATTCATAGATAACAAACACGGCGCAGAGTACATTGCAGCTGCGGCGTTTTTAATTAATAAACATGTTAACAACCGCGCACTTGATAAATCTCTCCATTTCAACGAAAATAAAAGTTAAACCATGGGTAAAAAACAGAAAAAACAGGACAATGTCAGCGCTATACGGTTCTCCATCGGCGCTAAACTTGTAATAATTATAACAATTCTTGTTCTTGTATCTCTGGGAGCGATAACATTTCTTGTGTCATATTTGGTCAGAGAGGATTTACAGGTTACAGCGGAAGAGAATAACTTTGAAGTGAACCGGCGCACCTCCTTTGAAACTGAATATTCGCTGTCCAATGTTCATTCAAATTGCCTTGTGCTGATGCAGATTATCAATGCTGCGGGAGCCGACAGCGGGCTTGCGGGACAGGCCGCTGATTTTTTCTTTGAACGGAACGGACAGATTGCCGCTCTTCAGTTTCCAAGTTTAGACAGACCGGATAATCTTTTAATTAACCGAAGATTCCTGCTAAATAATGAAATAGACGAGTATCTTATTGATTATTTTTTTGAGATTAATAATGATACATTACAGCGAGCTTCAGGAGGAGAGACAATAATTCTGAACGCCGCTCCTCATTTTTCTGTTCATTTGCTGGCGCTTTTTTATCCTGTTCAGAGCGGCGGAGTAGTATCAATTCTTTTTTCACCGGATAATCTGAATGACAGTTTCAGTTCTGGAATAAATCAATCATACCTTATAAACGGGGACGGCGATATTTTAATTCATCCGGACTATGAACTTGTAATGGCGGGGGCGAATTTTGCCAACAGGTACTTTATCCGCGCGATACGGGAAAGTCCCGTAAGGAATAAACAGGATCTTTATATTGATGACGGCATTCAGTATTTTGTGGCTTATTCAAAATTAAATACCGGCGCGTCTATCGCCATCACTAGCATTGAATACGACAAGGTCTTTGAAGGAATTGCGGCTACCACCAGGCGCAATATGTATCTTACAGCCGCCGTTTTAAGCCTTTCGATACTCTTTATATGGTTCTTTTCCCAAACCATTTCTGTCGCGCTTAAATCGCTCGCGCGGGCCGCGCTCAATATCGAAGGCGGCGTTTTTGAGGTAAACCTTAAACCAAAAGGGCATGATGAAATCAGTTTCTTAACATCCAGCTTTCAGAAGATGAGTTCCGCGCTGGGAGTTTTCGGAAGGTTTACCAACCGCGAGATAGCGATTAAAGCGATGCGCGGTGAAATAAAACCAGGCGGTCTGCCGAAACACGCAACAATCTTTTTTTCAGATATACGCGGGTTTACGGAAAAATCGGAAAATTTTACCAAGTCATTCGGCAAGGATGCGTCTGATAAAATAGTTCACTGGCTGAATGAATATTTTACGCAGATGGTAGATTGCGTGGAAAAAACAAACGGCGTAGTGGATAAATTTATAGGCGATGCGGTAATGGCGCATTGGGGAACCGCCTATTCCGCCGGAAGCCCCGCCAAAGACGCTTTTAACTGCGTTAAAGCCGCGCTGATGATGCGCAAGGCGCTGTACTACCTGAACCAGAAACGCAAACCAGGCGACGCAGGTGATCCGCCGATATCAATCGGAGCCGGCATAAATACTGGTATTGTTACAGCAGGGCAGCTTGGCTCTGATCTCCGCATGGAATACACTGTTATAGGCGATCCTGTTAATCTTGCTTCCCGCATTGAAGCTTTGAACAAACCGCTTGGAACGGATATTCTAATCTCTGAAGATACATGGAATTTAATTAAGGATCATTTTATCACTGAGGAAATGCCGCCCGTTACCGTAAAGGGAAAAGAAAAACCTGTGCGCCTGTTCGCGGTTGTAAACCATGTCGCCGTCACTTTAGGTCCCAAAACACTGGCTGAAGTCAGGGAGATGCTTGGCATAAAAGCTCCAGATTTGTCAAAGGTTGATATTGACGCGCAGGAGAAGAAGTATAAAATCAGCGGAATAAAATGAGAAATGAAAAATGAGTAAAGAGAAAAGCGCTTCCCGGGTTTTGGATATCGCTGTTGTTATATTATGCCTTTCGGGATTTGGCGCGAGCCTTTATTTTTTCCAGAATGATCTTTTAAAAACGCTTCGTTCCATGTCAATACAGAGCGCGGGATATGTAACCATTAAGCATAATACAGTTCAGCGGCGAATGGCCGACAGGGTTGTATGGGATCGCCTGAACGCGCAGTCGCCCGTGTATCCCGGGGATTTAATACGGATAGCCAGGCATTCCGGCGCAATGCTTAACATAGACAACAACTATGTTGAGTTAGGTGAAAATTCACTAATACGCATACAGAAAAACTCAGACGCATCTCAAATAGATTTTTACCTTGGCAGCATTTATATCACTTCAGAACAGGACTCAGGCAGCATTGTGCTTTCCATCGCTGAGCAAAAAATTGAATCTGCGCCAGGCGCGGTATTCTACGCCTCTTATGACAATGAAGGCATGATACTGCAGGTAAGTGAAGGCATCGTACAGATGACCCAAGACGGATTTATTCAAAGCATACCCGCCGGGAATGTGATAATTAAGGACATTGAAGGGAATGAACGGCTGGAACCAATGGCCCTTGTATCCTATCCGCGTCCCAACGCACGTTATCTGAAATCCAGCGCGCAGTCTGAGCCTGTCTATTTTAACTGGAACAGGATCAATTTAGATCCGCAGGAAGGATTACGGCTTGAGATCGCCGAAGACTATAGTTTTTCAAAAGTTGCATATATTATCGAGGACCTCGACTCAACTGCGGCAGTCCCTGTCGGCAATGGGGTAAAATACTGGCGGCTTTCTGCACAGGATGCCGTTCTCAGTACAGGACGAATGACTGTTACGGAAGCTGTCCCTCCTTTGCTGTTAAACCCCGCGCAGGATGCGGTTTTTAATTTCAGAACAACATGGCCCAAAATTTATTTCCGCTGGTCAGAATCAGAGGATGTAATGTTTTATATTCTGCAAATTTCACAGTCGCAGGATTTCAGTGACAGTATAACTTCGCAGGTGCAGGGAACATCCTATATTGGACCGGAATTAGGTCCCGGAAGATGGTACTGGCGCGTTCAGCCTGTTTATTCTCATGTTTATGAAAGCGGTTACAGTGAAGCGTCCGCAATATATTCTAAAACATCAGGTTTTAATATTAGCAAAAGCGATGAACTGCAAATGCCTGTTCTTGTCATGCCCGCCTCTGACAGCATGGTTAATATTGGCATAGACCGGACAGACATATCTTTTTCCTGGTCAAGTTACACTAACGCTGTTTCATATACTATCCAGATTTCCTCAGACCCTAATTTACGGAATCCTGCGGTGATCGACACTGTGCGTAATAATTTTTATGTATACGGCAAGGAAAAAAATATTCTCTCCGCAGGGCTTTATTACTGGAGCGTTTTTTATACGGATGATGAGGGGAATACATCTCCGCTTCCGCCTGCTAAACATTTTACCGCTGTTGAAAGAGCGGTAAATATTAGGTTGATCTTCCCTCCTGACAATTACAGCATTGAAGAGGATCATATACAGAACACACGCTTTTCATGGAGGACAAATATACTCCATGAAAAACGTTTCCAGGTATCTGCCTTTCCGGATTTCTCCGATAAAGTGATTGATGAACCCGCGTCAGACGATTTCTTCCAGGGAATTTCCATCCCTCCCGGCGACTGGTACTGGCGGATCTCGGCAAGATACGATGCTATGTCTCCGGTTTATTACGCATCCTCGCGGTCTTTTTCACTTGTCCGTTCTCCGCCTCCGCCGAAACCTGAACCAATACCGGAACCGATTCCTGTGCCGGTGCAGATTGTTCAATTAATTCCGCCGCCGCAGAGAGTTGTGCCGGAACCTGTTCAGGAACCGCAGCCCGCGCCGGAACCGGTTCGTATTCCGGAACCGGTACAAGAACCAGCACCGCAGCCTGTCAAGGAACCGGAGCCTGTACTTATAGCGGAGCTTCCGGTACCTGTTCGTATTCCTGAACCTGTCAGGGAACCGGAACCAGTTCCTGAACCTGTTCAAGAACCTGATCCGGAACCTGAGCCTTCACGTCTTATGCTGCGCTCTCCTTTACAGAATGCGGTAATTCCGGGGTTGACCGCCATTACACAGCCGACTGTCTTCAGTTGGGAAACCAGTGATGTTGTGAGAAATTCCAGGTTTTTATTATCGCGCCGCTCCAACCTGTCGCAGAGCGAAGTAGAGATACTCAATCCGGGCCGTTCAGTTACAGTCAACTCTCTGGAAGAAGGTTTATGGTACTGGATATTTGAAGCGTTTACCCCCGAAGGTCTGCCTTTCCTGTCAGAAGGACCCAGGCAATTGCAGGTGCAGCCAATACCGCTTTTACCCGCTCCGCAGAATATTCAGCCTGTCAGAGGATTTCGTATCGGAGCGGAAGAATTACGCCGGCAAAGGGATATAAATTTCAGCTGGTCCGCAGCAGACGGAGCCAACAGGTATGTATTAACAATCAGCAAGGATACAGGTTCCGGATTACAGCAGATTTTTCAGACAGAGCCGCAGAGCGCTTTAAATTATTCATTTAGCAATCTGGAACTGCTGGAACATAACGCAACATATATCTGGAAGGTAGAGGCGTTTTTCTATAATTCAAATGGCGTCATTATTCAGCGCAGCCTGCCGGGTGAAAGCCATTTTTCACTGAATGTTCCGCGTCCCGGCCGTGTACAAATAGATGATTTGGGAATCCTGTATGGTTTTTAATCAAAGGTTCTATCTTTTATTAATACAGACAATAATATCCATTTTAACCGCTCCATTTATTTTTTCGCAGAATTATAACTTTTTTCTGGATACATCGGGTAACTCACCGGTTTTTTTTCAGCATATTTCCTGGTCTAAGGAAGAGTATGCTCTTTTTTATGAAGTGGCGATTCAAAAAGAAGAAGGCGGATACAGGGATTACAGGCATGAATCAACCGAAGAAACATTTTTAAACATTTCCCTGCCGCCCGGAAAATACCGCTTTAATGTGCTGCCCTATGATCTGCTGGGACAGTCAGGTCAGGCGTCTGAATGGAAAACCTTTGAAATTTTAACAGCCTATCAGCCGTCGCTGGAGAAATTTTATCCTTCCGCTTTTTATATGGAAAACTATTCAGAAAGAGCGCTGGATATAGCCGGAAGCAATCTGCTTGATGAAACTGAAGTGTATCTGCGAAATAACTCCAATTCGCTTTTCGCTGTAAATTTAAATATCAGGGATAAAAACCGGGCAACCCTTTTTTTTGATGATGAAAATTTAATCCCCGGAACTTATCAAATTTACATACGGAATCCCGGCGGCCTGGAATCAACAACTGATGGTTTTTTTGTCGGTTACCGCAGAATATTTGATCTTTTTATTAAACTATCCTGGTCGCCTGCAATACCTGTTTACGGAGAAGTATTGAACGCAGCAGATTCAAGCCTGTATCTTGCAGGCGCTGAATTGAATTTTTGCGCGGTGACAACAAGGCGAAGTTTTTTTAATTTCGGTTTTGATATATCAGCTTCGGCAGGTATATTAAATTCTGTTACTTCTTTTAAAACCGATTTTGACAGTTTTTTTAATGGGTTTCAGGATACCGGCTCAGGAGCGTCATGGGTGGAATTAAATTTTAACCTGTTATTGCGAAAATATTTTTTACATAAACTCATGTCTGTAACAATCCACGGCGGCGGCGGGTTTTCTTTTTTTAATCTTAGTGATGAAAATGCTGACAGAGAAAATGATTTTACATTACAATGTAATCTGGGATTATCCTATATGCTGCATCTCTATGATATTCTGTACCTGGAAGCAGGTGTTAATTTTGTTTTTTTCCAAACGCCTGAATCTTCCGGTTTAATAAGACCCAAGCTGGGCATAGCCTGGAAATTTTAAAGGAGAATATATGCTCTCGCGAAACGATTTTGTATTTTCAATCGGTTACGACGGTCCTGCCGCGATAATAGACGGACAGGCCAAAAAACGATATTCAGCGCTTTCAACAAAAGAACTTGCGGAAAAAGGCATGTTCCGCGCCGCATATTCTTCGGCAATTTGGTCAAAAGACCCAAAAGAAGTGGAAACCGTACTGGAAATTTATAACAAGGCAACAAACTCATCCATCCCCGAAACATCTCTCATGCGCCTTTTCGGAGTTTTTCCAACAGAGGTTTCAAGAGCTATAGTTTTATAAAATTGAGGCTGTTCCAAAACTGTAGATTTTAGAACAACCTCATTAATGAATAAATTTACCCTTGAATAGTTTTCAATTTTAAGCTAAAGTACAGACAAATATATAGTTAAGGATGTAAACCATGGATAATTTCGTAATGTCGCTGCTTATGGCAGCTCCGCAAGCGGCCGGTGAGCCGGCGGGAGGAGCCGGCTTATTAACCAGCATGATCCCCTTTATCGCGATAATCGCCATTTTCTATCTTTTAATAATCAGGCCGCAGAATAAGAAGCGGAAAGAAACCGAGAAAATGCTTGCTTCTGTTAAAAAAGGGGATAAAATTGTAACCATCGGCGGAGTTCATGGAACAGTTCACAGCGTAAAAGAATCTACTGTTATAGTCAGAGTTGACGAAAATGTAAAGATGGAATTCCAGCGCAGCGCGATTTCCAGCATTATTAATCCGGCGCCTGTAAAAGAAGAAAAAGAAAAAATAGAAGATAAAAGCGAAAAAGATGAGGATAAATCCGAAGGTCAGGCATCCGAATCAGAAAAAAATTAAAGGTATTGGAGCGAATACATGAGCAAACGGTATAGATTCTTTATTGTTCTTGCGGTGTTGGGGGTATGTTTTGCCTTTCTCTGGCCGACACTGCGCTGGTATTTTTTTGTACCCAGGGATAAACAGGCGCTGGCGCAGGAATCCAGGCAGCAGATAAGGACTTATGCTTCCCAGACTGCCAGCGGTGATTTACAGCGTCTTATTGAAGCGGTGCGTTTAAACGAGGATGTTCCCCAGGACCTGGAATTTATTACAACCGCCGCGAAAAAGCTGCAAAAAACCAATAAACTGCCGCAGCCGGAAGTCTGGAACGCCAGGGCTGTTCTTGAAGTTTTTTCCAGCAGGCGGGAAGCGCTGGAAACAATCGAAGCAAAATATCGCGACGAGATTTTCGCGTATAAAGACCTTCAGAGAAACGCGGTTAAGCTGGGTCTGGATCTATCAGGCGGTTTGAGCATTGTATTGCAGGCAAATCTTGCCTCTCTTCAGGAGCGCCTGGGTCGTTCATTAAATGAAGAGGATCGTGTAGACGCGATGAATCGCGCGCTTGAAGTTTTAAACAGCCGTATAGACCGTTTTGGCCTTACAGAACCTGTTATCCGCCGCCAGGGGTCAGATCAGGTATATGTTGAAATTCCCGGAACCGCCGATCCTGAACGGATTAATGATATCATTATGGGAAAAGGCAGCCTTGCCTTCCATTTGGAAGATACTGAAGCTACCGAGGCGTTTAACGCTTATTACCGCTTAAATCCTACAACCACATTTGATTCAAGCGGTAAATTGATCGATCCTACCATAGTGCCGGCGGATGTTATGGTTCTTGGCTTTTTTATCAAGGATCGTTACGGTCTTGATGAGCAGGACAGAAACGCGGACGGAAGCCTGCGGTACGTCGCTGTGAAAAAGGATGTCGGTCTGTACGGGCTGGACGGCAATCATATCCAGGAAGCCATTGTAGAACGCAATACTTTAGACGGTAAACCTGAAGTAACTTTCAGACTGGATGCCGAAGGCGGTGAAATTTTCTACCGTCTGACATCGGCGAATGTTGACAAGGTGCTGACTATTGTGCTTGACGATAAAGTAAAATCCCGCGCTACAATCCAGAGCGCCATAAGGGATTCTGTGCGGCTTACGGGATTTGGTCTTGATGAAGCGAATAATATTGCCCTCACTTTAAGGACTGCGGCTCTGCCTGTGGAACTTGAAGTGGCAAGCCAGCAGAGCATCGGCGCTTCAATGGGAGAAGACACAATTCGTCAGGGACTTTACGCGCTGCTTGGCGGTATAGTCGCGGTTTTAATTTTCATGCTTGTTTATTACAGAACCGCCGGTATTAACGCTGTAGTCGCGCAGTTATTAAATTTTTATATAATGTTCAGCGTACTTTCTGTTCTTAATTTTACGCTGACATTGCCTGCTATCGCCGGATTCATTCTGACTATCGGCATGGCTACAGACGCCAATGTGATAATCTTTGAACGCATGAAAGAAGAAATGCGCCTCGGCAAATCAAGAAAGGCTGTTGTCGAAGCCGGGTTTGGAAAGGCGTTCTGGGCGATTATGGACTCCAATATAACAACTTTTATCGCCGCGTTGTTTCTTTCCCAGCTTGGTTCAGGGCCAATCAGGGGTTTCGCTGTAAGTCTGTCAATCGGAGTGTTTTCATCAGTCTTTACCGCGCTGTTTGTGTCGCGGCTGATATTCGACTTTGGCACTGATGTAATGCGCAGTAAAAATCTTGCGGTAAGCTGGACAACCCGTATTCAGGAAGGCGTTAAAGGGGCAAAAATATGAGCATCAGCATAAATATAAAAAAGATCATTCATTTTTCCAAATTTTTCCGTCCTGCTGCCATTATTTCCGCTGTTCTCGTCGTTTTCAGCATTTCAGGTTACATTATCAACAGAGGTTTCGCTCTTGGCGTGGATTTCCAGGCCGGTCTTCTTCAGGAAGTGCAGATTGCCCCAACGGCGTTTAGTTTGCGCTGGTCAGGCACTACAAGCGCCATTCTTAATTTTGATCGCGGAAATTTGTATATCATTACTTCCGGATCGGGAGTTGAAAGCAGAACATATCCATTCTCATTCAGCGAGTACAGCACTATCGGCTCTCTCAGGCGCGCGATGGAACAGCAGCTTGGCGATTTGTCGGTAACGGTAGCCGCGAATGAAAATGTCAGTACCCAATGGCTGCTTTTCAGCTCGCAGAGTAATCCGTATTTAAGCGGCGATACCCCTTATGTTGTTCACTATATTGAACCTCAAAGCGCTCCCATTGACATCTCCGAAGTAAGAAGCGCGATGTCAGGTCTCAGCCAGGGCGTTTCGGTGCAGAATCTTGGAGTTCCCTCGGATCGTCAATTTATGATTCGTGTCGAGGATAAGGATGAAGGGCGCGTAACGGCAAATGAAGTTGTTCAGGTTCTGGAATCGCATTTTGGCAGGGGAAGCATCGCTGTAATTCGTTCCGATTATGTCGGCTCACGTTTTTCCAAAGATCTAACTGATCAGGCGGGCGTGCTTATTACACTTACCCTGCTTTTGATTTTAATTTATTCGGCTTTTCGTTTCAGGTTACAATACGCTGTCGGCGCTGTTATCGCGATAATGTATGATGTTCTTGTAATTATCGCCTTTGTGGTCTGGACGCGGATTGAATTTACAACGCTTACAATCGCGGCCATTCTTACCATTCTGGGTTACTCGACAAATAACACAATTATTTTATTTGATCGTATCAGGGAAAATTTAAAGATATTCCCCGATGACTCGTTTATTGATATTTTGAATCGTTCACTGACAGGTATTCTGGGACGTACTATCATTACAACAGCGACAACAATGCTCGCGGTACTTGCCCTGTTCATCTTTACCACAGGCGCAATGAAGGATTTCGCACTTGCTCTGTTAATTGGCATGGTATCCGGCGTTTACACAACGCTTTTCATTGTTTCCGGTTTTGTGTATTTCTGGGAGACGCAGAAAGTAAAAAGGGAAAAGAAGAAAAAACTGGCCGCAGTATAGCATAAATATTTATGGAAATAATCCGCGCGCGAACGCTTGGTTTCTGCATGGGCGTAAAGCGCGCTGTGGAACTTGCTTGCGCTGAAGCGCGGCGGGCGGGAGAAAGAGGTTCTTCTGTTTTTTCAACCGGTCCTTTAATCCATAATCCCAAAGTGTTAGACGATCTTAAAGCCATTGGAATTGATATATTAAATAAATCGCCGCAAAAAAGCGAAGACTCCCTTGTTATATGTGCGCATGGAATCAATCCTGAGACGGAAAATGATCTGCGCGAAAGCGGCTGCCGCATAATCGATGCTACCTGTCCTAATGTTAAAGCCAGTCAGCTTAAAGCACAGGAATTATCGCGCACAGGCTACTGTCTTTTTCTGGCGGGCGAGGCTGAACATGCTGAAATAAAAGGCATTCTTGGATACGCGCGGGACGCTCCGTTTTGTATTGCCGCAGGCAGCGCCGCAGAAGCGGAAAAAAAAGCCGCAGAACTTTTTAAAATAGATAATCACGCTAAAACTGCGGTTCTGGGACAGACAACAATTTCAGAAGAGGAATATAACTCTGTTTGTGAAGCTGTCAAAAAATATTTTCCTGACGCTGAAATTATCTGTACAATCTGCACCGCAACAGGCAACCGCCTTAATGCGTTACGTGAAATGATTGACAAAGCTGACGCCGTGCTTATAGCGGGCGGAAAAGAATCCGCCAATACCCGGCGGTTGTTATCAGCCGCGCAGGAAAGCGGCAAACCCTGCGTCCTTGCGGAAAGCGCCGCGGATGTCCCTGTATCGTTTTCAGAATACAAAACTGTCGGCATCAGCGCGGGAGCATCTACGCCGGACTCGGTTATCAATGAAATTGAACAGAAACTGCTTAAGTTATAATTCAAGTTTTGTATCAAAATAAAAATAACTTCAGATAAACTACAGGTTTATATGATAAATTATTTTTATGGATATTAATATTCTGGTCGCCGAAGATGATGAACATATAGGAAAAACCATTAAGGCTTTTCTTCTTGACGCGGGTTACCATGTAGAGTTATGCGCTGACGGCCAGACTGCGTGTGAACGCCTTTATGATAAAAAATTCAATTTAGCCATTCTTGATATAATGCTCCCCGGTATGGACGGGCAGGAAATTTTAAGGGAATTCCGCAAGGTAAGCGACGTTCCTGTAATGATGATTACTGCCCTTTCAGGAGACAGCCCTCAATTAAAAGCCTTTGACAACCTGGCAGATGATTTTGTTGCGAAACCTTTTTCCATGCAGGTTCTTTTAAAGAGGGCAGAGGCATTGCTTAGGCGAAGCGGCTCCCTTCAGAAAGAGCTGCGCCTTGGCGCGCTGTGCCTTAACAGGGAAACTTTTAAGGCGTTCTGGGACGGACAGGAGTTGCCGCTAACGCTGCGTGAATTTGAAATTTTATGTCTGCTTGCGAATAACGAAAACAGGGTAGTACCGCATGATACCATGCTGACTAAAATTTGGGGATATGATTATTATTCAAGCGAGGGAACTGTCCACACTCATATAAAAAACATGCGCGCCAAGCTTCCGCAGAATATTATTAAAACTGTCCGGGGCGTGGGATATTCACTGGAGATTGAAAATGAAAAAGCCTGAAATAAAAGTTTTTACAAAAATTTTCGCTTACACAATGCTGCTTGTGCTGTCGATAAGCGCATTGGGAGTATTTCTCTTTTCAAGGGAATTTCTGTCCTTTTACCGCCTGCAGCAGCGCCGTCAGCTTGACTTTTCGTACAGACCGATGATTACTGTAATGACAGACAGGACAATAAGCCATGAGGAAAAAATAGAATTCGCCAGGGAATTTGCAGATAACAATCAGTCATTCAATTTTTCAATTCAGGAAGAAGGCGGAAAAATTTTATTTTCTACATATAATATTACTGATTTGCCTAATGATGATCAAAGCGAGGGACTGCGTTTGCGGTTTACCGGAGTTAACATAGGCCGCCAGGGAGGGACTGAAAATAATTATATTTTAACCGGTTATATTCCAGATTCCAGGAAAATAGACTATTCCGATCTTATAAGGCGCGTATTGCTTGCTCTCTTTTTAATGCTTGCCATCGCGGTATTGGGCGCTCTTCTTTTCGCCAAAAAAGTAACCAAACCTCTTGAGGATGAAATAATCCGCAGGCGCGTCATGGAAGAAAATCAGCGGCTGTTTTTCTCCGCCGCTTCGCATGAATTAAAAACTCCAATCGCCGCAGCAAGGGCGCTTGTGGAAGGAATGATCGCTGGTGTCGGCGATTACCGCGATCATCCTAAATATTTAAGGGAATGCCTCAGTACCCTGGATTCGCAGACCCGTCTTGTTTCAGATATTCTTGACATTGTAAAACTTTCAGGAGAAGAGACAGAGCCGAATGTCTCCATGCCTTTAAAAGTATCCTTTGACCTTGCGGATTTGGGAAATTCGGTTCTTGGAGAATACCGTCCGTTAGCTGAATTAAAAGAATTAATAATAGAAGGTGAATTCCCGCATGTTACAGTTCAGGCGGACCGCGGTCTTTTTCAGCGCGTTCTTTCCAATGTGATTGCGAACGCGGTGCAATATACGCCGCAGGGAGAGAAAATACGCATAGAGTTTGAAAGCGGAAAAAACAGCCGTCTTGGCGTACTAAATACTGGCGTGCATATTTCCGATGAAGTTATTACAAAAATTTTTGAACCGTTTTACCGCCCTGACCTTGCGAGAACCAGGCATGGTTCGCAAAGCGGACTTGGCCTTACGATAGTTAAAAAAGCGCTTGAGCGGATGAAACTAAAATTCAGTCTGGAAAACACCAATGAAGGAGTGTTATTTTGGATGGAGCTGCCGTTATGAGAAATGTTATTAAAAAAGCTTATGTTTTAATATCTTTGGCCGCATTGCCACTTCTGACAGGTTGCGGCGCTTCAAATGGATCAGGCAGGGCAGTTACAGATTCTGATTTTTTTGAAAGTAAGATTGACGGTGAAATTAATATCTCTGTTTATGACTCGATGCTCTATAAAAATTTTCTTAAGGAAGCGGCGCGCGCATTTGAAAATAAATATCCCGGCGCTAAAGTTAATATCGAAACTTTCTCTGTAATGCCTGAAATAAAAACCATGGAAGTAGACGGTAAATTCATATCCGTAATGCAGAGCAGCGATGAATCGCAGACAAGAAGCGACTATATAAACCGGGTAAATACAAGGATCATGAGCGGAGAGGGCGCTGACATTTACGCGATGGATTTCCTTCCCCTGAATAAATTAATTAACAGCAGCGCTTTGGAAAATCTTGACAATTATATGACACTCGATCCTGATTTTAATAAAAACGATTACAGGGAAAATATACTGGAGGCCCTGCGTTTCAGGGGAGGTATTTGGTTATTACCGATCAATTATTCGTTTAACTATTTTTCCTATGATTCAACATTGATTCCTTTGCATGCCGCGTTGAATTTCGGTGCTGACAGGGCTTTTAATACAGAAAAACTTATTAATCTTGGTATCCCTTTTTTTGACGGAAGCCGCTTGCTCTTTAATTATACAGGGGGGCTTGGCAGCATGTTTGATTTGCTTCTAAATGAAAATTTCCATTCTTTTGTTGATTTTAACACAGGACGCGCGAATTTCATAAACGGCGGATTTGCTTCGATGCTTGAATCTATTAATTATTTTACTGATCATGGTTATATCAGGCGCAATGCCGTGTCAGCAATGGATATAGAAGAACTTATGCAAAGAGCAATGGAAGCTCCGGCGGAAAGAGTGTTTTTTAAGTTGAACAACAGTTATTTCCTTATTAATATGTTTATCCGTGAATTGACGCAGGAGATGAACACAGGTTTCAGCGGCAGCATTGTCGCAGCAATCGAAGATGATGATAAAATTTCAGGGATTCAGGCAAACGCTGATGGAAAAGTTCCATTCTCATACAATTTGGGTTTTGGAATTAACTCGTCATCAAAAAACAGGGAAACCGCATGGGCTTTTATTAAATTTCTTCTCTCAAAAGAAATGCAGCTCTCACCGTATATTTTCAACCTTCCTTTAAATAACGAGGCAAGAAACGAAAAAATTCAGTTTGATTTTAAAATGGCTATTGGAATGTATGATGAAGAGTTAAATAACCGCCAATTGCAGGCAATGGAAAATTATACATCCGCGCTTGAAAGCCTGTCAGGATTAATTGACACATATATAATACAGGACACAAACATAAATGACATGATAATGCAAGAAACGCAGTATTTTTTAACCGGTACAAGAACAGCGGAAGAAGTAACAAAGGCTTTGCAGAACAAGGCGGATCTATATCTTAGCGAATAGGATTGTATATGAGACAAAACTTCAGGAAAACTACAGGTTCAATACAGTAACAATACATGTATGTAGTTAATTATATTTATGTTAATTCAATAAATACGGAGGAAAAATGAAAAAGATTTATTTTATTTTATTGACTGTAGTTTTAATTTTAACAGGCTGCGGCGGGAAAAGAGCGTCACAGATGAGCGAATTAACCCCTGAATTTTTTTCAGGCGGAATTACAGGAGAGATTACAGTTTCGGCCTATGATTCAATGGCTTATAAGAGTTATCTTGAAGAAGCGGCGCGCGCTTTTGAAGAACAGTATCCCGGGGCAAAGGTTAAAATTGAAACATTTTCCGCGATGCCGGAAATCAGAACAGGAGAGCAGGGCGGTAACCAGATGATCCTGGTGCAGATGCAGGATGATCCTCAGGGCAGAACCGATTATATAAGCCGCATAAATACCAATATCATGAGCGGAGAAGGCGCTGACATTTACGCCATGGATATTCTTCCCATTCATAAATTTACAGAGAGCGGAACTCTGGAAAATTTAAAACCCTATATGTCGCTCGATCCGAATTTTAACAAAGCTGAGTACAGGCAAAATATTCTTGACGCTTTAAATTACCGTAACGGCGTTTGGTTTATTCCTATGGATTATACTTTTAATTATTTCGCGTATGACGCAAGCCTTGTTCCGCCGCAAATCGCTTCGGGTTTTGGCGCTGATAAAACCTGGAATACAGATGAGCTTTTTAAGCTGGGAATACCAATGTATAACGGGACTTATAAACTCTTCAGCGCCTATAATTTTTCAAGAGGACCTTCAAACAGTATATTTAAACAGCTCCTCAATGAAAACATTCAGTCATTTTTAAATCTGGAAACAAGCCGCGCGGATTTCTCGGGCGGCGGCTTTTCTTCCCTTCTATCTTCTGTAAAACATTATACTGAACAGGGTTATATACCGGGCGCTGTTACAGGGCAGCAGGATGCCGGACAAATGATGCGCATAACGTCCGAAGCTGTTACAGACAGATTCTTTTTTAAACTAAACAGTAATACGTCTCTTATCAGCCAGTTTCTTCGCGGTACAGGCAGGATAATGAGGGTGGAAGGAGGCGGAGCGCGCAACATTGATGACAATGATGAGATTGCCGGTATCCAATCCCGCGCGGACGGTTCTGTGCCGTTTGAGTATACACGCGGTTTCGCGGTTAATAACCAGTCTAAAAACAAGTTAACCGCCTGGGCTTTTATTAAATTCCTTTTAACAAAAGAGATGCAGTTATCATCAACGCTTGTCAATATGGGGCTTCCCGTTAACAATGAAGCCAGGGCGGAAAAAGCGGAGCTTGCTTTTTCAGGCGCGCTGTACGGCAGACCGGGTGAAATGAATGATCAGATGCGCCAGGCAATGGAAAGATACAAAGCCGCGGTAGAAAAACTCAGCGACAATATTGACTGCTTCACAGTTCAGGATACTGTCATTAATGACATGATTTCCAATGAAGTGCGGTATTTTTTTACCGATAACAGGGCGGCCGGTGATGTCGCGGGCGTTATACAAAACAAGGCAGATCTTTACCTTAGCGAGTAATGTCAATGAATATTGGATTAAAGCTTGGGAAAAATGGTTTTTTCAGTTCCGGTTTTTTCTTTGTACTGCCGGGACTGATTGGTTTTGGACTATTTTTTATTTTTCCCTTTTGCCTTTCCATGATCTACGCTTTTATGGACAAGCCGGTAAATGGTTCTTTTATCGGCTTCGCCAATTTTAGATCCCTTTTTGTAAACCGTGCGTACCTTCGGGGACTTGCGAATACAATCCGGTTTATCGGAATTTCTGCGCCGCTTAACCTGATCATTTCGCTCGCAATTGCAATGATGTTAAACAAAATTATCAGGGGACGCCAATGGTTTTCGCTTTTGTTTTTAGTACCGCTTGTTATACCATCCGGTTCTATGGTTTTTTTCTGGAAAACGCTTTTTTCATACGACGGCGCGTTAAACGGAATGCTTCAAAATTTCAGCATATCAAAAATCAACTGGCTTGATTCCGTGCTGGCTCTGCCTGTAATGATACTGATTTTCCTGTGGAAGAACTGCGGATATAATATGATACTCTTCCTCGCGGGCCTGTCGAATATTCCAAAGGATTACTATGAGGCAGCGTGGATGGATAACGCTTCATCTTTTCAGGCTTTCAGACATATTACTTTTCCTTGTCTTCTGCCCACATTTGTTCTTGCCTTCATCATGTCTATTATAAATTCTTTTAAAATATTCAGGGAGATATATTTAATTACCGGAAACTATCCGCAGGAAAGTATTTATACTTTACAGCATTTTATGAACAATATGTTCGCGTCGCTGAATTATCCGCGCCTTACATCCGCGACCGCGCTGCTGGTTTTAATAATGTTTTTCTTTACACAGTTCCTATTGCGGCTTGAAAGGAGGGTTGCGTAATGCTTTATTTGGGCCGTCAAGCGGGAAGAAATTCATTACAGACGCAGCGTATCCTTCGCATGAGAAATCCTGCAATTAAAAAGAATCCTATTACTGTAACAATTTTTCTTTTGGTTATTGGATCAATTATGCTTTTCCCACTAATTGTCACAATTACCGGTTCCTTTATGACCGAACAGGCGATTCTTGTAAATTATTCGTCTAATGTTACGTCCTTTGATCTTGTGGACGGCATTACAGAACGTTATAAAAACATTCTTTTAATTCCAAATCCTGTTACGCTCAAACAATACGCGGGAGTGCTGATAGATCAGCCGTCATTTCTGGTTTTAATTTTCAATTCATTAAAGATAACATTACCAGTAACACTGGGAGCCCTTGTGTTCGGCCTTCTTACGGCATACGGCTTTACAATATGGCAATGGAAACGAAAGGAACAGCTTTTCCTTGTGTTTATTGTGGTTATGCTCATGCCACTTCAGGCGGTTCTTGTGCCGAATTATATAATTGCCGCGATTTTAGGCATACAGAAAAATTATCTTGCAATAATACTGCCGGGGATATTTTCTCCTTTTGGAGTATTTCTGGCGCGCCAGAGCATGAAAGCGATTCCGCAGGCCTATTTTGAATCCGCCAGAATTGACGGCGCGGGAAATATTAATATATTTTTTTATATAATTATTCCGCAGCTAAAATCGACAATAGCCGCCATTTGCATGCTGACATTTATTGAATACTGGAATGTGGTTGAACAAGCTGTTATTTTTATTAATGACTACAGGCTTGAGCCCCTTTCCGTTTATCTTTCCCGGCTCGCGGACGGCAGAAACGGCCTTATTTTTGCGGCGTCCTGCGTGTATATGTTTTTGCCAATCTGGTTTTTACTGGCCGGCCAGAAGGACCTGGAGAAGGGCATAGAACTGTCAGGCGTTAAATGACATTAACAGGATTATTAACATGAAGTTGAATAAAAAAACTACAGGAGCGTTAATTTTCATTTTGCTAGTTTTGCTCCTGTTCTTCTCGAAAACAATTTACACCTATAATATGCCGGAAGTAACAGGCACAAGACCCAAAAGAGGATCACTTTCAAAACTGGAAATAAGTTCAGGTATTGCGGCATGGGCAGACACTGAAATGATTTACGCATCATGCGCGGGTACTGTAGGCAGGGTGTTCGCCAGAGAAGGAGACAGGGTAGAAAGAGGCCAAATACTTTTTGAGATGGATTTTAATATAACAGCGGCACAAAGGCGTCTTGCTGAAACAGACAACAATATTTCCAGGCTGCAGGCGGATATCCGTGGATCCATTTCAAGATTAAACAGCATAAAAGAAGCGCTTGCCGCGGCTGTTTCTCCTTCCGGCGCTAACAATCTGATGACAGACTTGCCTGATACTGAAACAGAATCTCAACTCCCGTCTGTTTCCGGGCAGGAGGGGCTGATAACCATTGAAATAGCAAGAGCGAGAATCGCTTTGGCAAACGCGCAGTTCGCTTATGAAATAGGCTCGATGAGCCGCAATGATTTTACAAATGCAGAAAACAACCTAAAAGCGCTGCTATATAAATATGAAGCCGACGCGAATGATATAGAACATTCTGTTGTATTAAAACAAATTGATTTGGAAAATTTAAAACTGTCCAGGGAAACCATTCAGGAGATATTGAGGGATTACAGAAACAATGCTGTTATAAGATCTCCTGCGGACGGGATCATTCTGGAGATGCCCGCAGAAAGAGGAAAGTTTTTTCAGGAGAATATACTTCTCGCGTCAATCGGCGCGGGCAATGAATTTACTGTTGAGTGCAATATATCACTGGATAATAATTTTGTTAATCAGGGAGATACCTGCGAACTCAGCAACGCGAGCCATGTGCTAAAGGGGACTGTGCGCAGGGTAAGGCCTTCAGCTAACGCTAAAACTGTAACAATCACTTTAATATCGGACAATGTTTCTGGCGGAGAAACATTTAATATAACTTTTGAGAAAAACAGCTCTTCTTCATTTACATTGGTTCCAAATAACGCCATAAATCAGGATAATGACGGATACTTTATTTACCAGATAAAACGCAGGAAGGGAATAATGGGAGATGAATATTATCTTGATAGGCTTGGCATTTTTATCGGCGATTCCGATCATCAAAATACTGCGGTTCTGCGCGGGATTACTTTTTTTGAACCTGTTGTGCTTGTTAGCAATAAAGCGCTTAATGCCGGCATTACGGTTTCCCTGAAAAACCCGGAGGACTTTTTTGAAAATTAACCAGTCTTTACCGGGAGAAGAACTTTCCTCTGATGAATTGCCTGTTCGGACGCCCGGCGTAAAAAAAAACTCTCATTCGCCTGTTATCGCGCTCTTTCTTTCGGCTTTTCTTCTGTGTTTGGGAGGGCTTTGCGTACCGGCCTTTATGGTGCAAAGGGAAGTGAATGGCAGCTTGCTCATGATATTACCGGCGCAGCCTGGCTCGCCCAAATTTGATGTGCAGAAAATTGAAGAGTATTCCGAAAATGAATTTCTCATAACGTATCAGATTCCGGGTACAGCGAGAGTAAGCCTTCCTCACGGCGAATTTCCCGTTCTGGTTATCGGGACAAACTCATGTTATTCCAATTTACTGTTATCTGTAATTTCAGAAGGCTCATTTTTTTCAAAACAGGCATGGAAAAGCAAACAAAGACACGCTGTGCTGAATGAAAAAGCGGCGTTTACAATATTCGGCAGCAGCCGCATAGCAGGCAATCAGTTTAAAATACAAAATGAAACATGGCTTGTAAGCGGAGTAATCAATGACGGGAATGATGATAAAAGCATCATCTATATCCCTTCATCAGTAAACGGAGGCGCAGCTGGCGAGTTATTGGCTCTGATGACAGAAAGTTCAGGTGTTAATGCCGGTTATAACGAGGCATATATAAAGAACAGCATTAAAACACTTGGAGTCCATGAAGGAAATTTTAGCTTTTATAATCTTGGAGTCAGGATCCGCCGTTTATGGGAACGGGTAGTAATTGCTTTGTTGCTATTCACCGCCCTGTTCTTTATAAGCCTGATGAGGCATATCTTAATAAAATTTTTCAGTGCGTTAGCTGATATAAAAAAAATGACGGACAGCCGCTATATTGGCGAAATACTGCGCGATGACGGGATAACTTTTTTAAGGCTCGCCTTTTTGGTTTTGGCTGTTTTACTTTTGCCTTCATTATCTTTGGTTTTATTTATTAGAATGGTTTCCGTCATTCTGCCGTGGCAGGACATCCCTTCGCTTGGCGGATTAAATCATGAACTGTTTTATCCCTATCTTGTCAGGCTTTACAATTTTGAGCTGGTTTCAGGAATTCTGTTTGTTTTCACGCTTGTCTTTCTTGCTGCGTTTTTTGTTGCCTGGTTTTTGCGTCCAGTTCACTCATTTAAAACAACCGCTGTAAAGGTGAGCAGTTGAGCATCAGGGGCGTTATAGGAACCCGGAGGCAGACCGGCTTTTATGCAGATATAATCCAGATACTCATCAAGATTCCAGCCCTGTTCAACGGGAACCTGCGGCAGTAAAACTCCCGCTCGTCCTCCCCTGATCAAATACAATCCGTGAACGCCGACTTTTACCTGCCGGGGGTCAGAGCATGGGATCATGGGTGAAAGAGCAGAAATCTCTATGTCACAGTGTTGAAATTCATCCTTTTTTAGCGGCGGAAAGCGGGGATCGCCGAATGCGGCTTCCTTTGCCATCAGGCGGACAGTCTCAATTAAAGGTAAATTCGCGGACATTCTGCCTATACATCCCCGTAAATTCCGCTGTGATCCATTTGTAATATGCAATGTAACAAAAGCGCCGCAGGGCGTATTTAAAATTGAACCGTTTTCATACGAATCAGGATATACAGGCTTACGTTTTTCCAGCTCTGCGGTTATTGTTTCCCGCGCCTGAGCCAGTAAAATCCTCTTATCTTCATTTCCAATAGTAAAATCCATAATTTATACTATACCATATTTATTAGTGTTATAGGGTTAATGCCTGTGAACTTGCCGCGCAAAAGAGCTTTAAGGCGATAAAAGCCTCGGGATAACAGTATTTACCCCTTGAAAAAGAAGTAAAAATTATAAATTATTTACCGGTTTAAGCACTTGTAAATTATTTTTCTTTTGGTTATAATTTACTGTATTATGAACATTAGGCAGGATAACTAATGATTGTACCAATGAAAAAGGTGTCAATTGCGGTTTATGAAAAAGACTGCAAAAACTCCCTTAAAAAGTTAAGAGATGCGGGCGTACTGCATATTGATAAAAAGAATGTCTCTTCCGAAACTTTGACAAAATTGGTTGACAGAAATGTTAAAGTGAAAAAAGCATTAGCCATTTTAGCCAGATACCAGACAAAGAAAGATGAATATCCCCAGTATATGCCTACCAGCGATAAGGATTTGGTTTCACATATTATTGGTTTAATGGACGAAAAAAAGACGCTTCAGGACCAGTTAATTTATAATGTCAGGGAGAGGAAACGGGTTGAAGCATGGGGCGACTTTGATATAAATCAACTTTCATATCTTGAAAAAAACGGCATTGTACTTTTTCCCTATGAAATAACACGAAAGGCTTATGATGTCTTAAAAACCGACATTAAGATGATTATACTAAATGAGGATAAATTGAAAGTCAGGGCATTTTCAGTTGACGAAAAACTGCCCGGTATTACACCTTTTATATTTTCTCCCCAGTCTATTTCACGTATTGACGAACGTGTTAAGTACATTCGAAAACGTATTGAGGAAATTGAATCTGATTTAACCAATCTGACACACAGGGATAAAGCTATCCTGGATGAAGACAGCCAGATACCCGATGATATTGAATTTGAAGTAACAAGATCAAACATGGAAAAGTGGGGAGATGTTCCCTCTGTATACTGGCTGACAGGTTATGTTCCCGATGAAAAAGATACGTTTGATGTTCTTAAAAAGCTGGCGTCGGAAAACGGCTGGGCTTTGGTAATAAAAGAACTGGAACCAACGGATCGTCCTCCGACATATATCCGTAATAATAAAGCGGTTTCCATCATAAAACCCATATTTTCCTTCCTTGGGACAGTTCCTGGCTATAAAGAAATAGACATAAGCTCTCCATTCCTGGTTTTTTTCAGTCTTTATGTCGCGATGATACTGGGCGATGCCGCATACGGTTTTTTGGTTCTTGGGCTCGGTATATTCCTTGCCGTAACGTCAAAAAAGAAAACCGGAAATGTTCCGGAAATGGCTAAACTTTTAATTGTCCTTGCATGTTGTACGATTGTTTGGGGTGCGATTAACGGTTCATGGTTTGCATTGAAAGAAGAAAAGCTTCCATTTTTCCTTACCATGTTAATTATTCCGCCGTTCAGGGGCGATGAGCCAATTAGGGCATTTCCGTTCCTGCAAAGTCTGTTTAATTTAAAGGAGCCAATTCCGGCAAAAGACGCAATTAAATGGAACATTCAATTCCTGTGTTTCAGTATTGCTTTAATTCAAATTCTCTATGCCAGAGTTACATGTTTTGTAAGGCGTTTCCCATCTCTTACGGCTTATTCGGAACTGGGCTGGATTTTTATGATGTTCGGTCTTTATTTCCTTGTGTTGAACATGCTGCTTAAAATAGATCTTCCCCCATTTGTAATATGGTTTATCGGAATAGGAATTTCCTGTAACTTTATTTTCTCCGAGCAGAATGGAGGTAACTTTTTTAAGAACCTTTTAAAGAGTTTTTCCAATTTCATATCAATATTCCTGAAAGCTGTAAGCGCTTTTGCGGATATTATCAGTTATATCCGTCTTTTTGCGGTTGGACTCGCCGGAGCGAATATCGCAATTACATTTAATGAACTGGCAGGTATCTACAATGACTTTGGCAGTTTTGGGGTTGTTTTTATAGTAAAACTGCTGGCTGCGATACTGCTTCTCGCTCTCGGTCACGGGCTAAATCTTTTAATGGGCGCTCTGTCGGTAATTGTTCATGGAGTGCGTCTTAACCTTTTGGAATTTGCCGGAAATCATCTTGGAATGGAATGGTCCGGTTATTCATATAAACCTTTTGCAGTCAGGCAAAAGCAATGAAGATAAGGAGATAATCATGGATGTAGGATTTTTAGGTGAATTGGGAATTAGAGCCAGTTTTGGACTTTCAGCATTTGGTGCAGCGCTGGGAGCCGGTGTTGTCGGAGTAGCTACTATCGGAGCATGGAAGAAATGTTTTATTCAAAATAAACCTGTACCGTTCATTTTGGTAGCATTCGCGGGTTTACCTATTACTAACGTAATTTATGGCTATATTCTGATGAATACTCTTGCAGGTTCGTCATTGGGAGGTCCTCAATTATTGGGTCTTGGTATATTCGGCGGGCTTGGTATCGGCGCTGCCGCTTTTACACAGGCAATGTGCGGCGCGAGCGCTTCGGATGCTTACGCTGAAACCGGTCAGGGTCTAGGTAATTACATGATGGTTATTGGTATTGTTGAAACAATAGCTCTATTCGTCATGGTATTAACTATGATGTTCGCAAGTTGATACTGGAAAAAACTACAAATACAGTAAAGATTGGCGGTTTCTCTCATATTCGTTCTGTTAGTATTGGGGGCGGTTTTCCCGTGGTTATCCAGACTATGTGGAAAGATCGCCTTAATTTTTCTAATCTTGATGAGGCTGTCACGCGAATTGAACTTCTTGGTGAACTGGGATGCAGTCTTTTACGTGTTGCCATTCCCGATATTCAGTCCGCAGATATTGTTGGTCGCCTTGCGCA